>Ga0075030_100006050_pt1 | contig 10878 bp, 7 predicted proteins | sample LitLauG_LLR_2012_FD_71393 | JGI IMG/M metagenome (GOLD analysis project Ga0075030, IMG submission 71393) | Freshwater sediment microbial communities from Pennsylvania, USA - Little Laurel Run_MetaG_LLR_2012 | ecosystem: Environmental > Aquatic > Freshwater > Creek > Sediment | place: USA...
GGCAGGGGCGGACGCGCGTACAGTTCCGACATGCGCGACATGAAATGCTTGAGCAGGATGGGAATTTCTTCCTTGCGTTCACGCAGCGGCGGCAGCGACAGCATGAAGGCGTTTAAACGGTAGTACAGGTCTTCGCGCAGGCGCTTGGTGGCAAGCGCTTCCGGAATATTGATGTTGGTCGCCGCCAGGATGCGCACATCGACTTTGACCACCGAGCGGCTGCCGAGCCGCGAAAATTGCTGGTCCTGAAGTACGTGGAGCAGCTTGGCCTGCAGCAGCGGCGGCATCTCGCCGATTTCGTCGAGCAGGATCGTGCCTTTGTTGCAGAGTTCAAACTTGCCGGGCTTGGCATGCGTGGCGCCCGTGAACGCTCCCGCTTCGTAGCCGAAGAGTTCGCTTTCGAGCAGGTCGGCTGGAACCGCTGCGCAATTCACCTTCAGAAACGTGCGGTGCGCCCGCGGAGAGAGCTTGTGAATCAGGCGTGCGAGCACTTCCTTCCCCGTGCCGCTCTCGCCGAGCAGCAGGACCGGGATGTCGACATTGGCAACGAGCGCGGACTGGGCGCGGATTTTCTTCATCGCCGGGCTGGCGGCCACGAAGAACACGTCATCACAGAGCTCTTCCACTTCTCCGGCATAGGCATGGTTGGCAGCGCCGCCCAGGCACTGGCCGATCACCGCGTCGAGTTCTGCCTTCTGAAAGGGCTTGGTCAGGTAATCGTGAGCGCCCAGCCGCATGGCCTGCACAACCTTGCGCGTGTCGTTCACACACGAGAGCATGACTACCTTCATCCCAGGCTTCATCTGCCGGAGTTGCTCGAGCGTCTGCAGTCCATCGATGCCCGGCATCAGCAGATCGAGAAGAACCAGGTCGGGGTGCAGTCCTTTCTGGACGCGCGCAAGCGCTTCTTCGCCGGTGCTGGCCGTTTCCACCTTGTGGTCGTCCACTTCCAGCAACGTGCGGATGTAGCGCAGCATTCCCGGTTCGTCATCCACCAGCAGGATGTTGGCGACTTCACTCATTGACTCGTCCCTCGTGTGGTGCTGCTCACGATCGGCTTCAGCGGAAGCAGAAAAGAAAACTTGCAGCCGGCCCCGGGATCGCTTTCGACCCATATCTTCCCGCCCATGCTCTGTAAGAGCCTGCGGGCAATGGCCAATCCGAGCCCCATCCCTTCCGCCACTTCGTTGCCCGGCAGGCGAAAGAAATCGTCGAAAATCTCCATGTGAAATTCAGGCGGAATTCCCGGTCCCGTATCGGAAACGCTGACCTTGACCGCGTTGGGTGCGCTCAGTGTCTGACGGCGGCGTTCTCCGCCACCCACCGGCTTGCTCGCGCTCCGGCGCTCCCACATGTGCGGTTCCGCATGCAACCAGACAGTACCGCCCTGCGGCGTGTACTTGGACGCGTTCTCCAGAAGATTAGAGATGACACGCTGAATCTTGGCTGCGTCAAAAGCAAAGGACGTCAGTTTGTCGTTGGCTAGAAAATATAAGGCGAGGCCGCGTTCCTGAAAGCGTCCCGACCAGAGCCGGCAGACTTCCGAGAGACACGCGTTCAGGTCACCCTGTTCGAACTGCATGCGCAGTTCCCCGGTCTCCAGCACGCTGAAGGTCAGGAAATCCTGGATGAACTGTTGTAAGCGCTGGCCGTTCGAGAACATGTCCTGCATCACTTCCCGCTGACGCTCGTTCAGCGGCCCCAGTTTCTGACTTTGCAACAGTTCGATGTAGCCATTGAGGATGGACAACGGCGTCTTCAGATCGTGGGCGGCGGAAGCTAGGGCATTCGTGGTCCGTAGAAAGCGGTCGCGCAGCTGTTCCAGCTCTTGCCCGATGTCCCCTGCCGAAACCGACCCTGAGACACCCCTCCTCGCTTCCGCAGGCGAGTCTTCCCGCGCACCAGTGCCAGTCGCAGGAGGGACCGGGCTTTTGTTAGGAGTCGCAGCCATCCAGAACCTAAAAAAAGGACAATGTGGGGAGGAAAATCGCTACCGTCAGAACGAGGTTGATTCATCGTAAGGTACGCTCTCCCCAGTGTCAATGACAAACCAGCCTCCCTAGGCCATTGAAGGGAAAAATGTTGCACTTTTTTACGCTGATTAAAGGTCAAACGATAATCCCGGAAGCTTGAAGTTACCTCAGTAATCTCCGTGCCTGTCGCGAGGTTTGGGGAGATCACAGGGCACCCAGATCTCTCGGAAAGTTTGGCCCCTGAGATGCGAGGTCATGACCGTTCCTCACTTCGTTTTGGATCGGTAGCATCGGTGAATCACAACTCCTCCAGGAAGGATAGGCGGAAGTGGCCGAGATTAAATCTCGCCATCCCGGTTTTTGTCCGAACTCGCAGCGGGGATGGCAAGGATTCCCTGGAGTTTGCCACTGCCATCAACATCTCTCCGGGGGGAGCTTTGGTGGTCGCCCGCCGGTCGCTGACCAAGTCGGCTCAGGTTTCATTGGAGATTCCGAGTGCTCCCATCACTCCCGTTCCCGGCATACCCCGTTCCGCTCGAGCGATTCGGGCTAAGGCCGTATGGGTCAACCATTTCGAAGATTACCATCTGCTGGGATTGAAATTCGCCCGGCCACTTGGCACCGACTCGAATGGTGCTCATCGAATGCGTTTGAGGAAAGCGCGTTCTGTAGTGTGAAAACTTTTTCCCTCCCGTAACCCGTCTCAGCATGGTACTTCTGTGCCATTTGCTGGTTCGCTTCGAACGCCCATAGTTCCGGGTAACGTCCCAAAGAAATGTGAGTTAGAGCATCTCCAACCAGCTCCCGCCGACCGGCCTGGAGTTTGGTGCTCGGGATGCACTTTTAGTGCACGCAGTTGACGTTCACCCGCGATGGGGGCACTCAGTCTTATGACAACGCTTTCCGTAAGTTCGCTCGCTCAGTCCCTCGGCGAATTCCCCCCCGAAAACATCATTTTTGGCCACTCGGAGGTCATGCAGGCGGTTCGTTCTCAGCTGGCCAAAGTAGCGGCGGCGAACGTGCCGGTCCTGATCAATGGCGAGAGCGGGACGGGAAAGGACATCATCGCGCGGATGATTCATGGGCTCTCTCCGTGGAGGAGTGGGCCGTATGTGAAGGTTAATTGTCCGGCCATTCCCGGAACTCTGCTTGAGAGTGAGCTATTCGGATACGAAAAGGGAGCCTTCACTGGCGCTTTCGGCGCGAAACCAGGCCGGGTCGAAATGGCGCACCGCGGAACCCTGTTCCTGGATGAGATTTCCGAACTCGACCTGTCTCTGCAATCGAAGCTCTTGCAGCTCTTGCAGGATGGGCAATTCTGCCGGATTGGCGCGCAGGAAGATAAGAAGGTCGAAGTGCGTGTGGTGTGCGCAACCAACCGCCACCTGGAATCAGAGATCGAGGCGGGCACGTTCCGCCAGGATCTGTTCTACCGCATCAATGTCGTGAACTTGCGCATGCCGGCGCTGCGGGAGCGGCGTGCCGACATCGAAGATCTCGCCAACTATTTCCTGGAATACTACAACCGCAAGTTCAACTGCCGCGCGCGGCCTCTGTCGAATGAAGTGCTCGGGGTGCTGCGGAAATATCATTGGCCGGGCAACATCCGCGAGTTGGAGAACCTGATCAAGCGCTACGTAATCCTCGGCCAGGAAGAAGTAATCACCAACGATCTGGTGGCTCGCGAGCCGGACTTCTTCAATCCCGAGATTTCGCTGGACGGGCCGATTTCGCTGAAGAAATTGACGCGGCAAGCGGTGCGCGAACTGGAGCGCAAAGTCATCTTGAAGGTGCTGCAGCAGCATCATTGGAACCGCAAGCAGGCGGCACGCACCCTGAGCATCAGCTATCGCGCGCTGCTGTACAAGATCCGGGATGCGGGCTTGCCGTCGAACCGGGCGCTGCGCCTGCAACAGGAAGAAAGGGCCAACGCAAACGGGAACGGGAAGATCGAGGCGTCAGCCGATTAAGGTCCCACCTTGTCGCTTTGCACTACCCACTGGTGATCTGTTTGAGCAATAAAAAGAACGCCGTCTTCCGTTCGGTATTGACGGACCAGTTCACGGGCGGACTCTGATACCCATTCCTGTAGTCACTGCTTCCCTGGTCATACGCGCCCCACGATGAGTAACCACCGATCGCCGCCAGCATATGGTTGGTGGGCAGCTCAAACTTGTGGTGATCGTCTTCGTTAAAAAGGAGCGGCATGGGACGATATCCCTTGACCTGCCGCGTGCGGTGGACAATGCGGAGCAGATCCTCGGACTCTTTCACATCATTGCCGTGCAGGAGCACGAAGTCCGACGATCGGACGATGTTGGACGGTGGGATCTGGCCTCCCGCCATGCTGGCGCCGGCTGGGAAGCGAAAACCGTTCGCGCGGATGGCTTGCACCACCCCTATCAACTCGTCAATGCGATCAGGCCGCAGAATCGCGTGATGGTATCGATGCATTGTTTCATTCGCCAGCTCGACCAGAATGTTTCGGTGTCCTTGATCGAGCAGCCATCCCGTAGCGTTCTCGGCTCCGCGCTTCACGGCCGCCTCGTCACGCAAACGGTGAGCCTGTCCGACATAGAAGTAGCCGACGATGGGAACCATTCCGAGTTCGTCCGCGCGATCCAGGATCAATGCGAGCCGTGCCATGTAAGCAGCCCGTAGCGACCCATCCGGCTCAAAGGCGCTGTTCTCCCATGGATGCCTGCGAGCGCCGGCTACCGGCGTTCCACCCTGAAGATTGATGGTGAAACTCAACAGGCCATGCTCACGCCACGTCGGCATGGCTGCAATGAACTCACGCGTGTTCCTCTCCGGATCCCACAGGCGACTATCCGGGTATTGCCAGCGTGAGCGGGTCTGGGGATTAAGATCGTCAAAAATTCCCTGCACCATCCGCGAGTTCATGAGCAAGCCTTCGACTCGCATGCCCTGGTAATAACGCCCGGCGTAGGTGAGCTTGCCGTTGATCCGGAACTGGTCCGTGTCGATGGCAATCTCGGTACGAGGAGCCTCTGGCGGCCTTGGTATCGCGGCCGCAGCGGCTGCACTGATGGTCAAGCTGAGGAAGCGGCGCCGGTTCATGAATCAGTTGGCCAGCCTTTGCTCCAGGTTCCGAAGCCCTGCGCTCCACTCGTTGAGCCCCTCTGCTTGGAGCCACAGATCCTTGAGCTCGGAATTGGTCCGCACTTTGTTGACGGCCCGCCTCGCTAGCTCAGTCAACTCGGGAGGAGAACAGTCCCGGGTTTTGCCAACCCACAACTCGATCTCGCGCGGCACGGTCTGAGCGGGAGCCCCTCTCAACGCTGCAATCAGTTCTGCGACTGCGATGGCGACACTGCTCTCGGGCGCCTCCGGATAACCACGCTCGTCGGCGGCCCGGGCCAGGATCCGCCTGAGATCGTCGATCCCAAGCGATTTCAATCGACCAAGGAAGTCCTGCGCGTCTTCGTTTTCGAAGCTGCCCGTTCCCCATCCGACCATGGGCCCTCCCTCGCTCTGTGTATCACGTGCAGCGGCCCGGTGTTTACCTTTTTCGGCGGGATTGAGGGCTGGACGGGCGGGGCGCCCGTCGCTGCATGGAACATCACGCCCAGAAGGTACGATCGAGCGTGCGATACTGGATGGCTTCGGCGATGTGCTTGGGCTCCAACTGTGGAACCGCCTCCAGGTCGGCAATGGTGCGCGCAACTTTCAGGATGCGGTCGTGGGCGCGGGCGCTGAGACCCTGCTGCGTCATGGCGCGTTCCAGGAGCCGCTCGCAATCGGCCGACAATTCGCAGAACGACCGAATGTACCGGCTCGACATTTGCGCGTTGCAGAAGACCTTTTCTCGGCTCGAGGAGAAGCGCGCCAGCTGGACCTGGCGAGCCCGGATGACGCGCTCCAGAATCTTCGACGAGCCCTCCGGTTCGGTACTGCTGCGCATTTCCTTGTAGTTCACTCCGGGCACATCGATATGAATGTCGATGCGATCCAGCAGCGGCCCAGAGATCTTGGAGATGTAGCGCTGAATCATCGGGGGCGTGCAGTGGCATTCCCGGGTGCGGTCGTTGTGAAACCCGCACGGACACGGATTCATCGCCGCGGCCAGCATGAAGCGCGCGGGGAACGTCAGCGACATAGCGGCACGCGCGATACAAACCGTGCCTTCTTCCAGTGGCTGGCGCATGACTTCGAGCACGTTGCGTGGGAACTCGGGAAATTCGTCAAGAAACAGCACTCCATTGTGTGCCAGCGATACCTCGCCCGGACGTGGGATGGCGCCGCCACCAATGAGCCCGGCGTCCGAGATGGTGTGATGGGGAGCGCGGAAGGGCCGCATCCCGACCAATCCGGCGCGGGCATCCAGTACCCCAGCCAGGCTGTGAATCTTAGTCGTCTCCAGCGCCTCTTCGAAGGTGAAGGGCGGCAGAATGGTTGGCATCCGCTTCGCGAGCATGGTCTTGCCGGAGCCAGGGGGGCCAATCATCAGGATGTTATGCCCTCCGGCGCATGCCACTTCGAGAGCGCGCTTCGCGGTTTGCTGGCCACGAACATCCTTGAAATCCACCGAAAAATGCTGCGCTTCGGTCAGCAACTGATCGGTGTTAACATCCAGGCGCGAAATGCTATTGCCGGCATTGATGAAGTGAATGACGTCCAGCAGCGACTTCACCGGGTAAACCTCGACGCCGGCCACCATGGCGGCCTCACGAGCGTTGACCTCGGGCACGATCATGCGCTTCACTTTCTTCCCCCGTGCTTCAATCGCAATGGGCAGAGCGCCCCGGACTCCGCGCAAGCTTCCGTCCAGGGAAAGCTCGCCTACGAACAGGGCGTCCGGAATTTCCTTCTTGTTCAGTCCACCGTAGGCGCCCAGGATGCCCAACGCCATGGGCAGGTCGAACCCGGAGCCTTCCTTGCGGATGTCGGCCGGGGCAAGGTTAATCGTGATATCGGTGGGAGGAATGTCGTAGCCGCAATTCTTCAGGGCAGCGCGGACCCGGTCCCGGCTCTCGCGTACAGCGGCATCCGGCAAGCCGACGGTATGAAAGTGATCTTCGTTCTGCTTGATGCCCGAGACATCGACTTCCACCTCGATAATGCTGGCATCGATGCCGTAAACGGCGGCACTCAGAGTCTTGTAAAGCATAGGCAACGCTGGGCACACGAAAGGTGGGTTAGGTTGGGAGACCCTGAAGACCATGCTAGTGGGTTCGCAAACCGCTGGCGGTGATTTGAATCACCCGTTACCGTGATGGAACGCTCTATCGTGATGGTAAGAGTTCGGTGCTAGGCTAAAGGCAACCAAACACAAAGGCTGCTCTGTTCTTCGAACAGTGTTTTGAGCCTATGAGCTCCAGAATGTCCGACGAAGATTCCGCCAACCGTCCTGATCGAGGACCCAGTGGCTTGGACCACGAAGAGGGTCGCCTGTGGCGATGGGCGCTCGGCCTGCTCGTACTCCTGGCGACGGCGGTGGCTGCGCTGTCCTGGGAACAACTGAAAGACCTGCCGTACAAGCTATGGGCGATTCCAGCCGGGCTGTTTGTGCTCTCCGTTCTGTTTGCCAGCTACGCTTTTGGACGCAAGCGCGAAGTCTCGGAACTCAAGCAGATCCTGCGGGGCTTTCAGGATCGCGTCGGAGCGGCTCCGTCCGAAGAGCAACTGGACCAACTCGGCCAGATGATTTTGCGCTCGCAGCGCAACTTCAAGGAACTGATCGATTCGCTCGACGACGTGGCGCTCGCCATTTCTCTGGATGGCACTCTGCGTACGGTCAACCGTCGCGTCACCGAGGTTTTGGGCACACCCTACTCCCAGTTGGTGGGTCACAAGCTGGAAGAATACCTGGCTGCTCCTTTGCGCGCGGAGGGTGCCGGAACACTGGCCCGCTTCCTGGACCGGCGTCACTGGACGGGGGTGGTCGAGGTTCATCTGAAAGGCGGCGCCCGTTCGCAATACTACGACTGCGTCGTCAATGCCATCGTCAAAGGCGATGAGGTGACCGGCGCCAGCGTGCTGGCCCGTGACGTTACCGGCCATCGAGACAAAGAGCGGCGCTTCACGCAACTGTTTGAAAGCCTGCAGGAAGGTGTGTACATCAGCACTCCCGAAGGCAAGCTGCTCGACGTGAATCCGGCGCTGGTAGCGATGCTCGGATACGGCAGCAAAGACGAACTGTTCAGCCTGCCGCCCGAAAGCCTCAATGCAGACGATGATCCGGCGCCAGTCCTGGGACGAGCGGGGAGCCAGAGCGGAAGTACGCGCACCCGCGAGGTGCGCCTCAAGAGAAAAGACGGCAGCATTGCAGTTTGCGTAGATACCTCGACTGGGGTGATGGACGCGGGACGGATTGTCCGCTACCAGGGAACGCTGGTGGACGTCACCGAAAAGCGGGCGATGGAGCGGCAACTGCGGCACCAGGAAGAATTCCGGCGGCACCTGCTGGAGAGTTTTCCAGATCTGATTCTCGTGCTCGATCTGCAAGAACATTACACGTTTGTGAGCACCCGAATCCGTGATCTTCTGGGCTACGGCCCCGAACAGCTGATGGGGAAGAAGGTCGAGGAAACGAAGGATCCTTCCCCCGAGCTTGTCAACCTCTACCGCACGGTTGCCGGCGGCAAGAGTGCGCTCGCGTCCTGCGAATATGGCGCGGAGCACCTGGACGGCAGCTGGCGCACGATGCTGGGCATGGCAAGCCCGCTGCTGGACGCGGAAGGGAAACCGGCGGGCGTGATCATTTCTGTCCGCGACATCACCGTGGAGAAGAAGCTGGAACAGCAGATTATTCAGAGTGAGCGTCTGGCCGCCATGGGACAGATGATCGGCGGATTCGCCCACGAACTCAACAATCCCCTGACCAGCATCCTGGGCATGGCCGACTTGCTGCAGGAATCAGAAGCCAGCGAGGCCGCACGAAAACAAATTGGAATCCTGCACCAGCAGGCCCGGCGCGCAGCCGAAATCGTGCAGAACCTGCAATTCTTTGCGCGACCGCCCGCTCCCGGCCGCAGCCAGGTCAATCTCAGCGAACTCGTCCAGCGCACCGTGCACCTGCAAGCGTATCCGCTACGCAAAAGCAACATCACCGTGGACTTTCTGCCGGAACCGGCGATGCCCGCGGTTATCGCCGATCCCAATCAGCTGATGCAGGTGTTTCTGAATCTGCTGCTGAACGCCGAGCAGGCCATCCGTGAGAATCGCCAGAAGGGCACGATCCGCGTGCGCATGGGACGAAACCCCGATTCCGTATGGATCGTGTTTCAGGACGACGGCCCGGGCATCGCTCCCGAAAACCTGCCGCACATCTTTGATCCGTTCTTCACCACCAGGCGCCCCGGCCGCGGCACCGGCCTGGGGCTGAGCATCTGCAAGACCGTGCTGCGGGAGCACGGAGGCAACATCGAAGCCGCCAATGCCCCAGGGGGAGGAGCGATCTTCACGATTACGCTGCCGGTGGGGACGGGGGCAGAGACGGCTGCGAAGTAAGAGGATTTCGCTCAGGACGGGTTTCTGAGCACAAATGGTTTTCGACAACTGCGTGATCCCGAAGAACGACATCAACCCGTCTTGACTCACCCTCCCTTGCGTGCCACAATCCTGGCCAATGAACTCAGGGGCATGGTTGGTGGGCATCGTATTGGTACTTCGTTTGACCACGGCTACTGACCAGGCTGCATCGCAACAGCCACACGAGACCCGACACGGTTACGTGCAGTGTGGCATGGGAAAGCATCCGTCTCCAGTTCCTATCTTCGAGCATCCTTGCAAGCCCCAACCCGTTGGGGAACTTAGGTGCGGCGAATCCGTCGATGTGGTCAGCCGAGATGGCCCATGGTTAAACATCAGAACCGCCAACGGGTCCGAGAGATATGTTGGTGTCACTTCCGTGTCCCAGTCCAAGAAGAACTTTCTGCCCATGGACCTTCCCGCTCCGTCAGGACCGTACATACCGGACTGCAGCGCTTTCTGGCAACAGCCGCCAGCGCAGCCAGGTACGCATCGCCCCATTGTGCTGTACCACCCCGACCCCGACTATTCGGACGAAGCTCGCAGGGACAGCATCGAGGGTACTGTTGTGATGTCCCTTACTGTAGGAACAGACGGAATCCCCCACGACGTCGTGGTGACTAAGTCCTTGGGCCATGGCCTAGATGAAATGGCGGTCGCCACTGTCAAGCAGTGGAGATTTGACCCAGCAGCAGAGGATAGCAAGCCGATTCCTGCGCTGATCAAGGTCCACGTGGACTTCCGCCTTCGCAAGTAGTCTGCTTCCGAGGCAACGAACCTTATCCATTGAGCGATACGAATCGTCCTTCGAACGCAACTGGGTTGGTTCACGTCGGAAGAGTTGTCGTACGGTTTCAACGGGCCGCTCAACTGTTGGAATATCGCCTTGCAACGAAGTTCTAGACCGCTCTACCGTTCCACCGCCATCGCCACCGCATTGCCACCGCCCAGACACAACGCAGCAATCCCGCGGTGCACGTCGCGGCGAATCATCTCGTAGATCAAGGTAACCAGCACACGCGTACCGCTCGCGCCGATCGGATGTCCGAGGGCGACCGCTCCTCCGTTCACGTTCACGCGGTTCATATCAAGGCCGAGTTCACGGCACACTCCCAGTGCCTGCACGGAGAAAGCTTCGTTTAGTTCGTAGAGATCGACGTCGTCTTTCTTCCATCCCGTTTTCTGCCAGATCTTCTGCACGGCGCCGAACGGGGCCATCATCACCCACTTCGGCTCGACGCCGCTGGTCGCCTGGGCCACGATCCGTACCATCGGCGTGGCGCCCAACTCTTTCGCACGCGCCGCGCTCGTGACAACCACGGCCGCCGCCCCGTCATTTACTCCGGGAGCGTTGCCCGCTGTCACCGTGCCATCCTTCTTGAAGGCCGGCTTGAGCGCGCGCAGGACTTCG
>Ga0075030_100006053_pt1 | contig 10875 bp, 7 predicted proteins | sample LitLauG_LLR_2012_FD_71393 | JGI IMG/M metagenome (GOLD analysis project Ga0075030, IMG submission 71393) | Freshwater sediment microbial communities from Pennsylvania, USA - Little Laurel Run_MetaG_LLR_2012 | ecosystem: Environmental > Aquatic > Freshwater > Creek > Sediment | place: USA...
GGGCGGGTCGACGCCCCGCACGCAGCAGCCGGCGGGTCCCCCCGGCGGTACGATGGCCCGACGATGACCGGTCCGAGCGATCCCCCGAGCCCACACAGGGGTGGTCGCCCGTGATCGATCCGGGGCGGGCGCCCGAGTCGGACGACCGCAGGCGTGACCGCCGGGTGGTCGGGGCTCCGGTGGTCGGCTCTCCGGAGCCGGTGGTCGCCCCCGACTCGGTGGCGATGCTGACCGACGCGGACGGCCCGGAATCCACGCCTGACATCTCCTCGGTCCCCGAACGGTTCGCCAACCGTGAGCTGTCGTGGCTCGACTTTGCCGACCGGCTCCTCGACCTGGCGGCCGATCCCCGTCAACCGTTGCTGGAGCGGGCCAAGTTCCTGGCCATCTTCACCGAGGGCCTCGACGAGTTCTTCCAGGTCCGGGTGGCCGGCCTGGAGGACCAGGTGGCCGCCGGGCTCCGCACCCGCTCGCCCGACGGGCTGAGTCCCGGCGAGCAGCTGGCGGCCATCGCCGAACGGGTCACCGGTCTGGTCGGACGGCAGAGCCGGGTGTTCGCGGACGGCGTGCTGCCCGACCTGAACCGGGCGGGCATCGTGCTGGCGGACTGGCACCAACTCGACGGTGCGGACCGGCACCATCTGGACGAGGTGTACAACCGGGTCATCTTCCCGATCCTGACCCCGTTGGCGGTGGATCCGGGCCACCCGTTCCCCTACATCTCGAACCTCTGCCTCAACCTGGTCGTCCGGGTGGTCGACCCGCGCACCGACGAGCAGCGGATCGCCCGGGTGAAGGTGCCGCCGCTCCTTCCCCGGTTCGTGGTCCTGCCCGACGCCCGCCGGATCGTCCCGGTCGAACAGGTCATCGCCGCCCACCTGGACAGCCTGTTCCCGGCCATGTCGGTGGCCGAGCACCACGTGTTCCGGGTGACGCGGAACGCGGACCTGAGTGTCGACGAGGACGACGCACAGGATCTGCTGGCCGCCGTGGAGCTCGAGCTCCACCGGCGGCGGTTCGGCCAGGCGGTCCGGCTCGAGGTGTCGGCCGCCATCTCCTCGGAGCTGCTCGACATGCTCGTGAGCGCGGTCGACGTACCCGAGGACAACGTCTTCCTCGCCGATGTGCCCATCGACCTGGGCGGTCTGCGCGCGGTGGGGGAGCTGGACCGGCCGGACCTGGCGCCGGAGCCCTGGACCCCCCTCGTGCCCCCGCAGCTCGCCGGGGACGTCGACCTCTTCGCCGTCCTGGCCGAAGGGGACGTGCTCGTGCACCATCCCTACGAGTCGTTCGCCGCGTCGATCGAGGCGTTCGTCGAGCGGGCCGCGTCGGATCCGGACGTCCTCGCCATCAAGCAGACGCTCTACCGGACCGGCACCGACAGTCCGATCATGAACTCGTTGATCAAGGCGTCGCAGGCCGGCAAGCAGGTCACCGCGGTGGTGGAGCTGCAGGCCCGGTTCGACGAACGGGCCAACATCGCCTGGGCACGGGCCCTGGAGGAGGCGGGCGTCCAGGTCGTGTACGGACTGCGCAGGATCAAGACCCACTCGAAGATGTCCCTGGTGATCCGGCGCGAAGGGGACGGCACCCGGCGCTACTGCCACCTGGGGAGCGGCAACTACAACTCGGTGACCGCCCGCACCTATGAGGACATCGGACTCCTGACCGCGGACGTCGACATCGGCGCCGACGTGGCGGAGGTCTTCAACCTCCTCACGGGGTCCGGTTCCGAGGTCGGATTCCGTCGCCTGGTGGTGTCGCCGCTGACCACCCGGTCGGAGGTGATCGCGGCCATCGACGGCGAGGCCGCGGCGGGGCCACACGGCCGCATCGTGCTGAAGACCAACGGTCTGACCGATCCCGAGGTCATCGACGCCCTCTACCGGGCGTCACGTGCCGGCACGTCGGTCGACCTCGTGGTCCGTGGCCGGTGCAGTCTCCGCCCCGGAGTCGAGGGGCTGTCGGACAACATCCGGGTCCGGTCGATCGTCGGCCGCTTCCTGGAGCACTCCCGGATCTTCCGTTTCGGGGGTGACCACTGCCGACCGCTGCGGATCTCGTTCGGGTCCCCGGACATGATGGAGCGGAACCTCGATCGGCGGGTGGAGGTGATCGTGCCCGTCCAGGACGCCGCCATCGGCCGGCGGCTGGTCGATCTGCTCGACGCGGCCCTGGCCGACCGGGCCAACTCCTGGACGCTCGGGCCGGACGGCACCTGGACCCGTGTCGCCGATCCACCGCCGGGTGACCCGGGGTTCAGCCTCCAGGATCAGTGCCGAGCACGGGCGCTCGAAGGACTGCGGCGTCGACGCGTTGCTGCCCAGAACGTGCCGTCGCTGCGCGTGCCGGACCCTGCGGACGGGCCGCCTGCGTCGCTCGCAACCCCGGGTGCGTCTGGACCGCAGGATGTGTCGGCCGCACCCGACGGGACGACGGGACGACGGGACCGGCGGAGGTCGTGGTGGCGGCGCCTGTTCGGCCGGTCCGGGCGAACAGGCTGACCAGCCACCCGGTCGCCCGCTCCTGGAAGGTGGCGAGTCGCCTGCGCACCCGAAGGTGCACGGTGCGCTGCTCCAGTTCGAGCGATGCGTAGGCCAGGCCGCCGAAGGGGATGGGCAGCCAGAAGTTCACGGCACGGTAGGCGAGCACCCCCGACAGCGCCTGACCGTCGGTGAGGCCGAAACCGGCCAGCATCGTCACCAGGACGAATTCGACGACGCCCAGGCCCCCCGGGGTGATCGGGACGGCGGCCAGGATGTTGGCCAGTCCGTAGGCGGTCAGCAGGTCCACCGGACTGATCACGTGGCCGAAGGCGGCCACGAACACCCAGAGCGACGCTGCGTCCAACAGCCAGTTGGCCGCCGCCCATCCGCCGGCCCGCCACAGGAGGGGGCGGTCGTCGACCAGGACCGCGAACCGGTCGGCCAGACGCTCGACCAGGGACGTGAAACGGTCCGCGTCGAGAAACCGGATGTGTCCCGACACGGTGCGGATGATGCTACTGGCCCGCTCCTGGCCCCGGGTGAGGAGGTAGAAGAGCCCACCGAAGGCGCCGAGCAGGACCACGCCCACGGCCGCCGCCACCAGCACCAGGACGGAAGCGGACGTCGAGCTGTGGCCGTCGAGACCGGCCGGCACCCGGAACCCGTGGAGGACCAGGAAGGACACCAGAGAGCACCAGAAGATGACGTTGAGGACCACGGCGGAGCCGATGCCCTGAGTGCCCAGCGCGAATCCCGTGTCGGCACCGGTCACGCCGGACTGGGTCAGTAGCCGGTATCCGAGCGCCGCTCCCGGTGCCGTGCCCCCCGGCGAGACGTGGCTGAGGGCCAGGGTGGACAGGTTGATCCGGAAGAGTCGGAACCGCGACGGGCCCCCGTGGGGCAGTACCGAGTGGGTCAGCTGCGCGTACGCCGCCAGCGCGGCGATCTCCAGCAGTACGCCGAGGGCGAGGTAGGCGACGTTGATGTGGGCGAGGGCACTGACCTGGCTCCGGTGGCTGGCCACCAGTGGCAGCGCAACATAGAAGACGAACAGGAACACCAGGACCGTCCCCACGCTGACCCGGACCTCGCGGCGGACGAACGGGCCGCGGTGCCACCAGCGGGACCGTCGGACGGACTGCTCCACCGTCCCGTCCGGCGCATCTGGCGTTGCGGCCTCCATCGCACACATGTTGGCACGGCGCGACCCGTCGGACCTGTAATGCTGATGGCGTGGCCGACCCGCACGACCTCCTCGACGACGGACCGGTGGCCCCCGCCGACGGGGAGGGACGGGGAACCGCCGACGACAACGGCGACGCAGCCATGGCCCGGGCACCGCGCCGCGAACGCATGTTCGCGGCGGCGTCGGCTCGGGGCGTCCCGCTCCGCACCATCCTCGCCGTCGACGCCGTCGTCATCGCCACCTGGGTGCTGTACCGGCTCCTCGGCCGCCTGCGCGAGGTGATCCTGTGGGTGCTGATCGCCGCCTTCATCGCGCTCGTCCTCAATCCCGCGGTGGCCGCGCTCCAGCGGCACCGGTTCCGGCGGGGTGCTGCGGTGGGTGTGGTGTTCGCCGCCGCCGTCCTGGTGTTCGCCGGGCTCCTGGCCCTCTTCGGCTACCCGTTGGTGAACTCGCTGACCCGAGTGGCCGAGCGCCTCCCGACCATGGTCGACCAGGTCCAGCGGGGCCACGGCTGGCTGGCCCACACCCTCCAGCGCTTCCACCTGCTGTCCTGGGTGCAGAAGAACGCCCCCCGGCTGAAGCAGTACGCGCACAACCTGGGCAAGCCGGCCCTCTCGGTGGGCGCCAACCTGTCGAAGGCGGTGATCTCCACCATCGTGGCGCTCACCACCATCGCCTTCCTGTCCCTGTTCATGCTGCTCGAGGCCCCCCAGTTGCGCGAGGGCCTGCTCCGTGCCATGAACCCGAAGCTGCGCCGGACCGTCACCGACGTGGCGGCCACGGTCTCGAAGTCGGTGACCGCCTACGTCCTCGGCACGGTCGCCATGGGTATCCTGTTCGGCCTGGTCATCCTGGTGACGATGGGGATCCTCGGCGTCCCCTTCGCCCTGCTGATCAGCCTGTGGGTGGCGCTCGTCGCCATGATCCCGCTGGTCGGTGGCCTCATCGCCGGCGTGCCCGCGGTGGTCCTGGCCGCCCTCCACTCACCGGCCGCCGGCGTGGTCACCCTGATCGTGTTCGTCGGGTTCCAGCTGGTGGAGAACCACTTCATCTACCCGGTGGTCATGAGCCGGACCGTCCGGATGAACCCACTGTGGGTGCTGCTCGCCGTACTCGTCGGCGCCAACCTGGGCGGGGTCTTCGGGTCCACGCTCGGGGCACTGACCGGCGCCCTGGTGGCGATCCCGGTGGGCGGCGCCATCCAGGTGGTGTTCCGCGAGGTGTGGGAGCGGACCCGACCGGCGCCGGATGATCCGGCGTGGTCGGACCCGGCCCCTGACCTGGACCGATCCGTGGAGCTGGCCGGGGTGCCGTCGGTCGACGGGATGGGGTCGGACGCGGACGGCTGACATTGGTGGGTCGGCGACGGTCCCGTAAGCTGTACCGATGGACGTCCTGGTGGTGCTGCCTACCTACAACGAGTCGGAGAACATCGAACGCGTGCTGCGCCGCATCCGCGCCGCGCTCCCGGAGGCCTCCGTGCTCGTCGTCGACGACGGGAGCCCCGACGGTACGGCCGACGCCGCCGAGCTGCTCGGCAAGGAGCTCGGCCAGGTGGAGGTCCTCCGGCGAGAGGCGAAGGCCGGCCTGGGCAGTGCCTACCGGGCCGGGTTCCGCTGGGGGCTCGACCGCGGATTCGACGCCTGCATCGAAATGGACGCCGACCTCTCCCACGAACCCGAGGCACTGCCCAGCCTGGTCGCCCCGCTGGCGGACGGGAAGGAGCTGGTCATCGGGTCCCGCTACATCCCCGGGGGCGTGATCCCGAACTGGACCTGGCACCGGCGGCTGCTGTCGCGTGGCGGCAACCTCTATGCGTCGGCGCTGCTGGGCCTGGGGGTGGCCGACGCCACCGCAGGATTCCGCTGCTACGCCGCATCGTTGCTGAGGAGGATCGACCTCGACCAGGTCCGGGCCGAAGGGTACGGGTTCCAGATCGAGATGACCTACACGGCGAGGCGGGCCGGGGCGCAGATCCTCGAGGTACCCATCAGCTTCGTGGACCGGGTGGACGGCGAGTCGAAGATGTCGGCCATGATCGTGGTGGAGGCCCTGGGCCTGGTGAGCCTGTGGGGGGCCAAGCGGCTCGTGGGTTCCTCACGCGGGCTCCCTGAGGTCGTCCGCGCCTGAGGCGCCTCCCGTGGCGGAAGCTCCCCGGGTCCTCGTGGTCGACGACGAGCCCTACATCACCGATGTCGTCACCTCCGCCCTGGCGTTCGAGGGGTTCGCCACCGAGGAGGCGTCGACGGGCGCCGAGGCGCTCGCCAAACTGCGTCGACGGGACTTCGACTGCATCGTCCTCGACGTGATGCTGCCCGATGGGGACGGCTTCGACGTGTGCAGGACGATGCGCGACGAGGGCATCGCTACGCCCGCCCTCTTCCTGACCGCCCGGGATGCCGGGGCCGACAAACTGGAGGGCCTCGGACTGGGCGACGACTACGTCACCAAGCCGTTCAGCGTCGACGAGCTGGTCGCCCGGATCCGGGCCGTGCTCCGTCGAGCGGGTGGCGGCGGCCCCGACGGCGCACGCCTCCGGTTCGCGGACCTGGTGATCGACCTGGACACCCACGAGGCCTGGCGGTCCGACCGACCGCTGGACCTGACCGCCACCGAATTCCGCCTGCTGGCCTTCCTGGCCGAGCACCCGAGGCGCGTGCTGTCCAAGTCCCAGATCCTGGACGAGGTGTGGGACGAGGGCTTCGAGGGTGAGTCCAACATCGTCGAGACCTACATCTCGTATCTGCGCAAGAAGGTCGACCACGCCGGCCCGCCGCTGATCCGGACGGTCCGGGGGGTCGGCTACACGATGCGGGAGGCCGGGCGGTGACGCTGCGCCGTCGGTTGGTGGTGACCATCACCGCGGTCGTGGCCCTCGGGCTCGTCGTCGTCGACCTGATCGCCCTGGCGTCGCTCCACTACTTCCTGTACGGGCGCGTCGACAGCCAGCTGACGGCGGCCGCCCACGAGGTGGCCGCGGTGGCACACCGCAGCCAGGTCGAGGGCCGGGAGCTGACCCCGCTGGTCGTCCGTGAACGGGTGAGCCCGGACGTCTACGTGCTCCTGCTCGGCCCCGGGGCCACGCCGGTGCTGTCGGCGCCCTCGGGTTCGCGGCTGCAGTCCGATCCCCAGCCCCACCTGCCCGACCCACTGCCGGTCCGGGCGCTGTCGGCCGGTACCGACATCGATCAGGCGTCCCAGGCGTACCGCCCGGCGGCCAGTGCCGTGACCGTCGGGTCGACCTATCCCCACAGCCGGCACCGCCGTGGCGCGGCGGGGCCGCAGTACCGGCTCCTCGCCGTCTCGATCCCCGGGGGGACCATCGTGGTGGCCACCCGTCTCGACTCGGTGACGGCGACGCTCGACTCGCTGCGCGGGGTGCTGATCGGACTGTCGCTCGGCCTCCTGGCCCTGCTGGCGCTCGTCATCGCCGGCATCGTTCGGCGGGGACTCCGCCCCCTCGAGGACATGTCCCGGCAGGCCGACGTCATCGCCGCCGGCGACCTGACCCGGCGGGTGGCCCCGAGCGACGGCACCACGGAGATCGCACGGCTCGGACGGGCCCTGAACGGCATGCTGGCCCAGATCGAGACCGCATTCGCCCAGCGGGCCGGATCCGAGGAGCGCCTGCGGAGCTTCCTCGCCGATGCGTCCCACGAGCTGCGCACCCCGTTGACCTCGATCCAGGGCTATGCGGAACTGCTGCGCAAGGACGCACTTCGCGACGCCGATGCCCGGGAACGGGCCCTCCGGCGCATCGAGCAGGAGGCGGCCCGCATGGGGGTGCTGGTCGGCGACCTGGCCGTCCTGGCCCGGGAGGGCCAGGGGCCGGACCCCGAGCTGACCTCCGTCGACCTGGCCGGTGTGGTGGAAGCGGTGGTGGACGACGCCCGGGTGACCGACCGGTCGCGTCCCGTCCACCTGGTGAGCGCCGGTCGGGTCCCCGTGCTCGGCGACCCGACCCGACTCGAGCAGATGGTCCACAACCTGGTCGACAATGCGCTGGCCCACACTCCCGCTGGTACGCCGGTCGAGGTCCGGGTGGCCCGTGCGGGCGACCGGGCCGTCCTGGAGGTGCGGGACCACGGGCCCGGGCTCGACGCCGACCAGGCCGCCCGGGTGTTCGACCGCTTCTACCGGGGGAGCTCGGCGACCCGCGACACCGGTTCGGGGCTCGGCCTGTTCATCGTGGCCACCCTGGCCCGATCGTTCGGAGGACGGGCCTCGGTGGCGTCACGACCCGGTCAGGGGTCGACGTTCACCGTGGACCTGCCGCTCGATCCGGTCGGTGCACGTCCCGGACCGGACACGGCGCCCACCGGGCCCGACGGGGGTGCGGCACCTCCGTCGGCGGATGCGGTGCCCCCGGCCGATCCTCAACTGGGGGTCGTGCGCCGATGACCGGTCCCGGACCGGCCACCATCGACCGGGGACGCGGCCCCGCCGTCCTCCTGCTGCACGGGCAGCCCGGGACCGGTTCGTCGTGGGACCCGGTGACCGACCTGCTGGTCGACCGGTTCCGCGTGCTGGCCCCCGACCGACCCGGCTACGGGTCGACGGCCGGGGAGGCGCGCGGACTGGTGGCCAACGCCGAGTTCGCCGCCGACCTGCTGGAGCGACGGGCGGCCGGGCCGGCGACGGTGGTCGCCCACAGCTGGTCGGGTGGTCCCGCGGTCCTGCTGGCGGAGCGTCGCCCGGATCTCGTCCACTCCCTGGTCCTGGTCGGGGCGGCCTGCACCCCCGACAGCCTGGACGCCACCGACCGCCTGCTGGCGCTGCCCGCCATCGGCGAGGTCCTGACGGTGGCAGGACTGGTGGCGCTGGGCGAGGTGCTCCCGAAGGTGCGGCGACTCGACCACCGCGTGCCCGGGCGCTACCGCGAGCGGTTCCTGTCGGCCCTGCCCGACCAGGGCGTCCTGGGCGGCGAGCGGGGAGCCCTGGGCCGCCATCGCAGGACGTTCGTCGTCGAGCAGCGGGCACTGGTGGGAGAGCTGGCTGCGGTCACCGCGGCACTGGGACGGGTGCGGGTGCCGACGGCGGTGGTGGTCGGTGCCTGGGACGTGGTCGTGAGCCCGTCGTCGGGCCGGACGCTGGCCGCAGCCGTCCCCGGCGCCGAGCTGGTGGAGCTGGAACGGTCCGGGCACTTCGTGGCCCGTGACGCGCCCGTCGCCCTCAGCGGGGTGGTGGCCCGTTACGCCGGGATCGCTCCGTAGGGGCTGCGGTGTCGAAGGATCGACCGGGGGCCAGGGCGTCGTAGACGGCCCGGAACTTGAGCCGGGTCTCACCGAGCTCGGTCCGGGGTTCGGACCCGGCCACGATGCCGACGCCGGCGGTCATGCGGACGTCGGGGCCGGCGACGGTCACGGCCCGGATCCCGACCATCCACCGCCCGTCACCGGCACCGTCGACCCACCCGACGGGACCGGCGTAGGTGCCCCGCGGGGTGGGCTCCAGACGGTCGATCCACTGGGCGGCCGCCGCCTGTGGGACGCCGCCTACGGCCGGGGTGGGGTGCAGTCGGGCCACGAGGTGCAGTGCGGTCGGCACGGACCCGTCGACCCCGGGTCGCAGGTCGCCCTCGAGCGAGGTGCCGAGGTGCGTGATCGAGTGGAGGTGCACCAGCTCGGGGCGGTCCGGCACGTGCAGCCACGTCGTCACCGGGCTGAGGGCGTCACGGATGGCCTCCACCACCAGGCGGTGTTCCTCCCCGTCCTTGGCCGAGTCGAGCAGGGCGGTGGGCAGGCCGCCGTCGGCACGGGGCGCCCGGTCGGTGGTCCCGGCCAGCGGTCGGCTCCGGACCTTCCCTGCGTCCCGCTCGACCAGGAGCTCGGGACTGGCACCGAGGAACTGTCCGTCGGCGGTCGCCACGCTGAAGACGGTGCAGCTGGGCTCGAGTACGGCCCAACGCCGGAGCAGGGCCGGGACGTCCACCGGGCGGTCGAAGCGGACGTCGACGGCACGGGCCAGCACCACCTTGACCAGTTCGTTGCGTTCGATGGCGTCGAGGGCGGCGGCCACCGAGGTCACGAATGCGTCGTCGTCGCCCTGGGGCACGACGACAGGTGCGCCGGGGGCACCGTCCGCCGTCCCGGCGGCGGGCCGGTTCCCGTCCGCACGCTCGACCAGTCGGGCACGCAGCGACGGTTCCGCACCCGGATCGTCGGGGTCGGGCAGTGCGCTCCCTGCGGCGTCCACCACCGTCACCCACTCGGTGCCGTCCGCCTCCCGCCCGTAGGTCAGCTCGGGGACCACGAGGAAGGTCGTCGCCGACCGGTCGAAGGGCAGGGCGCCGAAGGCCACGACGGCGTGGCCGGTGCCGGCCACGCCGACGGGCAGCCGATCGTCGCAGTCGATCGAGGCCAGTGTCGACATGGCGTCGTCCACGGCCCGGTCGTCGGCCAGTCCGCCCGGCAACTCCAGCGTCAGCGCACGGCCGAGGCCGACCAGGACCCTGCTCCCGTCGGCCAGCACCGTTCCGTCCGGCCCGGCGAGGGCGAACGGGTCGATCGTCGTCCCGGGGCGCAGGGCGATGCGCACCGCGGCGTGCCCGGTCCGCCTGTCCTGCCCGGCCGGGTCCCTGGGGGCGGCGGGCGCCCGGGTGGTCACGGGCGCCCGGTCCGGGTGGCGGTGACCAGCTGGCTCAGCCCGCCCGACAGCCCGCGCCGGTTGACGGCGGAGAACCCGGCCTCGGTGAGCATGGCCCGCAGCTCGGCGGTCGACGGCAGGTACGCCGTCGACTTGGGGAGGTACCGGTAGGCCGATCGGTCGGACAGGAGCCCGCCGATGACCGGGACGACGCCCCGGAACCAGATCCGGTGCCCCGCACGCAGGAGGCCCGAGTCGGGCTCGGACACCTCGAGGAGGCTGATCCGTCCGCCGGGACGGACGATGCGGCCGAACTCACGGAAGACGGCGTCGAGCTCGGTGAAGTTGCGCAGGGCGTAGCCGCAGGTGATCCCGTCGACCGCCCCGGTGGCCACCGGAAGGGCGGCCCCGTTGGCCTGGGCCAGCGGTGCGCCGGTGTGGTTGGCGGCGAGCATCCCCCAGGACAGGTCCATCCCGAAGGCCCGGTAGCCGCCTGCTTCCAGCAGCTTCAGGAAGTCTCCCGTGCCGCAGGCGAGGTCCAGCACCGTCGAGCGGCGGGGCAGTGCCAACGCCCGCAGCGACTGCTTGCGCCATCGCACGTCGAGCCCGAAGGTCATC
>Ga0075030_100006054_pt1 | contig 10875 bp, 9 predicted proteins | sample LitLauG_LLR_2012_FD_71393 | JGI IMG/M metagenome (GOLD analysis project Ga0075030, IMG submission 71393) | Freshwater sediment microbial communities from Pennsylvania, USA - Little Laurel Run_MetaG_LLR_2012 | ecosystem: Environmental > Aquatic > Freshwater > Creek > Sediment | place: USA...
GTCCTGCACGAATGGGGCGCGGATGTCGTCAAGATTGAACATCCGGAAACCGGCGATCCGTATCGCAGCCTGGTCACGGCCGGGCTGCACACGACGCACAACGACATCGATGCGAGCTTCCAGTTCACCAACCGGGGGAAGAAGTCGGTCTCGATCGACCTCAAGAAGGCCGAAGGACGCGAACTGCTCTATCGCATGCTTGCGGGCGTCGACGTCTTCCTCACCAACATGCGTCCGGACGCCCGGCGGCGCCTGCAGATCGATGTCGAGGACATCCGCGCGCACAACCCGGCGATCATCTACGTGCGCGGAACCGGCTTCGGTGCGCGCGGACCCGATGTGCAGCGCAGCGGCTATGACGCGACCGCTTACTGGATGCGCAGCGGGATCGGCGCGGCCTTCACGCCTGCCGGTGCCGACCGTCCGGTCATGCAGCGACCGGCGTTCGGCGATGTCATGGGTGGGTTGACGATCGCCGGTGCGATCGCCGCCGCCCTGTACCGGCGCGCAACCACCGGTCAGCCGTCGATCGTCGACGTTTCGCTGCTGAGCATCGGCATGTGGCAGCTGCAGCCCGAGATTACGCATGCCGGACAGAATCCCGACGCCAAACCCCGGGTGTATGACCGCAAGGCCACCTGGAACCCGCTCTCGGGACCGTACCGGACGCGCGACGGGCGGTTCATCCACCTCAACATGCTGGAGGCGGACCGGTACTGGCCGGATATCTGCGCGATTGTCGGCCACCCCGAGCTGATCGATGATCCACGCTTCATCGACATGCCCGCCCGCAAGCGCCATGCCCGCGAGTGCGTCGAGGCGCTCGATGAGATATTTGCCGCGCGTGACTATGCCGATTGGTGCCGGGTCATGATGCCGGCCAAGGGCGCCTGGGCGCCGATGCAGACGCCGCTCGAAGTGCGCAGCGATCCGCAGGTCGCTCCCAACGGCTATCTTGCCGATGTCGAGATGATCAACGGCACAACGCTCAGCCTGGTGACATCGCCGGCCCAGTTTGACGAGCAAAGCGCCCATCCCCTGCGGGCCCCGGAACTGGGCGAGCATACCGAAGCGGCGATGCTCGAACTCGGCCTCTCGTGGGAACAGATCAGTGCGCTCAAGGAGCGCCATGTCATCGGCTGACGAAGGTGACCGTGCGCGTGCCGGCTGAACCCAAACTGCTGCAGCCGGCCGCGGCACCGAAACCGCTGCCCGATGCGGACGCGCGCGCGACGGATCGCCGCTCGCAGATCATCGATGTGGCGGCCAGGCTGTTTGCGGAGTTCGGCTACGAGGCGACATCGGTGCGCCAGATTGCCGACAAGGTCAGCATCCTGCCCGGCAGCCTCTACCATCACTTCGCCACCAAGGAGGCGATGCTGCACGGCGTACTGGCTGCATACCTTCCCCGCATGAGCGATGACTACCTGAGCATCGCGCAGCTGTCCGTCGATGCAGAGCTCCGGCTCGTTGCCAGCGTCATCATGCGCTTCAGGCAGTACGTCGAGCGCTGGGAATTTCACGCCATCCTGATCCAGGAAGGACGCTTCTTCAGACGGCATGACGACTTCGCGTATGCCGTCCAGGCCAAATCCTCGGCGTTCGCGATGCAACAGGAAATCCTGCGCGCTGGCATGCAGACCGGCTTGTTTCGGCCGGACATGGACACCTATCTGATGATCGGAACCATCGCGCGCCTGCTCACCTCGGCGGCCTCCTGGTTCCGCTCGGGCGACATCTTCAGTTCGGACCGGCCCTCCCACTATTCACTGGACAGCGTGATCGACTTCCACCTGGATTGCGTGCTGCGTCTGGTCCGTGCGCCTTCCCGACTCGCCGAGCCGATACCGCGCGAGCGTTGCGAGCGGCTGCTGTACGGCGCTGACCGTGACAGACAGACCGGCGAGGACCGCTGAGCCTGCCGGTCCTCCGTCACGCGACGATGCGTGTGCGCACGGGCAGGTCGGCGCCCATGACCGCCAGGCACGAGCGCACCAGCTGGCTCGCATACTTCTCGATCATGGCGCCGCTGATCGGTTCGGAGAAGCCGCCCAGACAGAGGCTGTAGGCCGATTCTCCGCTCTCGTTGAAGATGGGCGCTGCGATCAGGACCACGTCATGGAACTGCGTCGGTGACTGCAACTCCGGCTGCAGCAGCTGGCGGTCCCAGGATTTCATCAGGCTCAGCACCTCGTCCTTGTATTCATGAATCTCGCGCCGCGATGCCATTTCGGCCAGGAGCGATGCAAGTGCGGTACTACCGGGGGAACGCAGGGTGACCTGATAGCCGCGCTTGCGCGTTGCGGCCAGGCTTTGCCGCCAGGCTGCCGCGGTCTCTTCGCCGTGTGTGGCCCGGGTCCCGATCCAGGCTTCGATCGCCGCTTCCGAGGACCAGGCCAGGAAGGGCGCACCGACCGGCAGCACGAGCGGCATCCGTTCTCCCACACGCATGCCGGGGCCACGACCCGAAGCATCGGCGATGGACGCCAGGGCGACGATCTCCTCGCCCACCAGCGCGCTGAGCAGCACCGGCACCTGCAGGTCCGAGGCCAGCGCTTGCGCGGCCTGCTGTGCCCGGGCAACCCGTGGCTGGCTGCGGAGGGCGGCCGCGCCTGCCGCAATGAGCGCGGGCCCCAGCCGGTAGGTTCGATCCCTGGTCTCGCGAGTGAGATAGCCACGGTGCACCAGCGCACCGAGCACGGCATGGCAGGACGCGACGTTGATCCGGGCGGCGCGTGCGATTTCCGACAGCGTGAGGGCACGATCAGGAAATGCGGCCAGCAGATCGACGATCTCGATGCCTCGCGAGGCGGACAGCGCGGGTCTGGGCATGGCGGCTCCGGTACGCGGGATTGACAGCCCCTGACGATCAACGTAGGGTTATCGATAATACTTAACATCTTTCTATATTGCAAAATTAGCACCGCAGTTGGGGGGCTCATGGCACTGCCGATCGAGTTCACCGGAAGGACGATCCTGGTGAGCGGCATCCACAAGGGCGGCATGGGCGGCGCAACCTGCCGCCAGCTGGCCAGGGCCGGCGCGACGGTGATTGCGCTCGACCGGGAACAGGCCTATGTCGACGCCATTGCCGAGGAGGTGCGGGCGCTGGGCGCCACCTGCCACACACTCACCGCCGACCTCCAGGACGTGGCGCAATGCGAGCAGGTCATCCCCAGCGTGATCGAGCGGTTCGGAAGGATCGACGGGTTGGCGAATATCGCCGGCGGCACGCGGGCGGAGGAGTGGCTGCCGCTCGAGGAGACCCCGGGTGAAAGCTTCTGGACGACGCTGCAGCTCAACTTCGCCTATGTGTTCTACCTGTGCCGGGATGCGGCCAGGGAGTGGATCCGCACCGGGCACCGTGGCGCCATCGTCAATGTCGGGTCCGTCAGCGCCAAGGATGCGGCGCCCTGGCATGGGCCCTATGGGGCGGCGAAATCCGGGCTCATTGCGCTGACGCGCACGATGGCCAACGAGTGGCACGAATTCGGCATCCGCGCGAACTCCGTGTCGCCCGGCGCAGTCATGAGCGAGCGCGTGCTCGCCAAGGCGGCCGCCATGTCCGATGCCGCCAAGGCCAGCCGGGACCCGAGCCAGAAGGTCATCCTGTCCGAACCGGTGGAACTGGCCAACGCCATCGTCTTCCTGCTCTCGGATCTCGCCTCCGGTGTCTCAGGACAGAACCTCACGGTCGACCGCTCGCTCAGCACGAAGTTCTGCGCCGGCGCGCGCAGGAACCGCAGGGATCCGCACGCCACTCAGTGAGAGGGAAGAGCGATGGAACTGGGACTGCTGTACGAATTCGAAGCGCCACAACCCTGGGATCAACCGCATCCCTGGGGCCAGCGCCATGCCGAGCGCAAGGGCTATCACAACGCCATCGAGCAGATCGCGCTGGCCGATCGCAAGGGCTTCCATACGGCCTGGCTGGTCGAACATCACTTTCGCGAAGGGCGCAGCCACATGCCCTGCAGCGAGGCGGTGCTGGGTGCGCTGTCGCTGATCACGAAGGACATCCGCCTCGGCTTCGGCGTGACGCTGACGCCGCACGAGTTCATCCACCCGGCCCGCGTCGCCGAAAAGGTCGCCACGGTGGACCTGCTGTCCAGGGGCCGCGTCGAGTGGGGCATCGGCCGCTCCACGCCCATGGAGCAGATGGCCTTCGGCGTCGATATCCCGCGCAGCAAGGAAAAAATGCTCGCCGCCACGCGCAGCGTCGTCGGCATGTGGGCACAGCAGTATTACGAGGAGCATACCGAGTTCCTTGAATTTCCGCCTCGCATGGTGACACCCAAGCCCTGGCAGGATCCGCACCCGCCCGTGTGGATGGCGGCGTCTTCGCAGGAGAGCGCCCGCATGGCCGGAGAAAACGGGCTGGGCCTGCTGTGCTTCTCGATCATGCAGCCGCTCTCGAAGCTGCGCGAGGTCCTGGCTGTCTACGAGGACGCGCAGCGGCGGGCGCAGCCGCTGACCGGCGTGCATACCAGGAAGGTGGGCATCTACACGCTGGTGCATTGCGCGAAATCGCGCGCCGATTTCGAGGCCAACCGTCTGTGGGATTCGATGTGGTGGTGGTATACGACGGTGGCCCAGTTCCTGCTCAAGTGGGAGTTCGCCCACCTGCCCAGGGAAGCGCAGGACAAGGCCTTCCCGCTGCTCAAGAAGCAGGCCGATGGCGAGTTCGATATCACGAAGTTCGATGAGGAAGACATGGTGATCGTCGGGACACCCGATGAGTGCCTGCAGAAATTCCTGCGCTATGAGCAGGCCGGGGTCGACCAGGTCCTGTGCTATGTCAACTTCGGCCACCTGACGCATGCGGCCGTGATGCAGTCGATCAGCCTGCTGGGCGACTACGTGATCCCCGAACTCAGGAAGGCCGGCGCCGCACGCATGGCACGCAACCTCGAACAGTCGGTGGCTGCGCAGAGGGCAAAATGAGCCGGCTGCCTCCGGACCGACCTCGACTTCAGCCCGGCGCGCGCATCATCCCGCGGTACGCAGCACCACGGCAGCCGGATCGTGGAAGAAACTGCCGATGCCGATGAGTGCCGTTGACGCGCCCTCGACCTGCCGGGCGCCCGCGGCTCCGCGCAGCTGACGGACCGCCTCCGCATAGAGATTGGAACCGCCCGCCCGTCCAACCGCCAGGCCGCCACCATTCGTCGTCACCAGCGTGCGTCCGTTCAGCCGCAGGATATTGCGCTCCGGGTCCCAGCACGATTTGAAGTAGTCGCCCGACTCCCCCGGCTTGCAGAAACCCGCCGCCTCCGTGACGGCAATCGCGTCCAGCGTGTACCCGTCATAAGGGAAGAAGAGGTCGATATCCTCGACCGTGAGGTCGCTGCGCTCCCAGAGGCCCCGCAGCGCCACCCAGAAGGCGTTCTCCGTCCATCCGAGCGTGTTCTCATAATATTCCCCGACCCGCGTGCCGCCCAGCGACAGGGCATGAACGAGGATCGGCTTCACGTCCAGATCACGCGCCCGCTCGGCGGTGGTGATGACGAGGGCTTCGCCGCAATCCACCGGCACATCCATGTCCGCCATCTGCATGGGGTCCCAGATGGTCGATGAGGCGTAGTAATCCTCGAGTGTGATCGGGCGGCGCATGAGCGCGTCCGGGTTGAGGGCACCATGGGAGCGATTGTTGACGGCCATCAGCCCGAAGGCATCCTTGTTGACCCCGAAGTCATGCATATAACGCCGCATCATCGCGGCGTAGGGCTCGCCCGAATGGATCCAGCGCTTGGCAAAGTCGCCGATGCCCACGTCGCCGCCGACATCGCCGTATCGGGATGCCCGCAGCCGGAAGGGATCGCGCGCGGCGGCACGTGACATGTTCACGCCCCGCTGGTACGTCTGGACCACGAGCGCCGTGTCGCACAAGCCCGAAAATACCGCCTCCACCGCATAGACCAGCGCCGATCCCAGCCAGCCATTCTTGACCCAGGTGCAGCGTTCAATGCCGAGCGCACCCTGGAGGCTGAGGAAGCCCGCCCCACCCATGGCGAGCGGCGTCATTCCGGATCCACACAGGCCGTCGATGTCCTGCCGGTCGATGCCGGCGTCGGCAATGGCCTTGACCGCCGCCTCCAGTCCGAGCGACAGCTCGCTGCGCTGCAGGTCCCGGCCATAGGGAGTCGAGCCGACGCCTACGATCGCCACCTGGTCCTTGAGCGGATTCCTAGCCATGCGTCACGCTCGCACTTGCTGCCGCCGGCTCGAATGCGGGCCAGCGCCGGCCCCGCTCATCGATCCAGGTGAGGGTGACGGGCATGTCGTGCCTCAGTGACTCGAGGGGGCAGTTGACGACGCGCGAGAGGTAGCGCAGGCCCGGCTGCTCGTCGAGCTCGATCGCGGCCGTCTGGATCGGCTCGATCAGCGGCTGGTCGGGGTCGCGCGACTGGTAGATCAGGGTATACATATAGAGCCGTCCCCGGCCGCTCACTTCCGTCGCGGCGACACTCCAGGACAGGCATTGCGGGCAGAGCGGCCGGTGCGGATAGATCCAGTGGCCGCATTCGCGGCAGCGGTTGAGCAGCAGGCGGCCCGCCATCAGGCCGCGATAGTGGGCCATGTTGTCGCGATCGATCCTGACATCGTGGAAATAGGCGAAGACTTCGTCGTCGGAAGCGATGGGTTCGGTCACGCGATGGTCTCCTGCTTGGCCCACTGCGAGAGCGTCAGGCGGTCGAGCTTGCCGTTGGCGAGGCGGGGCAGGTCCTCCACGAAGAGGATCTCGCGCGGCATCTTGAAGTGGGCCAGACGCGACTGCAGCCAGGCCCGCAGCTCCTCGGCGCCCACAGGCCGGTCGGCTCGTCGAACGACGTAGATGCGCACGGCCTCGTTCCTGCGCGCGTCGGGGACACTGACGGCTGCACAATGGGTGACAGCCTCATGCCCGGTGACCACGCCCTCGACCTCGGCCAGCGAGACATTCTCTCCGCCCACCTTGGCCATCAGCTTCAGGCGCCCGACGAATCTGACAAACCCGTCGGCGTCGACGGTGACCAGGTCTTCGCTGTGTACCCAGCCCTCCCTGTCGAGCGCGCGGGCGGTTTCCTCGGGCTTGTTCCAATAGCCGAGCATCACGTTGCCGCGGATCCATGCCTCGCCGACTTCGCCCGGTGTCACGTCGCGGCCGGTCTGCGGGTCGACGACACGAATCTCGTTGCCCTCGAGCGGGCGGCCGCTCGTGGTCCTCTGTTTTTCCGGTGGATCTGCGGGTCCGGTGAGCGCTGCCGGACCGTAGGTTTCCGTGAGTCCGAAGGGCATGAAGCTGAATGTGGCATTGGGCAACACGATCTTCGCCGCCTCGTTGTGCGCGTGGCCGATCCGCACCGACGGGAAGGTGAGGCCGCGCGCATGGGCTTCCATCACGACTTCCTTGCCGAGCACGCTGATGAAGACGGTCGGGCGTTCGGCCTGGATCAGCCGGATGGCAAGCTCGATATCGAAGGCCTCGGTAAATACCAGCGTACCCCCAATCGGCAGCATGCTCATCTGCCCGTACATGCTGCCCCCGGCATGAAAGAAAGGCATCATGGAAAAATAGACATCCTCGCGCCGCAGGCCGATGCGTCTCCCGTGCAGCAGGCCGACCGCCAGGAAGCCGCCCTGCTGCAGCATCACGCCCTTGGGAAAGCCGGTGCTGCCCGAAGTGAATTTGATCATCATGAGGTCTTCGGGCGTGGTCGCCTGCGTCATGCGGTCGGAAACCGCCAGCCACGGACCCTCGCCTTCGGTGCCGACCGCCTCCAGCGCGGACCAGTCATAGGCGGCCGGATGGCGGGTGCCGGCGCACGCCAGCATCACGACATTGCGCAGATCCGGCAAGGCGAGGGAGAACAGGGATCCCGGCCCGGTCGCACGCTCAAAGGAGGGGCAGATTTCGCCCAGCATCTGCGGCATGTCGAGCTTGCGAAACCGGTCGATCATGATCAGGTGCCGTGCGCCCGACTGGCTGATGCAATATTCGACCTCGCGCGGCTTCAGGAAGGTGTTGATCGGCACCACGGCCGCACCGAGCCGCTCCGCCGCGAAGGCCGAGATGATCCACTCCAGCCTGTTGGTCATCCACAGGACGACCCGATCACCCCGCTGCACCCCGATGCTGGCGAGACCGGCGGAAAAGTTGCGCACGCGCCTCAGTAGTTCGGCGTAGCTCAATCGCCGCACATGCCCCGCATCGTCGGCCCCCACCAGGGCTTCGCGATCCGGCTCCAGCGCCGCCGCATCGACCAGCGTCTGCCACAGGGTGCGTGATCGCGCCTCGGCCAGCGCGCGCCGGCCCGCCTCGTCCGTCCTCACCCAGGCGACCGGCGGTGCCGGATCCCGGTCCGGTCCCGCGCCGGACCCCCGCATGAGCGCCGCTTCTTCGCCCGCCGATGGCATGGATCAGGCCGCTGCGAATTCGGGGCGGTTCAACCGGAACAGCCGCGCCGCATTGCCGCCGATGATATCGGCCTTATCCCGCTCGCTGATATCGATGCCTGCGAACAGGCGGGCGAGTACCTGCTTCGAGCGGGGAAAGGTCCCTTCATGGTGCGGGTAGTCCGCGCCCCACATCAGCGCCTTCGTGCCGGTCACCGAGCGCGACATCACGCAGGCGCGGTCATACTGGAACGCACAGGCGACCTGGCGGGCAATGATTTCACTCGGCTTCAGGGAAAGCTTCGGCCGTACGAACGGCGCGTGCGTCTCGTAGACCTCGTCCATGCGCTCGGCAAGCGCAGCGAGCCAGCTCGCGCCTCCCTCGATCACGCAGACCCTGGAGCCCGGGAATCGATCGAGCACGCCGCCGGCGACCAGGGTCATGAGCGTGATGAAGCCGTCGGCCGCCTGGACGGTGTAGTTCGCCACCGCGCCGCCGGGGCCGCGAAAACTGCGCACATCGGTCCGCCCGGTGCCGGTGTGCAGGGCGAAGACGATGCCGAGCCGTTCCGCCGCCGCAAACACGGGATCCCAGGCATCGCTGTTATAGCCGGGCAGGCCCGACTGCGGCTCGATCAGGCTGGGCAGCATCGCGGCGGTGAAGCCGAGCCCGGCCAGTCGTTCCAGCTCCGCAACCGTGTTGCGAAAATCGCGGACCGGCAATATGCCGCAGCGGACGAAATATTGAGTGTGGTCCTTGAGCAGTCCGTGGGACCAGTCGTTGTAGAGACGGGCAGAGGCCAGCTCGGCCTCGGGGTTTTCGATCATGAAGACGGTGAGCCCGAGGCTCGGAAACAGGATCTCGGCATCCACGCCGTCGAGTGCCATGTCCTTGAGTCGCCATTCGACCTCGCGGTTGCCGCGCCGGTCGGGCCGCCCGAAGGGTTCACCGTCAGGCCCCAGCCTGGGCACGTCGCGGTGCACCGGCGTCTTGCTGAGCACCTTGTCGCCGGCCAGCGAGTAGATGAACTCGTCCCGCTTCTCGGCGCGGAGCCCGTGGCAGCGCAGCGAGGGCGGCAGGCCCGCACTGTACAGGTCGGACGGTTCGACCAGATGACCATCGGCACTGAATACAAACGACATGGCGCTCTCCGCTGAAAGGGCGCGGGCCTCTCGCCCACGCATGAATTTGTGAAGCATTCCGGGTCCGGTCAGTCCTCGGATCGGTCGCCGTGCTCGAGCAGGAACCGGTCGAACGCCCGCACCAGCTGACCGCGCCAGATGCCCTTGGGGCGAGCCAGGCTGAGCGCGCGCGTGTAGCGAAAATCGGTGACGTCAAGCCGGAAGAGTCGGCCATTGTCCAGATCGAACTGTACCAGCGGCTTCGACAGGCAGCCGATGCCGCCGCCGGCGATGATGGCATGGCGGACGGCCCAGTTGCTGGTCGATTCGAAGGCGACGTGGAACTGGCCGATCTCCTCGTGCAGCATGTAGCGCAGGCGGGAGGTGGTGGAGGAGTTCCCCTCCCGGGTACACCAGGAAAAGCCGGCCAGATCCCTGATGCGCAGTTTCCTGCGACCGGCCAGCGGATGGCCGGCGGGAACCACCAGCACCAGTTCGTCGGTACGCCACCGTGTCAGTTCAATACCCTCGACATTGGGAAATATCTCGATCAACGCCGTCTCCAGTTCGAGGCGTGTCAGCCTTTCGAACAGGTCGCCGGCGGACTCCGCCTCGACATGGATCTGCACATCGGGATGAAGCTGCATGAATTCGACGCACAGGCGCGGCAGCATCGTTTCGGCAATCATCGCGGTCGCACCGATCAGCAGTCTGCCGCTCGGCAGCGCCTTCCCGTTGCCCCGTTCGATGTCCTGGATCTCGCCCAGCAGGGACCGGACGATGGGGCGCAACCTCCTGCCCTCGTCGGTGATCTGCAGCGCCCGTCCCTTGGCATGCACGAACAGCGGGCGCCGCAGAATGATCTGCAGGTCCGTCAGCGCGCTGCTGGCCGCGCCCTGGCTCATATTGAGCCTGTGGGCCGCCTTGGTGACGCTGCCCAGGGTGGCGACGGCATCAAAGACCTGCAATTGCCGAAGCGTAACTTTCAAGCGGCGTACTCCGCTGCGCGTCTCCCTGGCGGCAGCACCAAGAAGTACCACGTCCGTGCCCTTCATAAAATGGGGTAATTCATGATATCACCCATCTATATTATGGATGGGTCAAGAGGCCTTTCCCGCGAATCCTCAGCCGGAGGCCTTAGGATAGGTGTCCCGGTCCCGGGGCCGAGCCGGAAGGAAAGGGTCATGGATCTGAAGTTGCAGGGGAAGCGGGCGCTGGTCACGGGCAGCAGTTCCGGCATCGGCGCAGCCATCGCCCTGGCGCTGGCTGATGAGGGCGTGTCGGTGGTCGTGCACGGGCGCGATGCCGCGAAGGCCGGAGGCGTCGCGCAGCAGGTCAAGGGCCGGGGTGTGGGTGCGGAGGTCGCACTGGGGGACC
>Ga0075030_100006058_pt1 | contig 10872 bp, 9 predicted proteins | sample LitLauG_LLR_2012_FD_71393 | JGI IMG/M metagenome (GOLD analysis project Ga0075030, IMG submission 71393) | Freshwater sediment microbial communities from Pennsylvania, USA - Little Laurel Run_MetaG_LLR_2012 | ecosystem: Environmental > Aquatic > Freshwater > Creek > Sediment | place: USA...
AAACTCGATCCCATCGAAGCCCTGCGCTTCGAAACGTGAGGGCGCCCCACTCGTGCCGTAAGCGCGGCGAAATTAACGGCTGGAGCCGCTTGGGGTTTTGTATCAGCGGCTTGACCTGGGTTTTGTATCAGGGCACGCCTTTAGGTGTGCCTAGCGACGATAGATTTTAAGATTACGGCTTTAGCCGCTGGGGTGCAGTTTTCAGCGGTCGTGCAAGCTTGACTCAAAGCCGCAACGAGCACTACCCGAAGCCAGCGAACGAAAACAAAGGTTCTTTCGTACGCTTCAAGAGGTGTCCCATGCCGCGACTAGAAATCGGCGAAAGCACGCGCCTGGCGCTCGACTCCCTTCGCCAGCACAAGACCCGCTCGCTGCTCACGGTCCTCGGCGTGGTCATCGGCATCATGGCCATGGTCGCCGTCGCCTCAATCATGGTCGGCCTCGATCAGGATATTCGCGGATTCCTCGATCAATATGGCACCAACACGCTCTTCGTCTTCCGCTGGGACTTCGGTTTCCGCGGCGAACTCACCGCCGAAGAACGCAACCGCAAGCCGCTGACCTATGACGACGCCATGGCGATCCGCGATGAGTGTCCCGACGTGAAGGACGTCACCCTGGAAGTCTCACCCCGCCTCGAACCGGGCCAGCCTCTCACAGTCATACCTGCGCGCTATAAAGGCAATGAAGTCTACGGCATTCAATTCACCGGCACCATTCCTTCTTACGAATGGGTGTACAACGCGAACCCGGAGAAAGGGCGCTTCTTCTCCGAGGCCGAGAATGACCATCACATGGATGTCGCGGTCATCGGCCACGACTTGGCCAAGGGACTTTTCCGCGACGAAGATCCGCTGGGCAAGTCCATCAAAGTCGGAGGCGCGTTCTACGAGGTGATTGGCGTTCTGGAAAAACGCAAAGGGCAGTTCTTCAAGGACGAATCGGCCGACAAAGTTGTGGTCGTACCCCACGGTGCCTACCACAAGCATAATCCGCAGGACGACGAATACTTCATCGGCGCCCAAGCCTTCCCGGGTAGAAAGACGCAAGCGGAAGACGAAATTGTCGGGCTCATGCGCCGGCGGAGAAACGTTGCCATCGACAAGCCCAACAGTTTCGCCATCTCCAGTTCCGAGGAGATGGCCACGCAATTCCGCCAGATTACCGGGGCGATCGCGATCGCAGTGTTTGTGATCAGCTCGATCGGACTGATGATCGGCGGCGTCGGCGTCATGAACATCATGCTCATGTCCGTCACCGAACGTACGCGCGAAATCGGCGTGCGCAAAGCCATCGGCGCCCGCCGCCGCGACATCATCGGACAGTTCCTCATCGAAGCCATCACGCTCACGGGCAGCGGCGGCATCATCGGCGTCTCCCTCGGAGGCTTGATCAGCTTCGCGATCAACAAGCTATTGCCAAGTCTGCCCTCGGCAGTGCCGCTGTGGTCGGTGATCGCGGCCGTGACCGCGTCGATGAGCGTCGGCCTCTTCTTCGGCATCTACCCGGCGATGAAGGCCTCGCGGCTGGATCCTGTAGAAGCCCTGCGCTACGAATAGCACGACCACCTGCACTGAGACTGTCCCTTGGTACGAAACAAAGGTTTCTCGAGGGGCAGCGCATATCTTCATCGGCACCTGCGTCGCGACAGCTATTGATTCAGTAAGACAGCCACCGTATTCCGTGACGTGATGACCGCCAGATCCTGTTTCCCGTTCGCATCAAAGTCGCCCGCCACCAACCTCCCACTTCCACCGGGAAACAGCGTCGGCAATTGAAATCCTCCCGCACCATCTCCCGGCAACACTCCCACCTCCTTCGAACTGAGACTCACTGCCAGATCGAGCCGGCCGTCCCCGTCGAAGTCCGCGGCCACCAGTCCGCCCGGAACGGCTCGACTCCGAACCCAGAAACTCCGCGCCGCCTGAAGGGTTCCATCGCCATTACCCAGATAGACGCTCACGATTGTATTTTCGATTTTCGTATTGCCGACTCCGGCCAAGTCAAGCTCGCCATCTCCATTGAAGTCCGCCGCTATAAGAGATTGTGTGTACCCGTTGCGTAGAACTGATATTGGCTGAAAGGTTCCATCCCCATTGCCCACCAGAATTCCCACCGAGTTCGAGGTCACCGCTGCCAGGTCCTGCTTCCCATCTCTGTTGAAATCACCCGCGACTATGTAGTCAAACGACGCGGGCAAACTTGGACCGCTTCGGAACGTTCCATCGCCGTTGCCCAGCAAAATTCGCCCCCGTGCAAAGAGGGATTGATTCACTGCCACGTCCAGGACTCCGTCGCCGTTAAAGTCCGCGAGTGCCACCACCGACCACGGACTCTGGATCGCATAGATCAACGGGCTTTGAAAATTGCCATTCCCCAGGCCGAGCAAAACGTCGGTCGAGTCGCCGCTGGCTACGACTACATCCATCTTTCCGTCGCCGTTTAAGTCCGCGAGCGTCATAGAATTGCTGTCTCGCCCGCCCGTCAGCAGCCCTGGCAACAATTTGAAAGTCCCGTCTCCATTGCCCAGTAAACGGTTCAGGTGTCCTCCTCGCCAAGTGAGGCTGTCGCGATTCAACTCCAGCAGGTCTAGCTTTCCGTCATTGTTAAGGTCGCCCGCGACGATCCCAGACGCCCCATTTCCATCCGGCACAAAAAAACTCCGCGGAAGCGGAAATGTGCCCCCCAGTTGTGCCAGCGCGGGGACCACCGCGCTCCCTCCCAACGGCAGGCTGCGCTGAAAGATCACATCCGTCCGGCCGTCGCCGTTCACGTCGGCTAGCAGAACTCCCCCCAGCGACAAATAACCCACGGCCGGCTGGAATTTCCCATTTCCCACATTCAACAGGATGTTGATATCGGCGCCGCGGCTCGATAGCAGGTCCGGTTTGCCGTCCCCGTTGAAGTCTGCCACCAGAAAATCCCCCATGGGGGACGTCCATTGGTGGCTTGGGGCGCGGAACGTTCCATCGCCGCTGCCAAGATACAAGTCCAACCCAGTTCCGCTGTTCGCGACAACATCCAAATTGCCATCTCGATTGAAATCCGCTACCGCTGGACAACCACCGGCGCCCGATATGGTCTGCGCTTCCTGAAATGTCCCATCTCCGTTCCCTAGCTGGATAAATCCCCCGACAAGATCCAGCTTGCCGTCATGATTGACATCGGCAAGCACACACTCCGAGAACGCTCCTCCGGTTGCCGCCAGTTCCTGAAAGGTGCCGTCGCCGTTGCCTAAAAAAACTTGCATGCTGTTTCCGCCCAGCACCAGGTCTAACTTGCCGTCGTTGTTCACATCTCCTGCGATCAAGTGATAACCCTGCGCGGCCGCAGAAATGATCGTGGTTGCGCCAAATGTTCCGTCTCCATTTCCCAACGCCACCGCGATCGAAAGTGTCGGTTGCCCCGGCGCCTGGCTTACGAATGCGACGTCCAACTTGTGATCCCCGTTGAAGTCACCCGCGACTGGGACCGCATACGGATTCGCCGCAGTCCCCGACACAATCGAACCCTGAAATCGTCCTTTGCCATCACCCCGAACGAAGGTGATCGTCGAATTCGAACAGGGCGAAGGACTGCACCCTGACACCACCAACAGATCGACCTTCCCGTCGCCGTTGAAATCTCCGGCAATCGTCATGCCTCCAATGATCGGAAATTGCGGCAACTTCGGAAACCCGCTCGCCAGGATCAAACCGGGAACTATCAGACACACGCCGGTGATCAGCGCCAATTTTGTGGCTGCACGATGCATAATTCCTCCTCTTCATGAACTGACTGGAAATCTCCGTGCGGTTCGTTCTCCGGCGGGAAGGCAACGCTCGAACGTGCGATTGGGAGTGGTGCTCGCTCGCCCAAGGGTTCAAGCCAGCACTTGCACTGGCTTAGGTCACAAAGTGCGTCTTGTGTTGTGGGGGTTCTACGCAAAGACGGCGCAACGCACTTCGCCCTGCGATCATGATTCCCCGTCTCCGTTCACGCTCGCAATGTGTTACGTCACACCGTTGTGTGATCAACATCAATCTCGTTCGATGCCGTCTCAGATTCCCGTACAAGTTTGTTTTTCTTAGGTTTCCAGGAAAAAGAACTGATTTCGCCCTTGTTCGATGTTTGGACTACAGGATTTTGCATTCAACAGGCGCTGCCTACGGGATCAAATTGAGCAGATCTGTAGCATCGAGTTCCAATTCCGAAGCGTCGAGATGGGTTCGACAGCCTTCGGCTCGAACGTCTCAGACGGAATTCATGATTTCATTCAACGTTTCGGATGCCTTCCACTGCAATTTTTCATCCGCGTGTCCAATCTCCTTCGCCAATACCTGCATCGTCTCCCGAAATGCCCGCGTCATCTCAGCAGGTTCCAGCGACCGCGGAATGCACGCCGCTGCCGTCTCTCGCTCGGACGCCGGAAGGTCATCAAGGTCTCGTCCTTGCTGCGCCATCACGCCAGAGCGCAGGCACATGAGCTCAAACACATGGTTGCGCATGCCGCTGAGCATGTAGTCGGCCTGCAGGATGCGTCCGCGGGCCAGGCTCGAACGCACGTGTAGCGCATAGAGCCACGCCATGCCAATCAGCGCCTGCGGATTCGGTTGCGGCGCTGCTTGCGGCGGCCTCGTCTCACCGAAGATCAACCGGAAGTTCGGCCCAATCGCGCCGAATTCTTCCGCGCGCCAGAAGGCGACGTCCACCTGCAACGTGCTTTTCAGCAGGAACACGCGGAATAGCGTCGCGCCGCGCATCACGTCCACATGCGTGACCGCCCCAAGCTGATAAACCCGCTCCGTCCACGCGGCGATCACTTGCTCGTACGAGGCCGCCGGCTTCACGCACAGCGCCAGGTCAATATCGGACCAGCGGTCGAGACGAGACGTTGCTGCCGATCCCGTGTGCGCCGCTCCGCCCAAGTTGGGATCGTTTTGCGCGGCCGAGACGAGTTCGTCGCGAAGCCGCTCGCGTTCCGCGGGAGTGAAGATCGGCACGCCGAAATCTTACTCGATCCGATTGCAATCAGCCCGGAGACCTTCACACCTCATTTTTTGGCGTCGTTTCTCGCGCCACAAGCGGTAGACTTGGCAGTGTACTAACGGGTGCTGTCTCGGGTGTTTACCGGATGCTCATCGGCGGACGCACGGAGAAACAATTGAAAATGGGGCAAGCGGTTCTGGGGTGCGGGCCGCGCCCAGACTTCCCCCGGACTTGTGGTTCGTTGCCGCTAGCCGTTTGCCCTTATGCAGACCAGCGGCGACAGGCCCCACTTCACGACACAGGCGGTTCGGAACCGAATCCTACTGCGCCCGACCTGTCGCCTGATTTGGACTTTATGCGGCGTATAAGCCAGAGACAAATAAAGAATCGTAAACTTTCTTAGAGTCTTCTCTTTCGGCGGTCAGAATCGGTACACCGAGCGGCGACCCACCGCCAACCTCGTACCTTTCCACTCGTCGGCTGAAAAGAAATCAGCCTTTCGTGATCCTGATCATTGACGCAGTCCCGTGAAACGGGATATCGAAGAGAGTGCGCGATCCGTCTCCAGCATAGGAGAGAAGCCCGTCGTTGAAAATTCCCGTTTCGGGAATGAAGGTGGACGACAACTTCTACTAAGTCTATGCGGCTCAAGATTTTGCCCCTAAGTGATTGATCCCCATAGACCAACCGGGGTCTTTTCCGCTAACGCGCTGATTCCAATAGACAGAGGGGGGAGGGGGGGTACCCCCGAGCCGTGAATTCCCAAATTGAAAATTTCCTCACGCTCGTCCGATAACATCTCTGAGTGTCCATCGCGCTCGACGAACTGCGTCGGCTCGCCGTTTCCCAGAGCCTGTTTCCTCCCACCACGCTCAAACGCGCACTCCATCGCATGCAGTTTGTGCAGGCTGATCCAATTCGCGCGCCTGCTCGCGCCCAGGATTTAATCCTCCGTCATCGCGTGAAGGACTACCACGCAGGCGATCTGGAGCGCCGTTACACGAAACTTGGCATCGCGGAAGACTTCTTCATCAACTACGGATTCGTCACTCGCGAACTGCAGGCGCTGATGCATCCCAGATCCGATAGCGTCGTTCCCGCCGAAGCTCGCCTTCCTTGGCCTGCTGCGCGCCGCAAACGCGCAATGCAATTGCTGGACTTCGTGCGCGAGCGCGGAGAAGTCCATCCGCAGGAAGTCGACGAGCACTTTGCGCACGGAACGGTAAAGAATTATTGGGGAGGAAAATCGAACGCCACCACGCATCTCCTCGACGCCATGCACTATCAGGGAATGCTGCGCGTGGTACGGCGCGACAAGGGCATTCGGGTCTACGCCGTCCATGAACACGGTCCCACGCCGACCGGCGAAGATGAGTGCACGAGACGCCTCGACGCTCTGATTGACATCGCAGTGCGCATCTACGGACCGCTTCCGCTGTTCAGCCTGAGGTTTCTCGTACGCCGCATGCGCTATGCCGCGCCGCAATGGGAGGAGGCGATTCTCCCTGCACTCAAGCGCGCCAGAGAACGCCTTGCGCATGCGCACGTCGATGGCACCGATTGGTATTGGCCCAGCGACTGGAAGCTAAAGCGCAGCGACCCTGATGACACAGTCCAGGTCCTTACACCGTTCGATCCAGTTGTCTGGGATCGCTGGCGCTTCGAAATCCTCTGGGGATGGACGTATCGCTTCGAAGCCTACACACCACCCGCAAAACGTGTGCGCGGATACTACGCCCAGCCACTGCTCTGGCGCGATCGCGTGATCGGTTGGGCAAACCTGGCGGTGAAGGAAGGCAAGCTAGTCGCCGACCTTGGCTATATCGCGAAGGCGCCGCGGGAACCCGTATTCAAGCAGGAATTGGAAGCAGAGCTGGAGCGAGTGAAAGCGTTTCTAGGAGTAAAGCGATGAGCGGTGAGCAATGAGCAGAGCCAGACAGAGAACTGAGTACTCAGAAGGCATCTCATAACTCGGTTGTGAAAGGGCACGGCTTTCAGCCGTGCCGATGAGTTCCAACAATGACGCGGGCTTTAGCCCCTGAGGTTGCGGCCCAGCCCGGTCCCGAATCGATGGGAACTATTTCTGAGTGCCGAGAACTGCTCATCGCTCACAGTTCATCGCTCACTATCTGCTGCTCTGCACCGCGAAACAGAGCCCGCAATCCGCGAATCACCCAGCGCGTCAGGATCGCGATAATTGCCACAAATATCAGCGCGAGCGCTCCCGCAACGTATGGATGCCGCGTTGCCAGCCAGGTCAATCCCACTGCCAGGACGTCTTCGCCCAGGCTCAGCGTGATGTTCGACACTGGTTCCGGCGAAGGAGTGACAGCAACTCGCACCGCCGTCTTTCCCCCATGCGCCGCCAAGGCTACGGCTGCGCCCAGAATCGCCGCGAGCAACTGCTTCTCTGGAGGAAGTTGGTTCGTTGCCTGATACGCAAGTAATCCTGCAATTGGAACTCGGATGAAGGTATGCAGCGCATTCCAGATGAGATCGAAAGCAGGAACCTTGTCGGCGAAGAACTCGACGAAGAACAGGGCAGTGCTGACAATGATCACTGGCCAACCTGCGAGCACGTGCAATCCCGGAGGAAGCGGAAGATGTCCAAAGCGGGCGAGCAGTCCGAGCACAGAAACGGTCGCGTACAAGTTCAATCCCGCAGCGAAGCCGATCGCGGTGAGTAACGCGAAGAGTTCAGCAGGCGGAATGCGGAGAACGTCAAGCATGGAAAAGCGGCTGCTAGCTCCTAGCTCAAAACGAACGGACGACCAGACGCCATCATCGATCAGGAAACGGCGCAACGCAATCCCGAACCCAAGTCAGCCCAAAAATACAAAAGGTCGCTCTGCCGAGCGACCCTCTGAAATGCTTTCAATCCACTTTACAACGTGGATTCGATTTCGAAGCCCCATGCCTCAAGCAAAGGCTCCGGAATGTACTTCGAATTCTTGTTCCGCCGCGCCCACTCGCGGAGGCGGGTCGAGCGCAGGTACTGATCGGGCGAGAGCTTGTACTCGCGCACAACTTGTTCAAACTCGGTGATGGTGGGGGTAATTGGTCCGATCGGCTCGGGCTTCCCCCAGTTCGGATTTCCGCGTCTCTTGGCCATGAGAAAAATTGCCTCTCCACAAATAAAGATGTATTTTTGTTGCGATCCGGCGCCTACACATAGGATTCCCGGAACCGTCTCCAGGATTCAGGAACAGATACGACGAACTGCCGGACGACAAATGATCCCGCGAGGTGATCTACAACGCCCTAAAGCTGATTGGAGACTCAGTATCTTATCCTCAGTTTCCGCGGAAAGTCAACCGAATTTTCACCGACGTCGGCGACGAATGTTGCGCTAAGCCGTTTATTTTTAACCGCTTAAATCAATATCACCACTGTACGGGACCGTTCTGAGTACCACCCCGCAGCAACGACCCTCGGAATGTGCATGCGCACAGCCTGATTACGGCGGTAACCCGGGGTCGGCCCGCAGTCATTGATCGCTTCTGCCGACAGACTTAGAGTGCGAAGAGGGAGTTTGGCCCCGAAGTCCTTCGAACTCACCTGGGCTCCTTATGTCTCTGAAAGCTCTTCTTCTGTGTTCGGATGAAAAGATCGTGCGGGTGTTGCGTCGTACTCTGGGTGACCTGGAGATCGCGACGGAACTGTGCCCGGATCCGGACTCAGCCCTGCGCAAGCTGACCCGCCAGCGGTTTGAGGCCATCATTGCGGATTGCTCCGATGACGGGGCATTTGAAGTCTTGAAGAGTGCCCGCAATGCTCCTTGCAACAAGCAAGCGATCGCCGTTGCCATTGTTGATCCGGTGGTGGGATTAAAGGCCGTATTCCAGATTGGGGCCCATTTCGTCCTTTACAAGCCGGTTTCCATCGAAAAAGCGAAGTCGAGTTTCCGGGCGGCGCGGGCCTTGATGAAGAGCGAGCGGCGGCGCAATGCGCGAGTGGCGCTGCAGGTGCCGGTTGTTATGCGGAACCTGGCAGGCGCCCATAACATGAAAGTGACCACGATCGACATCAGCGAGGGCGGGATGGCGGTAAGCCTTCCCGACCGGAAGCGCGCGAGCGGGCGATGGGAGATCGTATTCACGTTGCCCGGAACCAAGACGTCGCTCGAGTTGCCTGCCGAACTGGCTTGGGAGGGTGGGTCGACCCAGGCGGGTTTGCGGTTCCAGCAGGTTCCTGCCGAGACGGCGCGCCAGCTTCGCGAGTGGCTGAAGCAGAATTCGCCCGATGTGGAACAGGATGATCCGCCCATTCGTTGCCAGCTGACCGACCTCAGCCTGGGTGGCTGCTATCTCGAAATCTCTTCCCCGTTCCCGGTATCGAGCCGTGTGACGCTTTCGATGCGAGCCGCCGGGGTCGAAGTGCGGGTGCAGGGCGTGGTGCGGGTGATGCATCCGGATCGCGGGATGGGAGTGGAGTTTACACAGAGCACGCCGGAAGATCGGGCGGCGCTCGAGAAGTTCCTGGAGATCCTGACGTCGAATCGAGGCGTGCTGCCGGAGATGCTGGTCGAGCCAGAAGGACTGGAACGGGACCCTGTGGCGGCTGAACGGGCCCAAGGGGAGTACGACGACCCTTTGCTGCACCTCTTCCACCAGGGACCGGTCAGCCCGGAAGCCTTCCACGAAGAATTGCGCAAGCAGCGGAGTGTTGTACCCCAGGTATCGCCAGGGACGGTCGTCGGAGCGAACGCCTAGCGGTCAGTGCGTGAGCCATAGGGCAAAGAGACTCTCCCCTAATGAGATTCCCTTAAACGGAGCATCGTTTCGGTGGATGATCAACCGAGATGCACGCTCAAATGGCGGTACGACATTCTGCTCCCTCCTCCGTGGTGGATTTGCTCTCAAGCGTTGACAGCAATTTACCGATGGCTCAGAAGAGGAGCCGAAACAGCACAATGCAGGTTGGAGCCTATTCAGTTTCTGGGGTGAAAACAGCTTATGCCGGCGTGCAGCGGCATCGGCGGATCCTGTTCAGCATTCCCCTCACGCTACGTCACCTGATGCACGGTGGCGTGCGGGCCTCGCGTGGCATCAGTCTAGACATCAGTGAAAGCGGCATCGGCGCGCTGGTCGAAGGCGGTTTGCACGTCGGCGATACGGTCGAGATCGATCTGCAACTGCCGGACTGGCAACTGAACGCCGTGGCGATCGTGCGACATACTTCCAGCATTCGTTCAGGATTCGAGTTCTTCGGATTGACCGCCGACGAGAGAGTCCAGCTCGCCGCAATTGTGGGAAGGGCCTGAGGCGCTGAAGGCGCTCCGTTCCAGCATCACAACTCCCGGATTCTTGTTTGATTCGGCAGCACAAGCCTGCGCAGGCTTGTGCGCGGCCACTCATTCAAAGCCGTTCAAAGCCTGTGTAATACTGGAATCGGTAGCCAGCCGCCTTGTTAACGCCAGTGACCGAAATGCCGGGATGGCGAAATTGGCAGACGCAGCGGACTTAAAATCCGCAGGGCCCAAAAGGCCTGTGGGGGTTCGATTCCCCCTCCCGGCACCAGCCAGTTGAAAGAAATCCAAAATGTCTGCGGGACTCGGCTGCGGGCTGCCGCTTCCACTCACGATTTATGACCTATCACCAAGGAGAACCTGCCTTGTCGGCTAGCTCTTCCGAGAAAGCAACAATCGAATGCCGGGATCGTTCTTGCGAGGATTGGGCCGCCTGCGGAGGAACAAGTGCGCGATCCAGTGGTCGGACTTACACGATATGCGATAGCGGCATCCGATGGCTACTTCAGATGACGGTTCTCAGCTGCTAATCTCAGCGCAGCCTTGAGGGCATCGGGAGCGGCGACTTTGAAATCAGGTTCAACTCCCGTGTCGTTCCAGTTGTGCTTGGAGTAGGGATTGATTGCCCGTACTTCAACCGTAGCAATATAGAAATT
>Ga0075030_100006060_pt1 | contig 10871 bp, 9 predicted proteins | sample LitLauG_LLR_2012_FD_71393 | JGI IMG/M metagenome (GOLD analysis project Ga0075030, IMG submission 71393) | Freshwater sediment microbial communities from Pennsylvania, USA - Little Laurel Run_MetaG_LLR_2012 | ecosystem: Environmental > Aquatic > Freshwater > Creek > Sediment | place: USA...
GGGCCGAGAGAACTCTTCGAACGCGCCCATGGCATTGGCCGCATACATGAGCGAGGGCCCGCCGCCCATGTAGACCGCCATGCCGAGCGCCTCTTCGAGCTGCGGCTTGGTGACGCCCAGGGTGACCAGCGTCTGGACGTGAAAGCCGATGCAGGCGTCGCAATGCGCCGCCACGCCCAGCGTAAGAGCGATCAGTTCCTTGGTCTTGCGGTCCAGCGCGCCGTCGCGGGTTGCACTGCGCGCCAGGTCGCCGAACGCTTTCATGACATCGGGAAGGTCGCCGCGCAGGGGCGCAAGGTGGTCCGAAACATCACGGGTCAATTCACGAAATTTGGTCGATTGCGCATTCACGTCCGGGATTCCCTTCACGTTGCCCGCCGGCCGCCGCGCCGCGCGCCAGCGGCCGCCCGGGGTTGGGTGAGCGCCTTGGCCTGAGCAAACAGCGCGCGTTGCTGCACGTTGTCTTCGAGGCGCCGCGCGATGCGGTCGCAGACGAGGTCGCACAGCGCATAGATCGATTCGTCGGCGATCCGGTAGTAGGTGCTCGTGCCGCGGCTTTCGCGAGCCACCAGACCATGCGCGGTGAGCAGGGACAGGTGGCGCGACACGTTGGCCGACGTATAGCCGCAACGCTCGGCGAGTTCGCCGACGTTGTATTCGTGCTGGCGCAACAGGTTGAGGATCTGCAGGCGAGTGGGCTCCGACAGCGCCTGGAAATAGGCCGCCACCTGCGCCAATGCCTCGGGGGGAAGTCCGTCCACCTTCGACCACCCCTAGCGAGGGCCGATCATGCCGGCCCAGTGCCCATCAAATCGGTCACGGCGGCATCCATTGCTGCGGCATCCATCCTCACGCATCCATCCTCGCGCATTCATCGTTACGCATATGCGCATATTACTACATTCCTATGCAAGCAAGCGACAACCCCGTGGATCGACGGCCGGCAACTGGGACCGCCGCGGGCTATCCCTCGCGGGCGGGGGTCACCGACGGCTGCCGATCCAGGTGGCGGGACGACCCGAACGAGGCGAGTGCCGGATCCACTACGGGCTGCGCCGTAGGGGATACGGCCAAGGGGGAGGTTCGTCCGGCGACGCTGGCGCCATTGCAGGCCGGTGCACCAAGAGAGCGGAACCGGCACTCGCGCTCAAGGCCGCGCCGCCGCGACGGCCTCATTGAAGGCCCGCATCGCGTTGATCCGGTTCGGAATGCAGCCGAAGTCGTAGTGGCAGGACGCCGCGATCCGGATTTCGTATCTTCCGACTCCGACGGGCACCTTCACGACGTGGACAAAAAGGCGCGGGTCCTGGGCCGGATAGCCGCTGTACGTGTCGATCAGATCATCGGTCGCTTCTCGTACCGGAAACCCGGCATCGCGCACGACCCAGACGCGGGCCACCCGCCACTTGGCGGCGCAATCCTGAACATCGGTACAGATCGGCGGTGCCGCTTCGGCCCGCTCCCCTGTCGTCGGGAATGCGGCGGATTCTGCACAGCCGATGCATAGGGCGGCGAAGGCAATCGACCAAAGGGCCCTCAAGGGCGACATCTTCGTTGCTCCCGCGATGGCTCATGCGCTTGGAATATGGTTTCCCGAGAAAGTTCCGCGCCGACCGGCGGCGCAGGCGATCTGCGCGTGACGCGACAACGCGAGCTTCACCCCGATCTGCGCAAGGACAAAGACCGGCGGAGCAGCGAGCATGCCGCCTGCCACCCGCGCAGTCAAGAGAGGAGAGCCATGGAGATTCGGCCTTTCATCGTGCCCGGGCGGCGCGCTGCAGAGGTGGCGATCCGCTCGTCTACGGACGCTCCAAGGCGGCAAGCATGTCGTCCAGGAATATCGCAACGTCGGCGTGCGTTTCGAGGAAGTACCGGGCGTGCGATGCGGGGTCCTCGTGGCCGACCCGCACCGTGAGCCAGTGTGGCGGCGCGCGGACGAAGACGGCTTCGTCATTGGCGTCGTCGCCAACGAACACCGCGGCGGCGCAGCCGGCCCGCGCCACGAGCGAGGCAACGGCATCGAATTTGTCGGGCGCGCCGGCGATCACGATATTGAATACGAACTTTCCGGGCATGCAGCACAATGTCAGCGGCAGGTCTTGCAGCAGGGCGTCCAGTTGCAGGCGCGCCTGGTGCACGTCGGCCGCCCGCCGGTAGTGCAGAGCGAGCGAATAGCCCTTGTCCTCGAGCTCGATGCCCGAAGCCTGCAGCGCGGCGCTCTGTGCGTCGAGGCGGGCGCGCAAGGCGCGCAGGGGCGCGGTGTCGACGAGGAATGGGCGGCCCGGCTCCTCGGCGCCATGATTGCCGACGATGAAGAGGGGAACGAATCCGAGTCGATGCAGGACATCATTGGCCGCACGGCCGGTGACGACCGCCACGGGCCGCAGGCGGGCGAGCCGCTCCAGGCGGGCCGCCACGTCGGCCGCCACCCGGGCATCGTCCGGACGAAACACGATGGGAGCGAGCGTACCGTCGAAATCGAAGGCGAGCAGGGACCGGGACCGCATCGTCTCATCCAGCGCACGGCGGCCGTCGACGCCGAACACGGATCGCATCTCAGGCATCATGGTGGCGCTGCACGCGCGCGTCGATGCGTTCGCGCAGGCGCGAGCGGCCGGCATCGGTGAGCATGCGGCCGGCCCAGCGATAGACATTGTATTCACGAACCGCCATCCGCAGGCTCGCCATCCGCTCGCGCATTTCGGGCTCCGACATGCTCAGCGCCGTCTGCAATGCATCGGCGCATTCCTCGATGTGGTAGGGATTCACGATCAGCGCCTCCGGCATTTCGCGCGCCGCGCCGGCGAAGCTGCTCAGGATCAGCACCCCGCGTTCATCGTCGCGAGCCGCGACGAATTCCTTGCAGACCAGGTTCATGCCGTCGTGCAGGCTGGTGACCAGGCACACGTCCGCAGCGCGATACAGTTCGCGGACGGCATCCGCGTCGTGGTGCACCGCCAGCAGGTGTACCGGCTGGTAGCCCGGCCGGCCGAAGCGCGCATTGATCCGCTCACCTTGCTGCTCGATGCGACCGCGGAACAGGCGGTATTCCTCGAGCGCGGTGCGCGACGGAGCGGCCACTTGAACGAAGACCAGCTGGCCGACCCACTGCGGATGCTTCTCCAGCAGGCGCTCGACGGTGCTCATGCGTTCGAAGATACCCTTGGTGTAATCGAGGCGATCGATGCCGACGGCGAGCCTCTGTCCGGCCTGCATGCCCAGGCGCTCGAACACGCGGGCCCGGCACCGTTCGACCGACGGCCAGGCGGCCGCTGCGTCGGCTTCAGGCCATTCGATCGATATTGGATAGCTTTGCACGACGGTATCGGCGTTGTGGAACGATATCGTCGAGTGTTCATGCTCGATGCGCACTTCGATGTTGCGCTCGACCGTCTCGATGAAGTTCTTGCAGTGAAAGAGGGTCTGGAAGCCCAGGATCGTGCTGCCGAGCATGCCCTCGAGGATCTCGCGGCGCCAAGGACAGATGCCAAACGACTCCGGATTGGGCCATGGAATATGCCAGAAGCTGAGGATGGTTGCGCGCGGCAACCGGGCGCGGATCATGGCCGGCAACAGGGCAAAATGGTAGTCCTGGACGAGCACCACCGGGTCCTCGCTGCGGGCCTCCTTCACCACGGCATCGGCAAAGCGCTGGTTGACCGCGCAATAGGCCTGCCAGTCGCTTTCCCGGAAGACCGGACGAACGTGGGCCACGTGGCACAAGGGCCATAGGCCCTCGTTGGAGAAGCCGTAGTAGTAGCCCTGTTCCTCCGCCGCGGTCAACCAGATGCAGCGCAGGACGTATTCGCTGCGCCCGGGCGGCAGGGACACATGGTCGTGGCTGTCGACGACGAGCCGGTCGGCGCTGCCGCCGCCATGGGCGATCCAGGTTCCGGAACAGGCCCGCATGACCGGCTCAACCGCGGTCACGAGGCCGCTCGCCGGTCTCTTGACGATGATTCCCGCCGGCGTCGTCTCGTGGCTGTAGGGCTCCCGATTGGATACTACGATGATCTCATCGCCGCGCAGCGTGGTGCGCAACAGGGCCCGCAGGCGCTCCGGGTTCCAGGGCGCGCTGGCACCGTTGGCGCGCCGGATCTCGTCTTCCAGGTCGCGCAGGCGCGTGCGCAGCTCGGCCGCGATGGGTGCGAGCTCCGGCCTGGGCGGCGGCGAATTGCCAAGCAGCGGGCGCAGCAAGCCTTCGCCGCGCAACAGCGCCCGCGTGCCCGAGACCCAGCCGCGCCAGCTCAGCTGCGCGACGACCACCGTGATGATGGCGATCGCCGCGCCGAGCGCGGCGATCAGGACGATCAGGTATTCGCGGGTATGCTGGCTGCGGCGCTCGAAATAGCTCTGGTCGTGCAGCAGGACCAGGTCTGCGACCCGCCCGGACTCGACCTGCACCGGGTATACCCCGACCTGCACCGTGCCGCCTTCGATCCGCAGCAGGGGTTCGGGCAGGGACGCCGTTTGCTTCGCCTTGCTGCAAGTCAGCAGCTTGGGAAAGGCATCCGTCCGATTCAACAACTCGCCGTCGATCGAGCACAGCCCGATGCCCACCAGCCTTTCGTCCTGTACCGCGCGGTTGAACAGCTGTGGCAGGTGCGAGCTGGCTGGCGCGGCCAGGGACTCGGCGATCGAATCCGAAAGGGCGTTGGCGACCAAGGTGCCGCGCTGGCTGAGGTCGCCGGCATACCAGCGCAGCGTCAGCCGATCCATGAGCGGAAGGGCGAGATAGGCGGCGGCGACCAGCGTCAGGGTGAGCGGGATGAGAAAGCGCAGCTGCAACCGCAAGGTATTCATGGTCAAACGACGCTGTCCCATGGGCGCGAAAGGCGCATGGCGCAATTGATGATGCCGACCATGGAATAGGTCTGCGGAAAATTCCCCCACAGCTCGCCGGTGACCGGGGCCAGATCCTCGGAGAGCAGTCCGACGTGGTTGCGGCAGGCGAGCAGGGCTTCGAAGATCGATCGCGCCTGTTCGGTGCAGCCGATACGCGACAGCGCATCGATGCGCCAGAAGGAGCAGACGTTGAACGCGGTTTCGGGACGGCCGTAGTCGTCCGGTGCCTCGTAGCGACGCATGAATGGCCCGTCGCACAGATCGCGTTCCAGCGCGTCCACGGTTCGGGTGAAGCGGTCGTCCTTGGCGTCGATGAAGCCGACCTCGGCCATGAGCAGGACGCTCGCATCCAGATCGCTGCCGCCGAAGCTTTCGACGAAAGCCTGCCGCTTCTCGCTCCAAGCCCTTGAAAGGACCGTGGTCTTGATCGTCGTGGCGCGCAACGACCACAGGGCCGTGCGTTCGGCGCTCCCGAGTACTCGGCCGATCTTGGCGAGCCGGTCGCAGGCCGCCCAGCACATCAGCGCCGACGACGTATGCACGCGCGAGCGCGTACGCAGCTCCCACATTCCCGCGTCCGGCTGGTCGTATAGCGACCAGGCCCGTTCGCCAATCTTCTCGTATGCGGCAAAGTCGCTCGCGTCCGGGCGACGGAACAGGCGGTGGTCGTAAAATGCCTGCGCGGCACCGAGAACGGCATTGCCGTAGACATCGTTCTGGAAGTGTTCGAACGCCTGGTTGCCGGCACGAACGGGACCCATGCCGCGATATCCGCTCAGGTGCGGCACGATCCGCTCTGGCAACTGCCGTTCCAGTGCGATGCCATAGAGCGGCTGCAGATGACCATCGACGGCCGAGCGCACCACGTCGTGGAGCCAGCGCAGATAGTCCTCCAAGGTGCCGAGTTCGGCCAGGCTGTTGAGCGCGCGAACGACAAAGAACGCGTCGCGCAGCCAGCAATAGCGGTAGTCCCAGTTGCGCTGGCTGTCGGCGGCCTCGGGGATGCTTGTCGTCATCGCCGCGACGATCGCACCGGTTTCCTCGTACTGGCACATCTTGAGCGTGATGGCGGAGCGGATGACGGCTTCCTGCCATTCGAATGGCAAAGCCAGGCTTCGCGTCCAGTGGCGCCAGTACAGGGCGGTCTGCTCCTCGAACTCGCGCGCAGTGTCCTCGATCCCGCCACCGAGCGTCTCGTCTGGCCCGAGCAGAAAACTCACCGGCCCGAACAGCGAGACCCAGGATTCATCGATCACGTAGGTCAGCGGCGCGTTGGTGGTAAGGCGCATGGTCTGGTTGGCGCCGACGAAGCGCAGGTGGTTGCTGCCGCGCGTGCGGGCGGGTTCCACCGCGCCCCAGTCGCTGCGCGGGCGTACGATGAACCGCACGCGCGGATGACCGGCCAGCGGGCGGACGCGCCGCACCAACTGCGCGGGTCGAAAGACGCGGTCGCGCCGCTGGAAGCGCGGGGCGAAATCGGTGACTTCGATCCCGGTCCCGGCCGAGTCGAACAACTGGGTGCGCAGGATGGCCGTGGCATGGTCGTAGCGCTGCTCCGAGCGGACGAAATCCTCGAGTTCGACCGCCATCGTCCCGTCGCGTCCGATGCCCCGGGCCGAGTCGAGCAGCGCAATGAAGACCGGGTCGCCGTCGAAACGCGGCATGCAACACCAGACGATGCGCGCCCGCGCGTCGACCAGGGCACTGATCGTGCAATTGCCGATCACAGCGAGCTCGAGCGTCGCCCGCTCGATCGGAACCGCTGGTAACGACTCGCTCATGGGCTACTGTGCTCGAGTTGATCGATCACTGCGGATTGCGTCAAGGACCGTTCGATCCGGGCTACACGATCGCGTCGGACCGCCCGACGAATTCCTTCCGACCAATTTCCAATGCGTGTTGGCGTACCGACGCGACCGGCCCGCTGGCACAGCATCGCGCTGCCGGCGGTGTTCCGGCGACTTGATCGACAAACGACAGCTCTCGCGACGCGGAATCGACGGGCGCTTCGCCGCCTCGCGGCGAACGACGCGAGCCCGTTCCAGCCCGACTTTCCCGGAACCCCATCCATGTCGATCCATCTGAAATCTCCCGGTACGAAGTCCCAACCTGATGGCTCGGTCGATGTTCCCTCCCTCAAGGTTGCCAGGGGCGTCGGCGCCGTCGGGGGCGGCGTCGCGGACCGACCGGGCGGCGATGCGCTTGCCCGTTCCGGCTCCGAGGTGAGCGAGGCGGCGCATTGGCGGGAGCACTTCAAATCTCGACCCTACGTCGGCGCGGAGGGGATCTTCGAGGACTTCGGTCCGGCCTACGCTTTCGGCGCGGCACAGTACGGTCGGTATCCAGACGGAACATTCGACGAAGTCCAGGATGAGATGGCTGAAAGCTGGTACGCGGCGCGCGGGCAGTCAAGGCTGGTGTGGGAGCATGCGAGCCCAGCGGCCCGCGATGCCTGGGAACGCCTGGCCGGCTACCGGAAGGGCTCGTCGACCGATCGCTGACCGGCTTGACGGCGCATTTCCGGTTGGCGCCGTCCTCGCTCCGGGGCGAGCCGCGGCGGCGATTCTCTGACCAGGGAATCCTGGCTCGATTGCGGTCAGGAGGGGATCGTCCAGCGCGTCGAGCGGCTATTCGTCGTCGTCAGTCATCGACGCCCCGCCATCCGAGGCGGGCAAAGCTGCCGCCACATCCAGCGCGATCGGAACCATACCCAGTTTTGGGCCCGGGATTGCGGGACACGTGGCAAGCGCGGATCGAAAGGCGTGCAAGGCCTTGTCGGGCCTGCCCAGTTCGCTCAGAACGACCCCAAGGTCATACCAGACCATTGCCAGATCAGGACTGGGCTGGGTCGCCTCGACGTGGCATGCCGCGACGGCGCTGTAGCCGTTGCGTGAGAGGAAGTCCTTGTCCGACGCAGCCTCGAACCGCAAGGGTCCATCCGGCTGGGGCGGCTCCGCATCGAGGATACGGACCGCCTCGTCCTCGCGCCCTGTCCGGTAGTACACCAGGCCCAGGAACTGCAGCGACGCCTGGTCGTTTGGAACGGTCGAGAGGATGCTGCGCGCGGCCGATTCCACCGCCGCGAGATTGCCCGTGGAATACTGGGCGCCGATCGTCTGGAACAGGGTATGCAGCATCTGGATACTCCTGGTGCAACGCGGACGGGCCAGCTCGATGAAGCCTGCATGTCGAAATGCCCGCCAGGAACAAGCCTCGCCGACGGTGCAGGAAATCTTGGATCCAGCGCGCAATGGCGTCTGTACGCTGCCCCACATTTGGTTGCGCGCTGGCGCGCATGTCATGTTGCCGTCGCCGCGCAGCCCGATCGTTCACGGCGCTGCCCTTGGTGCCGGCGCGGCGCGCACCCGGCGCGCACCGACCGGAGCGAGTTCATCGACCTTGCCAGAGAACCGCGCGAGCAGTTTCTGCCAGGACGCGACGAAGGCATCCGCACCATCGTGCTGCAGGCGCGCGGCGAACGCGTCGCAGTCGAATCCCGCCGTGTGACATCCGGCCAGCACCTCGTCCATGTCACCCCCCGCCAAGGTCAGGGCAGGGCCGGGCTTGCCGTGATCGGCGAAAGCGAGCAAGGTCCTCTCCGGCATGGTATTGATGGTGTCGCGCGCGACGAGGCTATCGACATAAAGCGTGTCCGGGGCCGCCGGGTCCTTGGTGCCGGTGCTCGCCCAGAGCAGGCGCTGCGGGCGAGCGCCCGCCTCGGCCAGCCTGCGCCAGCGCGCTGACGCCAGCAGTCGGATGTGCGAGCGGTAGGCCTGCGTCGCGACCGCGATGCCCAGGCGGTTTTGCAGGGGCCCGGGCAGCAGCGCCTGGGTCGCGACGTCCCAGCGGCTGACGAACATCGAGGCAACCGAGGCGATACCCGGATCCAGGCCGCTGGCCATGCGCCGCTCGATGCCGCGCAGGTAGGCGGTGGAGGCGGCGAGGCACTGGGCACGGGAGAACAGCAGCGTGACGTTGACCGGTATGCCGGCGAAGATCGATTCCTCGATGGCCTTCAGCCCTTCGGCCGTACCGGGGATCTTGATGAAAAGGTTGGGGCAGGCGGCGCGCGCATGCAGTCGAGCAGCGGCCTGGGCGGTGCCCACCGCATCGTGCGCCAGCACGGGCGAGACCTCCAGCGAGACCCACCCTTCGACGCCCCCCGTGGCGTCGAAGGTCGGGCGAAAGAGCTCGGCCGCGCGCGTGAGGTCCTGCAGAACAAGTTCGAATAGCAGGTCCTCGCCCGCCAGGCCCTGGCGCGCCAGCGCGCCGATCGCATCGTCATAGGCCTGCGAGCCGCCGAGGGCCTGCTCGAAGATGGTCGGATTGGATGTCAGGCCGCTGACCGCCAGATCGCGAATGTAGCCCGCCAGGGTGCCGCGATCGAGCAGATCGCGGGTGATGTTGTCAAGCCAAAGGCATTGGCCCAGGTCGTGCAATGCGCGTGTTGGGTTCATGTCGTTCCCGGACAGGTCATGCAGGGTCCGGAGGCCGGGCCGGTGCTTCGGCGTGGCCGCCGAATTGCTTGCGCATTGCCGACAGCAGCCGGTTGCCAAAGTCGGCTTCGCCGCGCGAACTGAAGCGCGCGTACAGCGCCGCGCTCAGGACCGGCACGGGCACGGCTTCGTCGATCGCGGCCTGGATCGTCCAGCGGCCTTCGCCGGAATCGGATACCGCACCGCGAAAGCCCGCCAGCGCGGGATCGGTGGCCAGCGCGGTGGCGATCAGGTCCAGCAGCCAGGACGAAATGACGCTGCCGCGCCGCCATACTTCGGCAATCTGCGGCAGGTTCATCTGGTACGCGTAGGCCTGCCGATCGCGCAGCGGGGTCGTTTCCGCGTCCGCCGCGACCGGCCGCAGGCCGACATCGGCCCGGTGCAGTACGTTCAGGCCCTCGGCGTAGGCCGCCATGATGCCGTATTCGATCCCGTTGTGGACCATCTTGACGAAGTGCCCGGCGCCATGCGGGCCACAGTGCAGGAAGCCTTGCTCGGCCGTGCTTGCGCCAAGCGATCTTCCTGGCGTCGGCGCGGCAGCATCCATTCCCGGAGCCAGGGCGGCGAAGACCGGCTGCAGGTGCCGCACCACGTCGACCGTGCCGCCGATCATGAGGCAAAAGCCGCGCTCGCCGCCGGCCACGCCGCCGCTCGTGCCGATGTCGACGTGGTGAATGCCGGACACTTCGAGTTGCGCCGCGCGGCGCAGATCATCCCGGTAGTACGAATTGCCGCCGTCGATGACGATATCGCCCCTGGACAGGAGCGGCACCAAGGCGGCCAGCGAGGCGTCGACCACTGCAGCCGGCACCATCAGCCAGATGGCCCGCGGCGGCGCCAGCGCGGCAACCAGCTGGCCCAGCGATGCCGCGCCCTTCGCGCCGCGCGTGACGAGGCGATCCACCGTCGTGGCATCGGTGTCGTGAACGACACATTCGAGTCCGGCCCGCAGCAAGCGCAAACTCATGCCGGCGCCCATGCGGCCCAGGCCGATCATGCCGATCTGCATTCGCATCCTCCGGCGCGGCGCAGAGGGCGCCATGGAACCGCTACGCAGAGGCTAGTTGCGCCCGTGGATCCGCTCTGTGCGGTGGCGCACCCGGTCCGCGTGATTTTCCACGGCCAGCCTGCCCAGAACCGAAAAAGGTTCCTGAGGCGTTGAAGTGAATGCCGTGCTCCGAACGCGCAGGGCTATGCATTCCACTGCAATGAGAACGTGCGCGGCCGCACGGTACGGCGGGCTTCAAGCCGCTACGTTGAGCCCTCAGGGACCAGGCCGGCGTGATGAACCTGCTGGCGCCCCGAAGACATAGGAGGCATTCGAATGTTCGCAACCAAACAGTCCTTCAGTGTCGTACGGCCATGCCCCGTCGTCGGTCAGCCGGTGACATTGAACGGAATGCAGCTGCATCTTGCGGACGGTTCGACGGAACTGGTCAGGAAGAGTTGTGTCCGATTCGCCGACTGCTACCGCAATACCGAGGGTGACCCGGTGACGGGGAACATCGTGCCGATCAAGAGCTGCCTGCT
>Ga0075030_100006065_pt1 | contig 10868 bp, 10 predicted proteins | sample LitLauG_LLR_2012_FD_71393 | JGI IMG/M metagenome (GOLD analysis project Ga0075030, IMG submission 71393) | Freshwater sediment microbial communities from Pennsylvania, USA - Little Laurel Run_MetaG_LLR_2012 | ecosystem: Environmental > Aquatic > Freshwater > Creek > Sediment | place: USA...
GGCCGGAGCGGCGGCGAAGGTGGCCAGGGCGGCAAGGGCGGATACTGCCAGGCATTTGCGGAACATATCGGAGGATCCTCAGGTTAGGGTTGCGTGGGGCCCCGAGCATACCCCGGAGCGGCTGGCACTTTGGCGGGGCCCGGCGCCGATCCGCCGGATTGCCCAACCTCCCGGGCGCTTTCCAGCGCATCGATGGCCGCACCCAGCCAGTAGCGTGGAGTCCCCGAGGGAAATTTATCGCGCCGCTGCCCATAGCAGCGGTGCCGGCAGCACAAGTACGGTGCGGAATGGGAACACCACAATGGACAGCAGTGCAGGCAACGACCAACCCCTGGCCCTCATCGTCGATGACAACGCGGTGAACCGCAACGTGACCGGCCAGATGCTGCGCCGGCTCGGCTGGGCTTCGGTGCAGGTCGAATCGGGAATGCTGGCCCTGGAGCAACTCAGGACGCGGGTGTTCGACATGCTGCTGCTGGATCTGCGCATGCAGGACATGGATGGCGAAGAGACCTGCCGGCGCATCCGCAACGACCTTGGGCTCAAGGATCTGACCATCGTGGCCTACACCGCGCATGGCATGGAGGATGATCGCGAGCGCATCCTCGATGCCGGTTTCGACCGCATGCTCATCAAGCCCATATTCCTCGATGACCTGCGCACGCTGTGCGCGCACGTCCGCCCGACCGTCTGATGGCCATGGACAGGCAGCCAGCGCCGCGCCCAGCACCTGAAACGGTGCCGTTGCCGCTTGCGGGCATGTGATGAACGATGTAGCAGCGCCATTCCTGGCGACCGACGTCCTGCAGGCGTGGACCCTGCTGCCGGCGCTGGCGGAAACGCAGACGCTGATCGAGGCCCTGTGCGGCCGCGGCTGGGAAGTGTCGCGTAACTGCCAATCGCTCGGGGAAGTCATCGAGGCGCTGCAGTCCACCGACACCCCGCCCGATCTGCTGATCACGCGGATTCGCCTGCCCGATGGCGATGCGTTTGAACTCATCCGCCGACTCGCCTCGATCCGCAACGCACCGGCAGTCTTCCTGATATCGCGCCAGCAGCGTTCCGTCGTCAAGGCCGCGGAATCGCTCTGCGACGCCCATGGCGTGCGGGTCGGCGGCCACGCCGACATGCCGGTGCGGCTGACGGCGGCGCTGCCGCAATTCGACGCATTCCGTGCAGCCGGTTGCCAGCGCCGCCACCGCGCACAGCGCAATGCGCCTTTGCAAGCGCAGGAGCTCGAATACCTGGTCGACCATGGCGGCATCCGTGCGTTCATGCAGCCCAAGATGCGCCTGAGCAGCCGGCGCATCACGGGCTTCGAGGCCCTGATGCGCGGCGTCGGGGCCGACGGCCGGGTGATTTCGCCCATCCTGCTGATAGAACCGCTGGGCAATGCCGGCCTGCTGATGCGCGCCACGCTGCAGATGTTCGACCAGACCGTGGCGTTCCTGATGGATTGCCTCAACGATGGCATCGCGGTGGGCGCCTCGGTCAATGTGCCGCTGAGCCTCATCTCCGACTACGGATTCTGCCGCAAGCTGGTCGAGCGCGTCGAAAAGGTCGGGCTGGATCCGAGCTGGATCACGATCGAGATCACCGAAGACGAAGCGATGTCCAACCCGGCGCTGGTCATTGAGAATACCGCCCGGATCCGCATGTTCGGATTCAACCTTTCCATCGACGACTTCGGCACGGCCTATTCGAGTTTCAGCCAATTGACGAAGATCCCCTTCTCCGAGATCAAGATCGAGCGCTCATTCATCTGCGGCATGGAATCGGACAAATCCAAGATGGCCGTGGTGTCGGCCTGTGCGCTGCTCGGAAGCCGCCTCGGTCTGGAGGTGGTTGCCGAGGGGGTCGAAACCCGGGCGGAACTCAACGCGGTGATCGAGGCGGGTTGCAGCGACATCCAGGGTTTCCTGATTTCCAAGCCCGTTCCGGTGCCCGAAGCCGCCGCCTGGCTGCGCAGCCTCGACGGCGAGCGCGTTGCGCTGGCCGACGAAGCGGCCCTGCAGAGCTGGATACCCAACCTGTAGTTGCCGTCGCCGCGGCAATTGCCGCATCCCCGCAAAGCCGTTAACGTCGGGGCCTCTGCGAGAGGTGGCCGATGAACGTCTTTCCCCTGCTCCTCATGTTGCACGTGGGCAGTGCCGCCTTGTGGGTGGGCGGCATGTTCTTCGCCTACCAGTGCCTGCGGCCGGTGGCGGCCCTGCAACTGGCGCCGCCCGAGCGGCTGATGCTCTGGCAGGCGGTGCTGGCGCGTTTCTTCGCCTGGGTGTGGATAGCGGTCCTGCTGATTCCCATCAGCGGACTGGCTACGCTGGTCAATATCGGCATGCGCAATGCGCCGCTGCACTGGCACCTGATGTTGCTGACAGGCTCGCTGATGATCGCGATCTTCCTGGGGGTCTACTTCCTGCCCTACCGGGCGCTGACCCGCGCGGTGGGCCAAAAGGACTGGACTGCCGGCGGCAGGGCGCTGGCAACCATACGCCGCCTGGTCGGCCTGAACCTGCTGCTGGGTTTGCTCACCATCGCCATCGCCACGGCCGGGCGCCTGCTTGGCTAGGAAGCGGCCCTTGGGCTGGCAGAGGCGGCGCCGCCGACCTGCGGCGTGGGCCGGCGCTTCGGCGCTACCGTTGCACCCGGCGCCCCGCGTATCAGCGGTCGGTGATGATGACTGGCGGTTGCGCGGTGTCGTAGACCAGTACGGAGGTGACCGAGCCCGATACCAGCGGAACACCGGGCACCGTCCACGGGCTGGTACTCAGCCCGCCCTGCAGTTGAAAACTGGCGCCGGACGCCGGCACGACGCCGTAATAGGCGGACGCGGGATTTCCGGCGGTCGCGCCGTCCGTGCCATAGGCCACGCCAACGGACTCTTCATTGCCGTTGACCAGCAGCGTGACACCGGACACGGCTGGAATCGCCGCGTTGATGACCCGCACGCTTGCCCGGCTTTGTATGACCCGGTTGATGTCCGTGAGTATGGTCGCAACCGGCGCGCCGGCGGGCCCGTAAACCAGTATGGTGTAGTCGCCGCCCGCGGCAAACGTGCCGGCGGGTAGCGCGATCGATGCGCCGCCAACGGTCAGGCCGGTAACGGTGCTTCCCCCGGGAACGATTTGATAATGGCTGGGCGTCGGCGCGTAATCCTGGTTGAGCGTCGTCGTACCAACGGTCGCCAGGACCTCCAGGGTCGAACCGGACTGAATGGCCGACCAGACCCGCACGCGGGCATTCGGGTTCGACACGAATGCACTCGCAGGAACGGAGATGCCCTGCGGGATGAGGATGGCATCGACCAGCGCGCCCCCGGTCGTGCCCGTCAGCGCCAGCGTATAGGGCTGGGTGGACGCCAGTTGCGGATTGGCCAGTATCAGGCGCACGTCATTGGGAGAGGACGTGCCCGTGACCACCACGTCGTAACCGGTCGTCGAGGTCGACGGGACCGTGGCCACCGTCGAGGTGCCCTGCACCGATGAGAAGGTCGGCGAATAATTGGTCAGCGACGTGAACGGGTGCGGAACCAGGTACACATCCAGCGAACCGGCATCGACGGAAATATTGGCGATGTCCAGCGACGAGAAACCCGACGCCGGCGTACCCTGGTTGTCGACGATTGCGTAGATATTGGTGGAATTGCCCTGCTGGTAGGCGATCGTGGTGTAGTTCTGCGCCGTGCCCAGCCCGATCGTCGAACCGGCACCGGTGGATACGCCCGTGCCCTGCAGGCCCACGGTGTACTGGGCCGGGGTTACCGTCGCGTAGGGGCTGGACGAATCGGGCGGTGTCGCGTTGGTCGCGGGCGAGCCATTGAGATTCAGGGTCAGCGTCACCGCCGCGGCATTGACCAGCCGGATGTTCGCCGGCACCGTCGCGCCGCTGCCGCTGCCGCACGCCGTCAACAGGGGAATGGTGACTGCAGCAGCCGCGCACAGCAGGGTTCTCATCACAGATTGCATGTTATGGACAGTCTCATGGTGGGTTGCGCTGCGTCGAGGGCAATGCGGTCCGCACGAGGCTTGCAGGGCAACCACGTACGGCCTTTACGGCCTGCTAACACGGCAGAAAGCGGAGCATTGTAACAACTTCGCGTAACCGCCCGGGCAAGGCGATGTAACCGTCCGCCACGGCAACGCTCGTCATCGCGTGGCGGCGCCGCTGCGGGCGACCCGAAATCCGCCGATTGTTGTGTTGCCGCACGGACCGGCGTCCAATAGGATGCGGCTGTGGCCTACACCCATACCGTCGGCAGTCGTACCTACCGGTTTGCGGACCTGCGCACGCTGCTCGCGCGTGCCGCACCGCTGCGCAGCGGCGACGAACTCGCCGGCGTTGCAGCCGCATCCGAGCAGGAACGCGTGGCCGCGCGCATGGCCCTGGCCGATCTTCCCCTGCGCCGCTTCCTCGCGGAATGCGTCATTCCCTACGAGGACGATGAAGTCACGCGGCTCATCGCCGATACCCACGACGCGGCCGCCTTCGCACCCGTTGCCGCCCTGACAGTGGGCGAACTGCGCGACTGGCTGCTGGCGCCGGAGCGTGACGGCAGGAGCCTGCAGTTGCTTGCAGCGGGTATTACGCCCGAGATGGCCGCCGCGGTGAGCAAGCTCATGCGCAACCAGGACCTGATCCTGGTGGCCGCCAAATGCCGCGTGGTCACCGCATTCCGCTGCACGCTGGGACTGCCCGGGCGGCTTGCGGTGCGGCTGCAACCCAACCACCCCACCGATGATCCGCGCGGCATCGCCGCTTCCATCATCGATGGCCTGCTGTACGGGGCAGGCGATGCCGTAATCGGCGTCAATCCCGCGAGCGACAACCTGCCTGCCATCATGGCGCTGCTGCACCTGCTCGATGACATCCGCCAGCGCCACGACATTCCCACGCAGACCTGCGTGCTCACGCACGTGACCAATACGCTGGCGGCCATCGGCCGGGGCGCGCCGGTCGATCTGGTTTTCCAGTCGGTTGCCGGCACCGAACGGGCCAATGCGGCCTTCGGCATCGATTTGAACCTGTTGCGCGAGGCGCACGCGGCGGCGCAGTCGCTGGAGCGCGGCACGGTCGGCCGCAACCTGATGTATTTCGAAACCGGCCAGGGCAGCGCGCTGTCGGCCGACGCGCACCACGGGGTCGACCAGCAGACCTGCGAGGCGCGCGCCTATGCGGTGGCACGGGCGTATTCGCCGCTCCTCGTCAACAGCGTGGTGGGCTTCATCGGGCCCGAATACCTCTATGACGGCAAGCAGATCATCCGCGCCGGCCTGGAGGATCACTTCTGCGGCAAGCTGCTCGGCCTGCCCATGGGCATGGACATCTGCTACACCAACCATGCCCAGGCCGACCAGGATGACATGGACACGCTGCTTACGCTGCTGGGAGTTGCCGGCGTCAACTTCATCATGGGGGTACCCGGGGCCGACGATGTGATGCTGCAGTACCAGAGCACGTCATTCCACGACGCGCTGTACATCCGCTCGGCGCTGGGGCTGGGGCGCGCGCCGGAGTTCGAGCGGTGGCTGGCGCGCATGCAGATCGTCGACGGGGCCGGACGCCTGCAGGTATCTCCCGAGGTGCGCGGCCTGATCGGCCACGCGCAATCGCTGGGTGCAGGCGATGACTGACGCTCCCGCGGACGCCGGTGCCCCGGCCCCGCTGGCCGAGACCGTGCACACCGGCACGGTCCAGGCCGATGCCTGGCAGGCGCTGCGCCGTTTCACGCCAGCACGCATTGCGCTGGGTCGCGCCGGCCAGAGCCTGCCCACGAGCGCACTGCTGGAATTCGGGCTGGCCCAGGCCCAGGCGCGCGACGCCGTCTTTGAGCCTTCGCATCAGGCATCGCTGCTGGCGCTGCTTGCCGCAGCAGGATTCCCCGCTTTGGCCGTGCGCAGCGCGGCGGCCGACCGGCAGCAGTACCTGCGGCGACCCGACCTGGGCCGCCGCCTGGACAGCGCCAGTCGCGAGCGCCTGCAGCAATGGGCCGCCGCCAGGGGCGAGCAGCCCGGTCCCGACGTCGTTTTTGTTGTGGCCGACGGTCTGTCGGCGCTGGCCGCGGCCCGCCATGCCCTGCCCTTGCTGCAGAACCTCAACACCCTGTTGACGGCCTGGCGCCTGGGTCCGGTCGTCGTGGCAGATCTCGCGCGCGTGGCCCTGGGCGATGAAATCGGCGCGCTCATGGGCGCGCGTCAGGTCGCGGTGCTGATCGGCGAGCGGCCGGGACTGAGCGCGACCGACAGCATGGGCATCTATCTCACGCACGCGCCGCGGCCGGGGCGAACCGACGCCGAACGCAACTGCATCTCGAATATCCGCCCCGAGGGCCTGACATTTGACGCGGCCGCGCGCCGGCTGCACCACCTGCTCGAGGGTGCTTGCCGCCTGGGCCGCACCGGGATCGAACTCAAGGATGAGAGCAGTGATAGCGCTGTCAAGGGCGGGCCGGCCCTGGAAGGACCCGCCGGCCCGCCGCAATCGGTGACGTTCCGGCCGCGATAGATCCGCTACAAGCGGCGGGCGGCATTTTGCGGATTCAGTCCACTGCCGCTTCCGTCGCCCTTTCCCGCTGCGTTTCGTCCAGCCAGTAGCCCAGCCGGCCGTAGTGCGCGTAGGTTTCCATCTCGCGCTTGCGATCCAGGTCCTGGGCGCCAGCGTACTCCGGCGCATGGCGGATTGCCTCACGCGTCATATCGACGTCGACGGACGCTTCCTGCCAGCTGACCGAACGTATCCATTGCGGCGCGACCAGGACCTGGTGGCCCAGCCACCAGTTGCTGGTGTTGACGACCAGGTAGCGGATGGCCCAGTTCTTCTCCTCGATGAGCAGTCCATCGACATGTCCGATGCCGCCGTCGCGGGCATGCACTTGGTAGGTCATGACGGCGTGGGCACTGCGCAGGTGAGGGTCTTCGTCGCGATGGCGCTGGGCGCGCGCGCGCTCGACAGACTGCTCCCGTTCGCGCTCGCCTTCGGAGGCGGGCGCGGTGTAGCCACCGTTTCCGGTCAACATCAGGCTCGGATAGTCGTTCATGCCCCACAAGCCGCCGCCCCCCCAGTAGTACGGGTACCCGTAGTAGCCCAGGTACTGCATCTCGTGCTGACGCGACACGGGCTTTTCGGTGTCGATGTCGGGGCTCGCCCGGACCTGCGCCATGCTGATCGCGACGGGCAGCACCTTCTCGGACCAGTTGGCCTGGCCGATCGACAGCGGAGTGATCAGCACCTTGCGGCTGGCGAGCCAGCTGCCCGTTTCGACCACGAGATAGCGTACGACCCATGCCATGTCATCGAAGAAGAAATCGCGGACGTGGCCGATATCGCCGTCCGTGGCGCGTATGGCGTATTCGCCCAGATCCTTGACGCTTCTTAGCATGGCTGTCGTTCCCCGCATTAATCGACGCGGCACCCCGGTCCGATTGACGGCCGGCTGCGTCAGGGACCATTCGAACACGACCCCCTGGGCGGGGTCGGTGCGCTGACGTACCCGCCGGGCGGATCGAGCCACCGGCAGCCCGTGCGCGTCGGGGCGGACCCGGGAGCGCGCCGATCACGGGCCGTCCCGTCATCGGCGAGGGACAATAGGGACCCGGCGGGTTTCCGGCGCTCATTGGCCGTCATAATCAGCCCCGCCGGAACGCCACCGTCCACCAACACCACCCGATACGGAAAACACCCCACCATGATCCAGCGTACGAAACGCGCCGGCCGCGCGGCAGCGGCCCGTCTTTGGGCCCTGTCCTGCCTGTGCGCCCTGGCGGCAAGCGCCCACGCCGGCGAGAAATTCGTGTTCATGACCAACTGGTTCGCCGAGGCCGAACACGGCGGCTTCTACCAGGCGCTGGCCACGGGCCAGTACCAGAAATACGGCCTCGATGTGGACATCCGCATGGGCGGCGCCCAGGTCAACATCACCCAATTGATGGCTGCCGGCCAGACCGACTGCATCATGGGTGCGAGCGACCTGCAGGTGGTGATGGCGCGCGCGAACGGCGTGCCCCTGGTGACCGTTGCCGCCATGTTCCAGAAGGATCCGGACGCGCTGATCGCGCACGAGGACGTGAGCGCGATCGAGCAGATGAAGAACCGCACCATACTCATCGCCGCCACCTCGTACCAGAATTTCTGGCCCTGGCTCAAGGCACGGTATGGATTCACCGATGCGCAGGCGCGCCCCTACACCTTCAACGTGCAGCCGTTCGTGGCCGACCGCAGCCTGGTGCAGCAGGGCTACATCACCTCCGAACCCTATGCCCTGCAGAAGGCCGGCGTAAAGGTCAATGCCTTCCTGCTCAGCGATTACGGGTACCCGGCCTACTCGACCACCATCGTCTGCATGGAAAAGACCGTGCGCAACCGCCATGCTGCCGTCGCGGCCTTCGTGCGGGCATCGGCTGAGGGCTGGAAGAGCTATCTTGCGGACCCTGCAGCCGGCAACGCGCTGATCAGGAAGGACAATCCCGCCATGACCGATGACCAGCTCGACTACAGCGTGCGCAGGATGAAGGAAAGCGGCCTGGTCACCTCGGGCGACGCGGCCCGCCTGGGAATCGGCGTCATCACCGATGCGCGGATCAAGGCGAGCTACGACTTTCTCGTGACCTCCCATCTGGTCGATCCGGCAAAGGTCGACCTGTCGCGGACCTACACCACCGAATTCGTGCGGGATCTCAAAGTGCTGCCATGACGGCGCCGCAAATCCCGATCGGCACGATGGGGCCGTCCGCGGGTGCATCGGAAGGAACCACCGGGCCGGCCGCAGTTGCCGTCCACGCAGCGGGCATGACCTATCCGGACGGCACCCGCGCCCTGCAGCCGGTGCAATTGCGCGTTGCACCGGGCGAATTCGTCACGCTGCTCGGACCCTCGGGGTGCGGCAAGAGCACGCTGCTCAAGATGATCGCCGGCCTGCTCGAGCCGACGCAGGGCCGGATCGCGCTCTGGGACCAACCCGTGGCGGCGCTCGAATCGTCCGGCCGGCGGCTGGCCTTTGTCTTCCAGTCACCCACGCTCATGCCCTGGGCCAGCGTCCGGACCAACGTACGCCTGCCGCTGGACCTGGCCCGCCTGCCAGCGGCCGAGGCAGCGCAGCGGGTCGAGGCCGCCCTGGCGCTGGTCGGGCTGTCCGAATTCTCCTCGGCCCTGCCCCGGACCTTGTCGGGGGGCATGCAGATGCGGGTTTCGATAGCACGCAGCCTGGTCACGCAGCCGCAATTGCTGCTCATGGACGAGCCGTTTGGCGCCCTCGATGAAATCACCCGCGACAAGCTCGATGCCGAACTGCTCGACCTGTGGCGCGAGCGCGGGCTCACCATCGTCTTCGTCACGCACTCGATCCGCGAGGCGGTATTTCTTTCGAACCGCGTCATCATGATGGCAGCACGGCCCGGTCGGGTGACTGACGAAGTGCTGATCGAGGAGCCCTACCCTCGGCAGCCGGAATTTGCCGTGTCGGCGCGCTTCAACCAGTACGCGCGGCGCCTGCAGGACAGCCTGCTCGACGCCAGCGGCGGACTCGAGGGCGCGGCGCCGCGCCGCCAGGCTGCGCGATGAGCCCTGCGGCGCAGCACGGCCGGAGCGTGGTGCCATGACAGGCGGCGCAAGTCGCACGGACCGCGCGCGGCGCGTCGCCTATCCGCTGCTCGTCGCCGCAGCATTTCTCGGCGCCTGGCAGGGGCTGGTCACGAGCCTGGAGCTGCCGCCCTACCTGGTTCCCTCGCCCCTGTTGATGCTCAGGACACTGGCTACCGAATGGCCGGCGCTGGGTACGTCCCTGCTGGTCACGGTCCGCATCACCCTGCTGGCGTTCATGGCAGCCACCATCACCGGAGTGTTGATTTCATTTCTCTTCGTGCAGAGCCGCCTGATCGAGACCGCGTTCTTCCCCTTTGCCGTGCTGCTCCAGGTGACGCCGATCGTGGCGGTCGCGCCGCTGGTCATCATCTGGGTCAAGGACCCGTCGGCCGCCATGATCATCTGCGCGGCTCTCGTGGCACTGTTCCCCGTGATATCCAATACGACCCTGGGGCTGCGCAGCGTCGACCCTGACCTGCTGAGTTACTTCCGCCTCCAGCACGCCACGCGCACGCAGATCCTGCTGCGGCTGCGCATCCCCAGCGCACTGCCCTATTTCTTTGGCGGCCTGCGCATTTCCAGCGGGCTCGCGCTCATCGGCGCCGTCGTGGCCGAATTCGTCGCCGGCACGGGCGGCGCCGGGGCCGGGTTGGCCTACCAGATCATGCAATCCGGTTTCCAGCTCAACATTCCGCGGATGTTTGCCGCGCTGCTGCTCATATCGCTGACCGGCATGGCGCTCTTCGCGGTGATGTCCTGGCTCAGCCGCGCAGCCTTGGGTTCCTGGCACGCCAGCGAGATAGCGCACGATGGCTAGAACCGCATCCCGGCAACCCAAGCCGCTGCCGTCCGCATGGTGAAATCCGCTGTCCGTGACGCGGGCGTACAGTGCATTTTGTGCGCGGCCCGGGCCCGAGACGGCGGCGGGACCGCATCCGATGGTGGCAATCTCGCAGAAGGAGAATGGCGGCTATGAAGCTCTCGGGTAAATCGGCGATCGTGACCGGGTCGGCCAGCGGCATCGGCAAGGCCATAGCGGAGTTGTATGCGCGGGAAGGCGCAGCCGTAGCGATTGCAGACGTGAATCTCGATGCCGCGCAGGCCGTTGCGGCGACTATCGTCAAGGCAGGGGGCAAGGCCATTGGCCTCGCCATGGACGTCACCAGCGAGGAGGCGGTGGATGCGGCCACGGACCGGGTGGCGCAGGCCTTCGGCGGCGTCGACATCCTCGTCTCCAACGCCGGCATCCAGATCGTCAATCCGATCGAGAACTACGCCTTTTCCGACTGGAAGAA
>Ga0075030_100006066_pt1 | contig 10868 bp, 9 predicted proteins | sample LitLauG_LLR_2012_FD_71393 | JGI IMG/M metagenome (GOLD analysis project Ga0075030, IMG submission 71393) | Freshwater sediment microbial communities from Pennsylvania, USA - Little Laurel Run_MetaG_LLR_2012 | ecosystem: Environmental > Aquatic > Freshwater > Creek > Sediment | place: USA...
GGGAACGATCGTCTTGTCTCCGCTGGTGCGCGTGCCTTCGAGTATCGTTGGTGGAACGTTCTGCGGCGGCACGGCGTTCGATGGTTGCGACGTGTCCGGCGCAGTGGGTTCGTCGGGGCTATTGGGGGGAGTCGTAACGGTGCGTCGCTCTTTCTCCAGCGTGATGCGATCGGCCTGTTGTTGGCGCACCCGCTTCGCATCTGGTTGGCGCCTCGCACGCTCAGCGTCGATCCAGTCCGCGTCGTTCACCTCTAGTTGCTGCTTCAAGCCAGCGTGGTCACCAACGACCTGACGCCAGGTCTTCCCATGGTCGTTCGATATGAGCCTGTGTGCCTCGGCCGCCAACCGATTGCCGAGCAAGAAAAACGTCTCGTCAGTGTCACAGTTCGCACGCTTGATACGAATGCTTGATTCACGATCGATAGGGGGTGCCAACTTCATCTGCAACCTCACCTGTTCGTCTATCAGGCGGGTGATCGTCCGCTGTTTCTCCGCGAGGTCCTTCGTCGTCTTGGCATGTTCTGCGGTAGTGCCAGAACGGTTGATCTCGGCCGCGCTATGCTGAAGCGCGAGTCTCGCGTTTCTAGCCTCATCCAGCCTTGCCATGATCGCGGCAAGCTGCGCTGTGTACTCTTCGCCGTGCGCGTCGATGTCCTTGGTTCGCTCGGCGAGCGTGCGGGCGTTTTCTGCTAACGCCTCGGCCTCCTCTTTCGCGCAATCGTGGCGAGCGTGAGGGGTGGGATGGCAACCCTTTCCAGCGCGCCGCTCGCAGGTCACGAATGCTTCAACTTCGCAGGCGAGTTGCTGCGTGACCGCTTCGATCTGGTCCATCGCCTCCGGCATCCATGGTGTACCGCATTCGTCGATGAGCCCCCGAGGAACTGTAAAAGGTTGGTCGGCGTTACCTCGACTCGTCATCGTGGATACGATGATCGCAGCAATGATCACTATCCGCGACCACACGCCTGAACCGGTTCGTTCGCGCATGCGCATCGAACTTCGCTCGTGTTCTTTGGTCATCGTCCCTCCCCGTGGGGTCCGTTAGCGGCAGCGCGATATCACGGCGGCTACAATGGCGGCGATCAAGAGAAGCTTGAGCGTCTTCTCGAACCCGGCCGACATGATGTGCCGTTCCCAGACATCCTTCTGCTTGGCCGCTTGCGCCTTCGGCACGCTCAGCAGCGCTTTGCACTCGTTGCAGACGACGTGACCTTCGTGTTGCTGGGTGATTTCTAGGTTCCCGATCGAGCGATTGCAGTTCGCGCAGGTCGTCACGGTTCCTCCACGGTACGCCATTGCTTGGCGTGTTAACAGACTGAGTCGTCGCCTAGCGTGCTGCTGTGGTTCGCCGACCACGGCAACGGCTCGCTCGACGGCTAGGCCAGCGCCTAAAGGCCGAGCGAATCGCACGTCGATGGACGCAGGAGGCGGCGGCGGAGCGGTGCGGCTTGGTCGCCAGGCATTACCAGAAGCTAGAGGCCGGCGAACTCAACGCCACGCTCGCCACGCTGGAGCGCCTCAGCGACGCATTCGGTGTCGACGCCGCAGAGCTGATCCGACCGACCACTCAAACGTAGCGTTGGTAGCAATCCAACGCTTACAACGATCATCGCGGTCGCGAAGGCGCTCGCGGTCGACGCCAAAGAGCTTCTCAAGTAGCTGCAGCCGGCCCCGTTGGACTAGCGTGGAGTTGTTCAGGCTCGCGACTGCTGGAACGCGCGGATGGTGTCCTGTATCGCTTTCGCGTCACGTCGTCGGATGCCGTTGATGACGATCGGCTGGCTTCCGCCCGATGTTTCGATCTTCAACGTACTGAAGAACAGTCCATTCGACACGCGGATCGACGCCACGGCTCGATAGTTGATGTGTTCGGAACTGGAACCAAACAGTCGGCCCTTATGGAAATCCATACCGTCGTTCACAAGCGTCAACGAATCTGGGAAGAACAAGTTGCCGGTCGACCAACGGCTTGATGTGTACGCCTTGCCTTGAACCTCTAGCGCACGAGGAACAACTACCCGCTCAAGCGCTCCAGCCGAAGCAGCATCGACCATCGCGCCACAGAAGCGGCATTTGACCGCCGCGTCCTGGATCTGCTCCGCGCACATCGGACATGCCTTCATCCGACCCCCCTTCGCAAGATCGTACTACCGCACGTCACCCGCCAGCCACCCGCGCGCTCCCCTTAAAAGGCGGATCCCCTTGGCCATTAACCGCGACGGATTGACGCAGGCGATCCGAGTTCGTTTGACGCGCCGCGTTGTACGCGATGTCCAATCCCTGCTTGCACAATCTAGCCGCCAACGTCGAGGCGTTCGGCGGCTCGTGCTCGACGATACGCTGCCAGCCACGCTCGCGCAGCTCGCTGTGCATGTCGATCACGGGGATTGCGCTCGGCGTCGGCTAGTACGCGGTCAGCGACGCTGGCGAGGCGGTCTACGAGCCGGGTGACCTGGACGAGCCGGCGCAGCTTGACCTCGGCCATGCGCGCGTCGGCGCGGCGGGATAGCTCGACGCGGAAGCGCGGTTCCCGGATCCAGTTGCCGATGGTGTTGCGGTGGACCTGGAGGCGCTCACTCACAACGCGATTCGACGCGCCGGCCAACAGAAGCTCGATCGCTGCGTCCCACAGGGGATTGAGATCGTGTTGATTCCCCATCATCTTGATCATACCGCACCCGCCGCGATTGATGTGCAGTGCATCGATCGCGGAGAGACATGGCTGTTACCGTTGGCGGATGAACGCGTCGACGCCCTGCCAACACTGTGGGAGCAACAACACGGTGTTCCAGCCACCGTCGCGCAACGAGAATGGCGAATTGGTCAGCGATCACAAGTGTCAGGCTTGCGGCAAGCTGACCAGGCGTCGTGACCGACTGAAGGGCTAGCACCCGTCGTACGACTGTCAGGACGCACGACTATAGTCATCGAGCAGGCAGGTAGGTCTCGGATGGCGCGGCAAGGAACACAACTGGTGCAGACCGAGACGCTCGATGTCGAGGTCCAGGCCGATCACCTCGCGCGCCTAGCCAAGTGTCGACCGTCCTCGGCCATCGCGGAGCTGATTTGGAACGCTCTGGACGCCGACGCCGGGAACGTGACGGTGACGTTCTCGCGGAATGGCCTCGGGGGACTCGAATCGGTCTCCATCGTGGATGACGGTCATGGAATCGGTGGCGAAGGGGAAGATCCTAGCGATCTGTTCCGACGCCTCGGCGGCTCATGGAAACGAAGGCAGCGACGAACGACCTCCGGTCGAGCGGTCCACGGTCAGGCAGGTGAGGGTCGCTTCAAAGCATTCGCGCTCGGCGACACGGTAACGTGGTCGACGTGTCGCGTCGAAGCTGGCTCGCTCGTGGCCTTCTCGATCACCAAGTCGCGGGACTCGCGGCAGTTCACGCGCTCGAAGAAGACGGCGACGACCAAGTCACGCACCGGGACCCGCGTTGTCATCGAGAACATTCAAACTGCGCCGGCACCGGATTCCGATGCGGTGTTCAAGGCCCTGTGTCAGGAGTTCGCGCTCTACCTGCTCCAGTATCCCGGGATAGCGATTCAGTTCGACGAGCGGAACATCGACCCGCAGCAGCTCATCGCGCGCGTAGATGAGGTCGAGCTTGACGTTGATGTCGGCACGGAGAACAACGCACGCGGCACGCTCGTGATCGTTGAATGGGCCACGCCGATGGAGCGCGCGCTGTACCTCTGCGACGAGGAAGGATTCGCGCTCGCGGAGATTCCGCCTGGCATTCAAGCTCCAGGATTCAACTTCACCGCGCACGCGAAGGCGACGTACCTGCGCGGGTTGAAGGAGCAGAACCTCATCGACTCGGATCTCGCTCCGGGTCGCGAACGCGTCATTGCGGCGGCGAAGCGGGCGCTCAAGGATCACTTTCGGAAACGAGCTGCTGAACTCGCTCGGGGTGCCGTCGAGCGGTGGCGCACCGAGGACATCTACCCGTACGCGAACACGCCGGCGACACCTGTTGAGACCGTGGAACGCCAGGTCTTCGACATCTGTGCGTTGAACCTGTCCGGCTATCTACCGGACTTCGAGGCGTCGGACCCGAAGCAGAAGCGGCTGACGTTCCGACTCCTGCGGCAGGCGTTGGAGGAGAACCCCGCGTCGCTCCAGACGATCTTCGGTGAGGTCCTCGGCCTTCCCAAGGAACAGCAAGACGACCTCGCCGAGCTGCTCTCCCAGACGTCCCTCTCGGCCATCATCAACGCATCCAAGGTCGTCGCCGACCGATTGAACTTCCTCACGGGGATCGAGGGACTGATCTTCGACGAGGACACCAAACAGCGACTGCTGGAGCGCAAACAACTCCACCGCATGCTTGCCCCAAACACGTGGCTGTTCGGCGAGGAGTACAACCTCACCGTAGACGACGAGTCCTTGGAGAGCGTCCTGGCGAAGCACCTAGCGTTGCTCGGTCGCGACGCAGCAGAGGCAGGCGATGATCCCGTCGTGCGTGAGGACGGCACGCAAGGTGTCGTCGACCTGATGCTCTCTCGTTCGGTACCGCAGCCGGACCCGATCGCGCGCGAGCACCTTGTGATCGAGTTGAAGCGACCGAGCCAGAAGATCGACGACAAGGTCCTCGGCCAGATCAAGAGCTACGCGTTCGCTGTTGCCAACGACGAGCGGTTCCGGGACACCGGCACGAAGTGGCGGTTTGTCGCGGTCTCGAACGAGTTGTCGCAATCGGTGCGTCGACAGGCGACCCAGCGTAATCGCGCGCCCGGGCTCGTTCACGACGACGACTCCGATCCTGTGACCGTGTGGGTCTTCACGTGGTCGCAGCTCATCCAACGCGCACGTGCGCGGATGGAGTTCTTCCGCAAGGAGCTGAACTACAACGCCACGCAGGACGGCGCGAAGTCACATCTCCAGAAGGTGTACGCGAAGTACCTGCCCACGTCCGAGTCTCACGACGAGGATTCCCCCGACGCGGACGAGGCCGGAGGAGCTGCGTAGCTCGATCGAGGTGCGTGCGGGCACGCTGCCGCGAAGCCGCGACACGGGACCGAAGTCGCCCGAACGTCGCGCCCGTGGTCAACGAGGTCGCTGCATCCCGATGGTAGGCTCGGGTACTCGACATGCAGCAGGACTACCGGGCGCTGACGATGGCGCAGCTTGATCAGCTTGAGAAGCAGACGCTCCGCGTGCTGGTTCAGGCGGTCCAGCAGTACTCACGGGAGGCGAAGGACATCTTCGAGAACACCGCTGCGACGAGCAAGACCGAGGTGATCGTCTTGGCCGAGGATCTCGTCCAATACGCGCTGGAAGTCGCGGAGTGTTTTCCCATCAACAAGCGGTTCGCAGGGTTTATCGACTACAAGCGAGCGCGCTGGTTGTCGACGCCGTTCGGCATCTTCCCCCAGTTTCTCCTGGTCGATGCGAAGGCCTCGACGGAGAACAACCGCGAGACTCTCCAGCAGTCGCAGCTTCCCCTCGACGCAGAATTCGTCAGCGAGGGAAAGGTCGTGAAGCTTGCGGCTGGTGTACCGCCGCACCGAGAGATCGCTGCTACATCAGGCAAGACGCTGGTCGCAGTTACGACGTCAGCGTTCATTCACTTCTATTACGAAGACCTCAACGCGACCGAGACGCCGTATCGCCGCCTGAAGGCGATCTACTTGATGTCGGTCCCCCATCAGCGATTGAAGAGCGTCTACAACCCGAACGCAACGAAGACGTTCTTCGGGCAGGGTAAGCATTCCCCGGCACGTCAGGAGGACCCGCGCATCCGCGTGTACTTCTCCCGCTTGAAGGAGATCTGTCCTTGGCGTCTCCAGGAGCTTCATTTTCCTGCCGATGGCGGAAACGGAGGCTATGCGAAGCCGGTATGGCGCGACGTCGACGACGCAGGAGCGGCTACCGAGACGGAATTCTCGTTCTTAGGTCGCTAGAAGAACGCCGTTTGAGATGGCTGGTCCTCCGAATGCCGGATGCGCGGTCGTGTTGCACGTTCCTGGGACAGCCGGTCGACAAATTCGTCCATGTAGTCCTCGCGAACGTCGACGCCGACGAACCTTCCGCCGTGCGCCAGTGCTGCGATCCCGGTCGTGCCCGCCCCCATGAACGGGTCGATGCAAGTTCCCCCCGGCGGTAACGTTGACTTGAGTGCCCAGTGCGCGAGGTCGTACGGCATCGTCGCGAAGTGGTTGCGAGTACCACCATGCACCGAGAACTGGACCAGATCTCCCGGATTGCGACCACGCGGATGGTTGCGAAAGACGTTGTCGCCGATCTCTACCTCCATCGCATCGTCGTAGGTCGAGTCCAGGTCCAGCAGGTCCTTGAGCTTCTGCCAGGTATCTTCTGGAGGCAGACGCGAGCCGATCTCGTCCGTGCGGAAGTAGTGCCGCGTGCGTTCAAAGGGGAGCTTGAGCTGCTCCGCTACCCAGTGGATGCTCTCCCCTTGCGCCTCAAGCGCGCGACGAAGATACGCAGCAAGCTCGATTGAGCGGGGTGCGTTCGGTCGACGACGGACCTTCTTGAGACCGTCGATCGTGCTGCGATGCCGTGGTGAATTGAGCCAACGACGTAGCTCATCGTTGCCTCGGGCCTTTCCGTTCGCTCCACCGCGCTCGGCGCGGACTCGCTCAACGTCGTCGGTCGTCTTGTGCGGGATGCGCACGGGATCGAGATTGAAGTAGTAGTGCTCCGACTTCGTAAGCAGGAAGACCGGCTCCCATGTGTTGGTAAGCCGATCCGTAACGCTTGAAGGCATCGCGTTTGGCTTGTTCCAGACCACCGTGTTTCGGACCCACCAACCGTCCTCCTGCAACGCGAGCGCGAGACGGAAGGGCACCATCACGAGCTGTTTGTTCCGCTTCCACCCAGCGGGTGGCGGCTTCCCATCCACAGTCCCGCAACCGTGCAGGTAGCAGTCACCGATGTTCAACCACATCGTTCCGGTCGGAACCAACACGCGCCGCAGCTCGCGAAACACCGCGACGAGCTTCTCGATGTACTCGTCCACCGTGTCTTCGAGGCCGATCTGTGACGCGTGCTCGTAGTCGCGCACGCTCCAGTACGGAGGTGATGTCAGTCCCGTGTGAATCGACTCGGCTGGCAGCTTTCGGAGGCTGCTCGTCGCGTCCCCCGCTAGTAAGGCGTAGCCGTTGCCCTTGAGAGCAGCTCGTCGACGAGTCGCTACCCAATGGCTCTCAGCCACCTCGTACGGTTGCACAGTCCTTGCCATGACCTCTACCTCCTATCAGCCACCCCTGACGTCGAGCGGGTGGGAATTGCAGCCGCCGCCGTCGATGCCGAATGGCACCGGCAACGAGGCTGCGTTGCTTCGTCGAGCCGCCGCCTCTCTACAGGGGGATCTCGGCGCAGAAGGAATGCCTGCCGATCTGCCTGATCAGCGTGACGCCACGTGCTCGTGGGAGGCTTTGAGTGACGGCGAAGTCGAGGAAACGACTGCTGGTAGCGTCAGCAACCACGCCTTGGGAAGCTGACACTCTACCGCTGAGTTAATCCCGCAGAGCTGCGTAACCATTGATCAGGCGGTCTGCATCGTCAACCCCTCGTCCCGTCGATCACCACCATCATCACCACCAGCCCCGTCTTCATCACCATACTCCGGGGGGTTGCGCCTTCCGCCGTCCGCGCGCGAGCGTGCGGAGCGTTTGCTTCGCGCCTGCGACACCATGCGCGAACACGATGTCGCGTCTGCGAACGAAAGTCAGCGGCCCCGCTGACAACCGTACGGCGATGTCGGCGAGGCTGGTCGCGTGCATCGAGTCGTTGTGGCGGCGGTTCTGATGGCGGTCGAAGTCGCGCACGCGCAATCGCTGACGACTGGAGCGATCGAGGGTCGAGTCGTCGACGTAGCTACCAGTCAGCCAATTGACGACGCGACCGTCGTTTTGACAGCTGGACGCGACGTTCGATCGGCGCTCAGCGATCGCGACGGTCGATATCACATCGCAGGTCTCGTTCCCGACGAGTACGTACTCAGGTTCTTCGACGGCGCCGGTCACGGCGTCGAGCGGCGTGGAATCGTCGTGCACGCTTTCACGACGATCGTCGTAAACCAAGCGATCGACCGTTCTTCGCCCGGCATGGTTCAGGTCGAATCACCAGGTTCGGCAATCGATCCGACCAGCGCCGCGCTTACCACGATCGCCGATCGCGGCCTGCTGGCGTACGTGCCGCGTACGCCGTTGACCTGGGAAACTGCACTCGGACTGGCTCCCGGCGCGGCCGGCGATGGATACGGCATCGCCTTCGCGGACGCTACGTCCCTCGACAACCGCTACGTCGTCGACGGCATCGACACGACGGATCCGTACAACGGTTACGCAATCTCCACAGCTCTGCCGCTCGACCTAGTTCGTGAGCTCGCGATCATCACCGGTGGCTACTCCGCGGACTACGGACGCGGGGTCGGCGGCCTCGCGAGTGTGGTCACGCGGCATGGCACGAACGAGTTCCACGGCAGCGTGTTCGGCGCGGTTGCGCCAGGGTTCCTGCAAGCGGCCGCGAAGCGCGATCCGGCGCCGCCACAAACGATCGACGTGCGGGGCTCACCGACGACCGGCGACATCGGAGTCGAGCTTGGCGGGCCGATCGTGAAGGATCGTGCGTGGTTCTGGATCGCGTTCGCGCCGCAGCTGTCACGCATCGACTACACGCGAACGATCCAGGCGCAGACCGATTGCCGCAAGGTGCAACCGGACGGGTCACTCTCGCTATGTCGGCCCGAGTACGCAGATGGCCAGCCCGACATCGATCCGAGAACTGGATACCCGATCGTGGCACCAGTCGCGTCGGAGACTCGCGTCGCGACCTACAACTCGTTTCCGATCGTCGCGAAGATCGACGCCGCGCTCGCGTCGCAGCACGACGGCTCCATCACCGCGATACTCATCCCAAGTTCGAGCTCGTCGCCGGGACTCTACGGCGCGGCGTCAACAGGCTCGCGAACGTGGGGGCTAACAGCCGACACCGCCGCGCGCTGGACATCGCGGTTTCGCGACGACACGACGCGCGTCGACGCGACCGTGGGCTGGCATCACGTCGGGACGTTCAGCGGCTCCTACGATCCGGCGCTCGACAACACGATCCAGACGCAGACGTCCGGCGGGGATCTCTCCAAAGTCGCGGCGGCCGGCGGCGAGTCTCCGACCGTTGCCAGCGCCTGCGCCGGTGGGCCGTTCGTGAAATGCCCGCTGGCAAGCTACGCGATCGGCGGCCCCGGCGCGTTGCTTCATGATACGGCCGACCGGGCGGCCGTCGACGTCGCCGTCACGCAACGCGTTCGCGCGGCGGGCACGCACGATCTCGAGATCGGAGTGACCGCGATCGATGAACAGACCGGAACCGCACGCGTCTACTCCGGCGGAGCGCTCCAGTTCGACACGTTGCTCGAACGGTATGTCAACCTCGCCGCGCCTGGCGATCCCGATCCGCGGTTCGACCAAACGTGCTCGACCGCAACCCAGAGTTTCCGTTGCCAGGTCGTCGGCGGCACGCCGGGTGCTCCGGGCACCATCGTAGACGCGGAATCGCAGGTGTTGGGCGCCTATGCTCGCGACACCTGGCGCCCCATTCCTAACGTGGTGATCGACGCGAGCGCTCGGATCGAGCGGGAGCGCTTGCGGTACCCGCACGATCTGCAGAATGCGATCGATCCGCTTACCGGCGAGCGCCTCGGTACGGTGGCCCTCGCACCGAGCGCACACATCGCGCCGCGTGTAGCGGTCGCGTATGACCCGACGGAGCAGGGCCGCGCGAAGCTGTTCGTGACCGGCGGACGCTACTTCGAAACGCTCGGGACGCAGATCGTTGCGCAGGAATTCAGCCGCGGCGCGGTGCAGAGCACTCAGCTGGCCGGCAACACGTCGACGACAACGCTGTTTGCGGGAAACCGCGAGCGGGTCGCTGGAGGTCTGCGCGACGGCTACGTCAACGAGCTCGTCGCCGGCGCGGAGTACGAGGTCATTCCGCGACTCGTGGGATCCGTGGCATTCGTTCACCGCGAATTGAACCGCACGATCGAAGACGTATTGCTTGATGCGCAAACCTACGTCATCGCGAATCCGGGAGAAGGTGTGGCGGGGGCAGTCGATTCGCCCTCGCGGCGCTATGACGCGCTCGTGCTCGACGTATCACGCCGCTTCTCGACGCGACTGGCACTGCTGGCTTCGTACACCTACTCACGCACGGTTGGGAACTACCAAGGCACGATCGACTACGACCACGCGAACGCGACGCCGCACCTCACCGCGCAATACGATCTGATCGAGTTGCTCGCGAACCAGGCCGGCCCGTTGCCGCAGGATCGTCCTCACTACGTGAAGCTCGACGGCTACTACACGGTACCGATCAGCGCGCGAGACACCGTCGTGCTCGGCGTTCGAGTTCGCGCGCTGTCAGGAACGCCGATCAGCGCGCTGGGCGGACACTTCCTCTATGGATCGAACGCGTCGTACCTGTTGCCGCGCGGCTCGCTCGGACGCACGCCGTTCACGAGCGACCTCGACCTGCGCGTCGCCTATCGATGTCGACTCACGCCGCACACGAGCGCCGAGATCTACGTCGACCTGGCGAACATCTTCGACAGCCAGGACCCGCTCGTCGTCGACCAGGGCTACACGCAGCCGCTGTCGCCCTCGCGCGCGGTCGTCGGTGGCAGCTACTCGGATCTGATCTGGTTGAAGCAGAGCGATTTCGCCGGCAAAGAGACGTCGCAGCCAGTCACTCGCAATACGTCGTTCGGCAAGCCGACCTCGCGGTACGCGCCGACGTCAGCAGCGATCGGGGCACGGGTGACGTTCTAAGTCAGGGTCGGCTGCCTTCGAGTCGTTCGCCCAGCTGGACGAGCTGCTCGCTCGATAGTCTTTGC
>Ga0075030_100006067_pt1 | contig 10867 bp, 14 predicted proteins | sample LitLauG_LLR_2012_FD_71393 | JGI IMG/M metagenome (GOLD analysis project Ga0075030, IMG submission 71393) | Freshwater sediment microbial communities from Pennsylvania, USA - Little Laurel Run_MetaG_LLR_2012 | ecosystem: Environmental > Aquatic > Freshwater > Creek > Sediment | place: USA...
TAGTCTCACGTCAAGAATTAGGCAACTGGGGCCGTCACTGCGCGGACTCGACAAGAACTCCTGTGCAGTTCCGAAAGACTTAGATTGCAAGCCGACGGACTCCAGCAGCTCCTGGAGAGACTCACACACGTCGCTATCATCATCGACAATGAATACGGTTGGCACATCCTGCTTGCTCATGATGACGCGCCTCAATCAGAAGGAGAGTCCAGTCAACAACGCCGGATAGATTGTATCGGATGATGCAATGCGGAGGCCGCGCAACCCTCGTGGTTGAGGGCGAAACTCAAGGATGGTCGCCGACTGCTGACGCTCACCAGATTTGCGTGCTTGCCCGCGTGCGCCGATGCGCCTGCTAATTTACACCATGTCACGTGACACTTGACACGGTGTGCCACAGGACTCTGCCTGGGAAGTTGGTTTTGTTGGAATTCCAGTCAACAGTGACTAATGCTTGCGGCGAACAATGCAGTGCTGCCTGTTTGAGAGATACGTGACACTGCTCGATTGGAATCGTACATGCTGGAGAGTCCATGTTGTTGAAAAGTCTGGGCAGCACCCGCTCCCAACTCCATTTCGCTCTACAGGAAGGACACCCGTGAACCAGAAGAGACTTCTTTTGATCACTCTGATGTTAATTGCGTTTGCAGCGACAAATTCGTTATTGGCGCAGAATTCGTCATTGCCCAAGAACGATGCGGCCAAAAGCTCGATCGCGCGCGACGCCTCCCAACCAAATCCTGACGACTTCATTGAACTTCTACGCAAAGATGTAAGATCCCAGAAGAAGCAAATCATCGCGGAGAATATGGACTTAAGCGATGCTGAAGCAGAGAAGTTTTGGCCGGTCTACGATCGATATGCCACGGAGCTCTCCAGGATCTACAACACGAAAATTGCCCTGCTGAACGACTATGTAGAAAATTACAGCAGCATGACGGGTGAGCAAGCCGAGAATTACATCCGCAAGCGCGCTGAGGTTGAGCAGTCAATTATGGAGCTACGACTGAAATACATGCCTGCGTTCCGCAAAGTGCTCTCCGGCAGGGAAACCGCATTGTTTTATCAACTCGACTGGCGGCTGGGTCTGGCGGTCGATCTACAACTGGTGCAAGTGCCGCTGATCAATCAATAATCGACACCGTTCTGAGGGCATTTCGCGGTGATGAAGCCTCTCCCATGGAATGACTCTACATGCGGGAGGCTTTTTTGTGCGGTGCTTTTGCTCGGCGGGATATCCGTCCATAAAAGAGTGGGGCACAACGTTTACAGGATGATTCATGCGGTAAGCGCGAGCGTCAGACCGAATGTTCCGCTTACCCTGGGCAGTCGTGCCGATCTCAGTTCCTTACTTGCCGTGTCCGGGTCAAGATTGAGGTCGGCGTTTGCTTTAGTTCGATAGGTCCGGTTTTATTCTCCATGTGTGCGCCAATACTGCTTATCGCTTTCGCCCTCGCTTCCGTCTGTATCACGTTTGCGTGTAAGGAACCACATGCCAAGTCTTAATGAGGCAATGCTTGACGCGAATGACAGTAAAATGACTATTGCTAACGCGAGCCACTCACCCGCGCGAGAACCGAAAGCATAGTTTCTGAACCAGTTCACTACAAACTCCTTCAATGGATGCGACAACGACGAATAAAGCAGAGATAGAGCCTGGGGACTCTAGCGATGTTTGAAGCACACTGCCTCCACGGTCAATTCGCCGGACTCGTCGATCTATCGAATGTTTTGGTTTTCTTTATCTGCCGCGGGGCCAGTGGCCACATCAGTGGGCATTGGACTCAGTAGCTCTTTGATCGCTCGTTCCATCGTGCGGTTCATTTCAGAAACCACCGCTGGGACGTCACGCTTATTTACGTCTCCGACCTCCGAGACAGCATTGCTCCAAACGGTCGCACCGGTGGCGACGCTTGTTATCTGCGCAGACAGAGCAATCTCGACTTTGACACCACCCTCGTAGTCAAGTTCGTCGAGCTTCTCCAGGCGTCCGCTAAGCACATAGCCAGCATCAGGCCCTCCGTCGTAAAGCTTTACAAAGGCAAACGCTGCGCTGGAACGAAGGTGATCAATCACCGCGTTGGTCACGACCTCGCGCGGGTCAGTCGCCCAGCGATGGTAGGCATAAAATCCGATTTGTTCCGGAGAGGTCTTATATGCAATGGCTCCATGACGAAGGTACGTCGGTGCGCTGAATTCGCGGATTGCCAGGGTTGCGTGGGCATTTTCTGAAGCAGGCGGATCCGGCGGCGCCGGCAGATTCAGAGTGTAGTACTGGGGGTACCGCACTCTGCCACAACCGGCCAGAAGTACCAACGTTGCGAGACAGAAGACAATCTTCGTCACAGTTCTTCTCATAGATACCATCCCGTGGAGCATTATTTCGGCACCTTCCTATCTTTCTGCTGTTTGATCCGAACTAAACTCCACGGACGCTCTTTCACCGATTCGGTCAATTGGTCGAGGTTCTCAGTTGCCGTCCGCAGATTTTCGATCGTGTCATCAATCTTGTAGTCGTTGGCCCTCACCAGCACCTGCATGTCAGCCAGCAGTTGCTTGGCTTGGAGCAAAGTGTTCTGCAATTCCGCTAGATCTTTGCGGACGGGCTCACGCGCGTCGCTGACAGTGCCATTCACGTTTTGAATGGTTTCATCGGCGTGCTGGCTCAGTACATTCAACTGATCGGTGAGACGGTCAATCTTTGGCCGCTCGGTTGCGAGCATTCCATTGACGTTATCAAGCAGGACTCGGATCTTCTGCTGATTGGGTTGGCCCGTCACACTATTCAGGTTTGCGAGCAGCGTACGGGCGTCTCCGCTGATTCCTTGCAGTTCGCCCTGCACCTCGGTGATCAAGCCGTTCGCATTGTCTGCGAGAACCGCCATCTTGCCGGTTATGTCATCCAGGCTCGCGGTCTCCTGCGAGGGGATAACGGCCCCTGGGAGCAGACGTTTTGCATCGTTGCTGCCGGTGGTGATGGAGAGTGCCGCGCTACTCATGACACTCACGAGCCCCAGTTTGGCCACGGACTTTTCGTTCAACGGAGTGTTTTCCTTCACGTCCAGCAGAATTTCAATCTTGGTAGGGTCCGAGGCCGCGGGTCGGACTGCCTTCACCTTTCCCACGTCGATTCCGCCAAAAAGCACAGACGCCCCCGGTTCCAGTCCGCCGGCGTAGCGAAGGTACGTGCGGTACGGAACGGCGTGTCCCCCAAACTGTGCGTTGATCAGGTAGATCAGGGTGAATGCCAGGACCGAGAAGCATCCCAGGACGAACGCGCCTACTTTCGCTTCCGTGGTCATTGGTAGAACTCCTCGGACTGCATGTATTTTTCTAAATGAGCCGTTACGGCGGGTGTCTTGGCTATGGGTTCGGGAATTCGATCAAGAAACTGCCGCACGTGCGGATTCTTGCTTGCCCTGATATCGTCTTTCGTACCGACCGAACTGAAGGAGCCCTGATACAGCATGGCGATACGGTCGGCAATGCGGAACGCGCTTGGGAGTTCATGGGTCACGACGATGACCGTCATCTGTAACGCTTCCTTAAGGAGGAGAATCAGTTCATCGAGTTCGGCGGCCACAATCGGATCAAGCCCGGCCGATGGCTCATCGAGCACGAGGATCTCAGGGCCAAGCGCGAGCGCTCGCGCCACGGCCGCGCGTTTCTTCATCCCTCCGGAGAGCTCCTGGGGAAGTAGCTTCCCAAAGTCGGCAAGACCAACCGCGGCCAGCTTCATCCACACCACAAGGTCGACGATCGAAGGTGCGAGCCGAGTGTGTTCCCGCAGTGGCAAGGCGACGTTATCTTCGACCGTCAGCGAGTTGAATAAAGCAGCGCTTTGGAAGGCCACACCGATCGACTGGTGAACCTTCTTCAACTCGGGCCTTGAGCAACGCGTGATATCCATTCCCTTCACCTGGACGCTGCCCGACTTGGGTCGCTCCAACCCGATAATCTGGCGCAACAAGGTGCTCTTTCCCGAGCCACTGCCGCCCAATAAGACCATCGTTTCTCCGTGCTCGATATCGAGATTCACTCCGTTCAGCACGCGCCGACCGTCGTATTCAACTACGAGATCACGAATGGAGACGATGGGCATCAAGGTTTCACCGTGAAATAGAAGATGGCGGTGAATACTGCGTCCGCGACGATTACGAGGAAAGTCGACTTCACCACTGCACTGGTTGTGGAGCGACCTACAGAATCGGGGCCCCCGCGGACACGGAACCCTTCCAGGCATCCAACGTGAGCAATGATGGTTGCAAACACCACGCTCTTGATGAGTCCCGTGATGACGTCGCGCAGGTTGATGGAATTAAACACGTAGCGGCCGTACAACAGCAGTGACAGGCGGGTGCTAAAGAACATAAAGAGTCCACCGGCCAAAATGCCGAAGAAATTCGAAATGATACTGAGGCACGGGACCGAAATCAAAGCGGCCAAATACTTCGGAGCGAGCACAAACTCGACCGGTTCGAGCGCCATGACACGGAGAGAATCGAGTTCCTCGGTCACCTTCATCGTCCCGATCTCAGCTGCGAATGCAGACCCGGATCGGCCACTCACTGCAATCGCGGTGAGTAGCGGTCCGAGTTCGCGCGTAAAGCCAACTGCGACTAACTCAATCACGTAGTGCAGAGCTCCAAAGCGGCGCAGTTCAGAGGCCCCCTGCATGGCTAGAATGAATCCCGAGCAAATCGCCATCAGGGCAACCATGGGCATGGCATCGACGCCGATTTCCAGCATTTGCCTCACGGTTGCCTGCCAGCGGTAACGATTCCCTACAAACGGCAGCGCTCGTCCCATGGCTCGGATGGTGGCCCACCACTGAATATTCAGACTTCCGACATAGTCGAGGTGTTCGATCGTTCTTTCGCCCACGTTTTCGAGAACATTGGCCATCAAGACACCTTTTCTCCGCGGCCGGTGAGGTCGAACAGCGCCAGCACTCCGGTGACCTCGAACAACCGGAGCACAGAGCCACCGAGTCCCTGTAAGCAAAATGCAATCTGGTGATGGCGGGCGATTCTGAGGGCTTCGATCAAAGTCGCGATTCCGGACGTCTCAATATGGGGAACACCGGCCAAATCCACGGTGACAGTCCGAGGTAATGGTTCCGTCGACAAGATGGCCCGCAGGGAATCGCGAAGGTCGGGCGAGGAATGGACATTGATCCGGCCGCTCACATGCATGAGGACACTCACTCCAATGTTTTCCACTGTGATCTCGAGGCTGCTGGTCGAAGTCATCGCAATCTGCGTCAAACACTCCCTGCTCAAGGCTTGAAATGGTTGGAACACACGATCCCGAATCATGCCTTTGCCACTCAGGGCAACCTTACGTTGCACGCAGCGTTCCACAACAACGCTCAACGAGGCAGCGCATCTATCTCCTTCTGCCAGCAAGGAATTGAAAATGTCTGAAGCACCCAAGTGAATCGCCGGACCGCGGTGGCCATTGCGGAACCCGAACAAGTTGATCGGAACTAGTCGGTCAATGATTCTGTCGCGCCCGGCAGCGGCTCACTGCCACAGATCGTTCTTTTGGCAATACAAGTGCTTTGTATAGCGCGTGGACACTCTCCCTACATTAAGCAGTCTAAGGTTTGCAGAAAGATAGTGGCTCTGATGTCACCAGCTATGACGTTTCTGTCAAATCGAGTGACACGAGTTGGGGCGCGCTCTGTGCGCCACTGCTCGCAAAGAACACCGCGATTGGAGGAAAAATGGATCAACCTGTTGTTCCCCGAAATCAGAGAAACGTCCGTCGTTTTCATCGCCGGGCCGGTATGAGGCTTTTGGTGGCGTTGATTTGGTGCGGCCTGGCGGCCGCAGCGCAGAACACAACTCAGCAAACGGCGAGCAAACCGTTCAGCATTCCGATCACTCATCTGCTGGGATTCGAAAACGCGAAAAGTAACTGCAGCGGGACCCTATCCATCCAAGACGATTTCTTGCAATTTCAGCAGAACAGGAAGCCTGGCGCACAAGTAAAGATCGGTGCTGTTCGGGATATTTTTCTGGGCGACGAAAGCAAGCAGGTCGGTGGTTTGCCGATGACTCTGGGCAAGGCTGCGGCCCCGTTCGGCGGTGGCCGAGTCGTCAGTCTCTTCGCCCACAAGAAGTACGACGTACTGACTCTGGAATATGTGGACAGCGATGGAGGAATTCACGGCGCGATCTTCCAGCTAGATAAGGGTCAGGGTGACGTTGTGAAGCACGAACTGACGGCGCTTGGCGTTATCAGTTCTCACGAAGATCAATCGAAACATAGCGCTGCGGAGGTCAAGTATGAAAACAAGTAAGTGCGGCCCATTGATCGCTTGGGTGACCGCGATTCTGGTGACCGCTGTTGTGCTGCCCCTTCAAAGTGCCACGGTGAAATCCTCTGGAAGCGAAACGTCAGCCACAGGTTGGAGCGTTCAGGTCGACCAGGTTGACGCCGGAACGCTTGGTCTCTCCTATTCCTTTCAAGTGGCGATTTACGAGAACCTGGTGGACGAATTGAACAAGACAAAGCAATTCCAACAGGTGTTCCGCGAGGGCGACCACAGGGCCAGCGAAGTTCCAAATTTGTTGGTGCTCAAAACAACCGTTGAGAAATACACAGCTGGAAGCGAAACGCGCCGTGCGGTGACCACCGTGAGTGGTGCCACGAAATTGACAGTGCGCAGCCAACTACTCACGCGCGACGGCAAAGTCGTTCTAGAGCGAACTGTGAACGGCGATGTGCGTTTTTTCGGCAGCAACTTGCGGGCTACTCACAACCTGGCCCGCAATATAGCCAAAACGTTCAAGGAATCATCCTGGCCAGATTCCCCAGGACCAACCGCGCTGCTCAGTGTTCAACCCTGAGTTTAAGAACAAACCATGATGCACCGAACTTGGATGGGGAAAGAGAACGAGAACTTTTGACAGGAGCGAACGAGAGGAGCGAATTATGCTGCGGTTAGCGGGTGTGTTTTGTATTTGCTTGACGACGTTTCCGGTTTTGTGCCAGTCCACGTCGAAGTATCAGGTGGGCACCATCACTGAGGTTAAGACACATCTGACTGATGCAAGTAGCGACTTCGACGCCGTCAGCTATGACGTTTCCGTCAAAGTGGGCAACACAATTTATGTGGTGCTCTATACGCCACCGCTGGGCGAGGAGACCGTGAAATACTCTGCAGGGCGCGACCTGCTCGTGGGAAAACGCACAATTCGCTACAACGATATATTGGGCCAATCGTTTGAGGTGCCCATAGAAAGCCAAAACCTGCCGCGAGGCCTGCCCCGTCCAAATCAGTCTCACCTGCGGCAAAGTAGTTCCTTGGGATCTTACAAGGGTTAGCTGGCTGGACTACCCATATCGATTCCAGTCTCGGCTTCCGGCCAACACCGTCCTCTTCCCGCTTCACCTCTCTGACAAGACTCGGCGCGGCCGCTCCGGACTGCACTGCCTCGCGTATTTCGCCCTTACGCCAATTGCGAGACTGTCACAAGGTTACGACGTGTCAAGTCGAGCGAACTCAAGTGACACCTCGCCATCCACTGTGGGTTGTGCTCGAGGTTCACTGCATCTCTCGTTTTATCAACGATTTGAACAGATCGCGTCAGATGCCCTTGGTTTGGACAGCATATTGCAATTCAAGTGACCAGGAGGAGCGGCCATGCGGACGTTGATTGGGACGGTTTTAGCGATCCTGCTGTTGCTGGGCGTTGGTTTCGCTCAAGGCAGCTCCCCCGCATTTGGATCAATAAGAGGTGATGTATGCACGAAGGGCACGAACGGAGAACCTGCCGTTTTGCACGCGGCACGCATCGTCCTTCGCGGGCCCATAACTAAGGAGACCGAGTGGGACGCACAGGGAGCATTCGCTATCGATGGCCTTCCCCCTGGGACCTACGAAATCGAAGCGAATGCTCCCGGTTTGTATGCGGCGCTCGCGGTGGAAGTGAAGGCCGGGACATCTTCCACCGGTCCAGTCGAAATGGATGTGGCTGCAGTCACTTGCACGACGTCACCGCAACTGACACGGCTCAAGGCGATGGATTGTGCCTTTAGCAGAAAGGTGTACCATGCCTGACCTCACAGCAAAACCAACCGTTTCCATTGTTGTTCCTTTCCACAACGAGGAGGACAACGTCACCGAATTGTATGCTCGGCTGCACTCAGTGATGGAAGACACTGATTGGGAATACCAGTTTGTCTTCGTGGATGATGGGAGCACAGACCTAACCTATAAACGACTGAGGGATCTTGCCGCAATCGACCCTCGTATCGCTGTTGTCCGGTTACGCCGCAACTTTGGTCAGACCGCGGCGCTGGCGACTGGGTTTGCACAGTGCAAATGTGACTACGTAATCGCCATGGACGGCGACCTTCAGCATGATCCCGCGGAAATTCCCGGATTCCTGGAGAAGCTCGAGGAGGGATACGACGTTGTCAGCGGTTGGCGCAAGCACCGCATTGACAACCTATTGTTGCGGAAGATTCCTTCACGTTGCGCAAACTGGCTCATGGCCAAGCTCAGCGGCGTCAACATTCACGATTTCGGAACAACATTTAAGGCGTATCGCCGCGAGCTGCTTTCTCAATTGCCGCTCTATGGAGAGATGCACCGATTTATACCAGCTTTGGCTTCGGCATACGGCGCCTCGATCTGTGAAATTCCTATTCAAAACAAGCATCGGAAGCACGGGATATCGCATTACACCTTGTCTCGCACCTTCCGGGTCATGTTCGACCTGCTCACCATTCGGTTTCTCCTTCGCTACATGTCGCGGCCGCTGCACTTCTTTGGCCGGCTCGGCCTGATCAACATGAGTGCGGGATCCGCCGTTGCGCTTTGGCTGCTGGTGTGGAAGGTCCTTTATCGAACCAATGTCGTGGAGCAACACGCACTGCTGCTGGTTTTTGCAGCAGTCCTGGTCCTGCTGGGCCTCCAGTTGGTGGCACTCGGACTCCTCGCCGAATTGGGAGTCTGGCAGTACTTCAACCCGTCTGCGCGGAAACCATATTCCGTGTCAGAGATTTCTGATCTGCGCGCAGCTGGTGGGATTGATATCGCGTCGGAGCGGCGGTCATGAGCACGAAGGCGCTCGCGATGGAAACGGAAGAGTCTGTGTTGAATGAGATTCAAGTTCGTTCCTGGGGCTGGCATCGGGATGCCGCAATTGCGCTCCTGCTTACGGTCCTGGCGTTCGCCGTTCGGTTTAATCACGTCGACTTTAACAGCCTGTCTGAGGACGAGTCGGCTAAGTGGACGGCCGTTCAGGAATATCGTCACGGACACTTCGTGGGCGTCAACAGTGAGCACCCGATGATGCTGAAGGTGCTGGCCTGGGTCAGTCTGACAGCGGGTGAGCGCTGGAACCACCTGGCCGCACTCCATAGTTGGCCCACTATGAGCCCCGAGGGCTGGCTTCGATTTCCTAATGTCCTTTTCGGCGCGGCGACGACTGCAATTCTCTTTCTGTTTTGTCGTCGCCTGATCGGATTGGTGGGGTCATTCGCGGCGAGCTTCTTCTGGGCAGTTTCGCCATTGGCGGTCGCACTAAATCGCCTTGCCAAAGAGGAAACGCCGCTGACTTTCTTCACTCTTCTGGCTTGTTACTTCTATTGCCGGGCCCAACAGGCAGATGTGGACGAGAGTGCACGCCGATGGTATGACCTGAGTGCGATCGGGTTTGGACTGGCTTTTGCCTCGCAATACATTCTTCACCTTTTGGGTTTGAACGCGCTTGCCTGGTTTCTTGCCGGAAAGATGGGACTTAATCGCGAGCCTTCGCGGTTCAGCTACAGCCGATTCTTCCTTGTCATATTCCTCACCTTTGTTTTGGTGAACCCGGTCGTTCTTTTCCCAAGCAACTTCAGCGCTATCGTGCATTGGCTGCACCATGATGGCGTCAAGCACAGTGGTTACAACTTCGACGGCACGCTGTATCTGAACTTTCCCTCGCGTCTGCTTGCTGGAGTTCCCTGGACTTTCTATTTGTGGCTTCTCTTGACCAAGACACCCATTCCAATTCTGGTGGCCGTCATCGCTGGAAGCATCATGCTCCTGCGGGACCGCCGGACCCTCGCGTCGTGCGCTTTTCTTTCTCTGGGAGTGGTTCAGCTGGCCGGGCTTTCGGTTTCTGGTGCAAAGTGGGTGCGTTATTCACTCGTGGTGCTGCCATTTCTTTTTCTGGCTGGCGGTTATGCGGTGCAGGCGGCCTGGAACCGCATGAGGGAAAAGAAAATGTCGCTGGCATTTGTCGGGCTGGCCGCGGCCACTCTGTTTGGCTTGCCTTTGCTTGAATTGCACGCGTGGTCTCCGTACTACTCCTTCTATTTGAACTCAATTGGCGGAGGCGATAAAAATATTGCCCGTTATTTTGGGCAAGATGAGGTTTCGGAGTTCGACACACGGGAAGTAGCGCAGCAGGTCTGTTCCAGCGCAGACGCGGGCGCCCGGCTGGCAACCGCCAGGCCGATGACCATGACCTATTACATAGAGAACTGCGGTCGCACTGACATTGAGGTTGTGCCCCTTTACGACCGTCATTATGTACCCCGGGAAAGAGACATGATCGTTCTTGAGCCATCCCGGCGGTTCTTCGAGACGCAGAGATTCTTCGACGCTCTCGAAAACTCTGGCATGTCTCGCCGTGAAGTCCGCGTCGGACCGGTTCTCGCGAGCACGATTTATCTCTTCGACTCATCCACACCACAAACAACTGGCCAGGAACAATGGACGCTTACTCAGCTGCGAGAGTCGTCGTCTGAACTCGAGACAAGAACTCACAAGCCAGGCTTCGCGAACATAAACACTATTGTCGGGTTGCCACGATTCCCATGGAGAAACAAATGATGATTCGGTTTTCCCAAGATTTGAACT
>Ga0075030_100006068_pt1 | contig 10867 bp, 9 predicted proteins | sample LitLauG_LLR_2012_FD_71393 | JGI IMG/M metagenome (GOLD analysis project Ga0075030, IMG submission 71393) | Freshwater sediment microbial communities from Pennsylvania, USA - Little Laurel Run_MetaG_LLR_2012 | ecosystem: Environmental > Aquatic > Freshwater > Creek > Sediment | place: USA...
CATTCTCGTAAACATCGCAGATGATCCACACATACGACAGGTCAGAAATGGTGAATGGGTTTGGTCCAGACAGCCCCTGTACCCCCGCTGCGTTCGTGACTTGCTGGTCCGTAATCACACCCGAGATGGGCGCAGTGATGTCAACAATGCCCGATGGATGGTCTTTATCAATGCCCAGAACCTTCAATTGCTCGAGCGCGGCATTCAGGTCCGCCTTGTTGTCGCCTTCTGTATCCTCTGCTTGCTCAAGCGCGCTTTTCGCGATCGCGCCTTTGTCGAAGAGAATCTGTGCCCGCTCCAACTGCTGGCGCGCCAGCCGCTCATCGTTCTCGGCCTTCAGATATGTGTCGTACGCGCCGGAGACATCGGCGCTTCGAACCCTCAGCAACAGCTGGCCCTTCGTCACCGTATCGCCCAGCCTCGCCTTGATCTCCACCACGCGCCCCGTGGCCAGCGAGATCACGGGCACTGCGCGCTCAATATCAGGCTGCACCACCCCCGTCACATTCAGAGCAGGTTCCGCCTGGTGCTCAGCTGCCGTCGCCAGCGGAAACTGTTCCGGATGGTCCACTTTGAAATTGTTGGCGTCCAGGTCAGGCTCGACCGTCGCCGGCGGGGGCGCCTCCGCCTTCGGATCTGTCTTGGTGTCATTGCAACCAGCCAGGGCTAGACAAAGTGCGAGACACAGCGCGGCCCCCAGGGAACACTCCAACCATCGTCGTTTCATTGAATCACCTCCCGCCCGACCGCCATATTCAATTGGGCTGCGGCCGTCAGGTACGAGCCGACCAGGCCTATGTAGTTCAATTCCGTGCTGCGGTATTCTGCCTGTGCGTTCAGAAAATCCAGCAGCGACGCGCCGCCATGCTGGTACGAAAAAGTAATGGTGTCGCGCACCCGCACCGCCAGCTGTAGATACTTATCGCGGTAGGGGCGCAGCAGGGTCACATTGCTTTCCACTGTGGCATAGCTGGAATCCACATCGCTATACACTTGCGCCTCGGCGGCGTCGCGCAACTTCTGATTGCGCGTAATGTCCAGCTGTGTCCGCAGCTTCTCCCCCTGGTTGCGGTCGAAAATTCGCAACGGGAAGCTGACACCGACGCCCGCTGTATTTATTCCAAAGGGATTATTGTTGGATGAGTTGTGCGTGTACCAGACGCTCCAGGTCGGATCGGTCGAGCCGTTCGCGACTGCCAGCTTGTGATCGGTCTCAGCCTTGTCCACGGCTTGCGCCGCTGCCTTCAAGTCCGGCCGTGTGTCCAGAGCGATCTTGCGAAAATCGTCGCGCGCCATCAGTTGGTCGCTGAAGTCAAACACCCCGGACACATCGACTTGGTCCAGCGGGGCCCGCGAGTTCAACATCGTCAGCAACTGGATCTTCGCGGTTTCCAGGTTCTCTTCTGCGGTCTGTTGGTCCGATTCGTACTGCGCCCGCTGTAGTTCCAGTCGGTCGAGATCAATCTGTGCGATGTCCCCGGCATTGAAGCGGGCCCGGCTGATGTCCAGCACGTGGTCGTAGTACTCGAGATTGTCTTTCGCCAGTTGCACCACTGCCTTCGCCTGCAGCGTCGACACGAACGCGCTGCGCAGGTTGAACAGCATGGTTCGCTCCAGGTCGGCGTGGGTTGACTCCGCAATCAGCGTAGCTTTCCTGGCGCTCTCCCGCCGCAACTCCCGCTTATGCCGCCGTTCGTGTAGATAGCTGATGGCTGGCGTCTCATAGGTGCCGGCGAATGGTTTCCACACTCCGTGTTGTGGCGCGATTTGCGTCCCGTCGGCGGTCAGCGAAAGATCCGGGTTCGGCCGAAGAAACGCGGTGATCTCCTCCGCCCTCGATTCGTCAATATTCACTTTGTCCGCCAGCAGCGTCGGGTTGCTCTGTTCAAAACGATCTTTTACCTTCTCCCAGGTCAGGACCTCGCGCGTTTGTCCGAAAGCGGCTGCGGCCAGGGCCAGCGTGCCGACCGCCAGCAGTGGACGCGTCCATAAACGTGCAGTGCTCACTTCAAATTCCCCCAAAGTGTTGATGTTTCGCGAGACCTTGGATGAGAGGGGCCGCGAACATGCGCTTTCGATTGAGTTGGTAAATCTGAGCCTTCGCAGTCTCAGTCGAGAAAGGTTAAACGATGTGCGAAGGCGGTGCGCGGCCGCCGTGCTCGATGCGCGGCGACACCAGTCGGGAGTCGGAGTAGAAATCTGGTTCACGCCATCGGCTTGGCCCTGCGGTGAACACAGGCCCGGTGCTGGCGACTGCCGCAGCTTGCTGCCCCTTCAGTGCTGGAGTGGACTTCCCGGCCTCCGCTGCACGCACCGATGCGGCGCCAGGCCCGCTCTCTTCCATCTCCGTCCGCACCGCGCTCAAATCGTCGCTGGCCGAGATCACGGGGAAGAGAAGAACTACCAGGCACGTCAGCGCCCATAGGCACTGATATCTGCTGAACCCAGGGGTCTGCTTCTTCGCGTGCTGCCGCCATAGCCACCATGCAGGCAGCGCCATTAACATCCACACTAGGTTGAGCAAAAGCTCCATGCGTCGTCAGTCGGGAAGGGTGGATTCTTCCGGGCACTAGTGTTTCAGAATCTTCGAAACCAAGTCAACGTGACCGCAGTACCCTGGGCTGTCTGGTGGCTGAACTTGAAAATCTTCAACTATTTCTCTTCGGAGTCATCCCGAAGTCCCGCGTCTTCACCAGCGGGACGAGGGATCTCCCGTGCACACACCGCCAGCCCTTCCCGTGGAAGAGCGGCGCTTCAGCGGGGTGTCAAGCGTCCACAATCGCGATGGGCTTTAGCCCCGGAGGGTTCCTACGGCCCCACCAGCACCTGCAGCGCCTTATCCGTCTGCAACTGCCGCCGGTAGATCGCGTTGCGGGCTGCCACTTCACCCACTGCATCCAAGTGGACCACATAATCCCCATGGGGCAGCGTCTCTCCAAACGGAATCCGCTGGGCGACGGTCGCGCGCCGCAACACAAAATGCTGGTACCCGATCGCGGTTGCCCTGCCGTTTTCCGCAACCGCCAACACGATGAAGGTCAGGTCCATGTCGTCTGAAGTCGTGTTGGAAACCTCTACGCTGCCTTCAATCCGGTTTCCCGAAACATGCGCTGGCGTCGTCCACACCAGGCTCATCGCCTCCACTACCGCGAGCACAAACTCTTTCTGCACCTGCTGTTGAGGCTTGCCGCTGTCAGTCAGAGAGATCGTGAAATGGTATTCGCCAGCCCGCATCGGTTCGCCGTACAGCACTCCTCGATCATCAAAGGTAATTCCGGGCGGCAGCGCGCCGCTCTCAACCTTCCAATGCAGTGGCGGCACATAATCCCCCCGAACCTCCAGGCGAACGTTGTACACCGCATGAGGATAGGTTTTCGGCAGAGCTGAGTCAGTCCAGATGATCGGCCCTCCCGATTTTGATGCGGGCCGGGACTGTACCGGAGGCTTTTGCTGCACCGCCTGCTGCGCGCCGAGAGGGCCAATGGACAGCCAGCCCTGCGCGCAGACCACGGCAATGAAGGAGGACTTTAGAGCCCACGGTTTCATCTCGCCTCAATTGTCTCGCAAAAAGGAGTTAAGAGTTGGGAACAGGTGCAAAGTTCTATCATCCCGATCGGAGCGGACCCTGAACACGGTCGAAGGGGAGCGGAGTGGAGAGACCTGCTCTTGGTTCAGGGCACGGCTTCACCCCTAACATTCAAACCCTAGAAAAAATGCGGGGATTTAGCCCCTGTCATGAAACAAGCCAAGTGGAGGAACCTGCTACTCGCGAGTCCCTCCCTTAGAAATAACGACAAACTGCTTCTAAAACGCTCCCGGCGGATCGAGCACCGGCTGCGACTGCAGCGCCATGCCACCAAAAACTTCAGTCCCGCCATCGGCTTGCAGAATGTAAGCCTGATTCGAATTCACCATGTAAAAAACCAGGTTGCTCGACAAACTGGTAATGCTGGCCGCAACCCGCCCGTTCGCCGCCACGGTATAAGTCCCTGTCAGGCAACCCGGAGCCGACACCACGCCCGTACGGTTCAGCACATAAGAGGTGTTTATGTTCCCGTTGCCATCCGCTTGTACCACGCCGGTGCGGTCGAGAACATCCGTTGGATCGTAGCCGCCCATCACCATCGCGTACTGTCCACTCAGGTTGGACGCGGCAAACGACGAACTCGATTGCAAGTCCATCGTCCCGTCCTCGACCTTAGTTGAGTCGTCGATCAGAAAGAAAGCCCGGCCTGCGGTAGCTGGCGCGTTGACCACGTATCCGATCACTGTCACCGCACTTGCCCCCGCGCCATTGATGGTCATGGTGAAGCGCCCGTTGGATGCCACACTGTAAGCACTTCCAGCCGAGATGCTTGTCACGGAAATGACGTTCCCATCTTGCACTCCGTCGTAGCTCCCGCTCACCAAACTGCCGCTGCCGTCCGCGGTGATCTGACCCACCGTATTGGTCGAGCCATAAGTCGACGTGTCTCCGAAACTGCCGAATGCATACGGTCCGCTGAACGACCCATTCGTGAACGACCCCGCTCCCGTTTGCGCTTCCATCCTTCCCAGTGCCAGGCTGCCGTCTGTCTCAAAGAATTCCACCGTGTTCTGGTCGATCACGTAGTAGGCAAACGTTGCGGCGGCGTTGCCACCATACGCAATGCTCGCTGTTCCACGTCCCGTGCTGTCCGGCGCCGCGAACGAACCGCTCACTCCCAGCGTCGACAACACCCCGCCATTCAAATAATCCACGTTTCCGCCCGTTATGGTTCCGGCCGAAACCGTCATCTCGCCCACCGCAGCAGAAAGTCCGCTGGAACTTCCGAGCGCGTGGATTCTGAAAGCAAACGTCCCGTTGGGTGCCGCGAACGGGCTGGTCTGCATGTGCGCCTCCCCGTGAGCGGTGGCAAAGGTGTCCGTTTCCATGATGTAGAAAGAATTTCCCTGCATGGTGATGGCCCAATTCTCCGGCCCGTTGGGAAACTGCAGCGTAATCGTCCCGGTTCCATTTGACGTGATGCTGTAAGTGCCGGTAAGCCCCGTGGTCATCGAATAGCAGGGCGGCGTACTGCAGGCCGATCCCTGTTGGTAGAAATCATCGGTGGCGGCTGTGAGGTGCCCATTTCCGTCCACTGTCATCACTCCCGCTTCCCGGTAGGGCGACACTCCAGACGCGCTATTGCTATTCCCTTGCCAGCCGGAAAGTTCGAAAGCCCATTGCGAGTTCGCCGCTAGGCTCGAATTGCTGAAACTGCCGGTGTTCCCTGGGCAGCCCACGCCCGAAATATTCGCATTTGTGTTGCACGCCGCCAGCAGGATCAGCATCGCGGCCGAAATCCCTAGGCCGGCAATTCTCGCCTTCATCTTATGATTGCCACGGCACACTTTGCTCAGGAACGATGCAACGAAAGACACACGGGATGATCCAAGAGAATTCTTAGCGGACACGACGGCCTCCACTGGCACAGATATGCCTTCCACCCTTCTAACACGGAAGTCTGCCGGAAGTTTCTGTGGTCATCTTGCTGGTTAACCGGGCCAGTTGTCCATGACCGGTTGGCCGGGCGAACTTCTAACCTCTTCGGGATCTATGTCTTGCCTCACTGAGGAGGACGCGAAAAAAGATTGATCACCCTCTGGTTGAACTTGTCCAGATCGAGGTCCGTTTGGACGTGCACGATTTGCTCCCCCAGTCCCGGCTGATTTCCCGGCAGCCAGACCAGCGTATTGCCATAGCCGGCACCGTGGGAAATGTCTATGTCCATATAGACGGACTCCTCCTTCGTGATGATGCTGGGATCCATCCATGCGACGGCGGCCAATTCATCCCAAAGAAACTCCTCATCGGCCCACTTGCCGATGTACTGTGCTGCGGGCGTTCCAGCCTTGGCTATCTGTGCGATCATCGCTTGCGTCATGTGGGTTTTCACCGAAATATCGACTGTCGTAATGGTGATCTTCTTCCAAGGCGAGCGCAGAACAATATGGACCGCCTCCGGGTCCCACCAAAAATTGAACTCCCGGCGGTTCGCCTGCGCCCAAGTCATCGGCACCACCGGCGCTATGCTGCCTCCCATCACCACTAACTCCTCTGCCAGCTCCGAAAACTTTGGATCCAGACTGATCGCCTGCGCCAGATTGGTCAGCGGTCCTCCAGCATAGATCGTGACTTCATGCGGATACTGATGAACCATGCGAATCATGAAGTGTGCGGCGTCTTCACTCTCCGGCTTCAGAGTCGGATTGCCTTCCGGCAAAGGATCAGGCACATCGAAAGGCCCGCGATAAACCCCAGAATTCCACGCCCCCGCAGGTGTCGTTCCGTTGGGCGCGTGAATCTTGTGATCGTTCCAGGCGCCCTGATAGCTCACTTTGCCATAGAGAGTCTCCCAGCGCTTAATTTCCTCCCGGCTGTTGATGAGCGGGAACACCGCCCCCGGATACACCTTCACGCCGGCATGACCGGTGAGCTCCAGCATGCGCAGCGTATGCGCTACCTCCTCATCGCGCCATTGATCTCCGCTGACGACCGTAATCCCTAGCGTTTCGATCTCCGGCGACTGCAACACCAGCAGCATGGACTGCTGATCGGTCGTCGCCGGACCGCGGGCGTCCTGATCAAGAATCACTTTGCGGCGGGTTTCGGACTGCGCGAGAACGGAAACAAGAACCACAACTGCCACTACCACCAAGCTTGAGCGCCTCATGGGTCATGCTCCTGAGTTTTCTGGGAATCGCAGCGATTGTATACCGGAAGAATTTTCTCAACGCGCGTCTATGGCCCGGAAACAGGGGCCTGCATCAGTCGCGGAATTTCACGATGGAGAAAGCTTTGACAAGGTTAGAACGCTGCGCCCGATGTGATCCCGGCTAACTCTCCAGAACTTCCCGTACCTTGCCCGCCAGGGCCTGCAGCGTGAACGGCTTTTGCAGAAAGCACTTTTCCGATTCTTCCTGGTCCAGAAGCTGATCGCCGGTGTACCCGGATAGGAACAAAACCTTGATCCCCGGCCGTTGCGCCAGCAGCTTGTTCGCCATTTCCCGCCCGCCCATGCCCGGCATCACAACGTCAGTGATCAGCAGGTCTATGTTCTCCGGGAAATCGCAAGCCTGCTGGATCCCCTCTAGCCCATTCTCCGCCAGCAGCAGCCGGTACCCCTTGCTCTCCAGAGTTTCCTTCACCAGTTCCCGTACCGACTCCTCGTCTTCCACCAGCAGAACGGTCTCATGGCCGTAGGAGGTTCCGGCAAAGGGTTTCGCGGGCTTTCTCGCCTCTGGCGGGTTCTCGATCCAGGGCAAGTAGATCGTAAACTCCGCGCCTCTGCCTGGCTCGCTTTCCACGAAAATGTAGCCGCCGCTTTGCTTCACGATCCCGTACACCGTCGAGAGCCCCAGTCCCGTGCCCTTGCTCTTGTCTTTGGTGGTGAAAAACGGTTCAAATACCCGCGACAACGTCTCCTTGCTCATGCCTGCGCCACTGTCTTTCACTGAGAGCGTGATGTAACGGCCGGGCTGCATGATGGACTGCTCCCCGGTCCGGGGCTGGTCCAGCGTTAAGTCGCCTGTCTCAATGGTCAGCCTGCCGCCGCTCGGCATGGCATCGCGTGCGTTCACCACTAGATTCATCAGCACCTGTTCCAGCTGTCCTGCATCGGCCCGCGCGCAGCCATTTTCCGCGTTCAGCAGCGTGACCAGCTCAATGTCTTCTCCAATCAGCGGCCGCAGCAGTTGTTCCATGTCGCTGACAATGGCGTTGACATCCACGATCTTCAGGTCCAACACCTGCTTGCGGCTGAACGCCAGTAGCTGCCGTGTCAGTGTCGTCGCACGGTCCGTGGCTTGTTGAATCGCTTCTGCTTTCCCCAGCAACGCGTGGCTGGGACCGAGCTCCTCCTTCAACGTCTCGCTGTATCCGCTGATGACCATCAGCAGATTGTTGAAATCGTGCGCGATTCCGCCCGCCAACCTTCCTACCGCCTCCATCTTTTGTGCCTGGCGGAATTGCTCCTCCAGCACCCGCCACTCGGTCACGTCCTCGGCAATGGCCTCCACCACCTGCTTCCCATCGTCGCCTCGCGCCACCGCTCGCCCGCTGATCCGCACCGTGATGCTGTCGCCACCCTTCCGCTTCCACTGCACCTCCGCTCGTGCGATGCGTCCAGTCTGGCGGAGCTTCTCCCGCAGTTGCTCCCACTCCCGCTGCGACGCGAACACATCCCGCGCATCCAGGGCCAGCACTTCGACCGAACCCACATACCCCAGCATTGCCACCAGCGCCGGATTCACGTCCAGGAATTTGCCATCCAGTTCTGCACGATAGATCCCGTGCGCCGCGCTTTGCACCAGCGAGCGGTATCGCGCTTCCGATTCCCGCAGCGCCTGTTCATACGGGAAACTCACCAGCCGGTCTCCCGGATCGAAGATGGCGATCCGAAAATTCGGCGCCTCCATCATGAGGTTTACGATTGCATGAACACTGTCGAACAGCTGCGGCAAGTCCCGCGCAGAAGCGGTCTTCTGCGCCAGATCGGCGAGTGCTTGTGTCAGCCTGGCGGCATCCTCGGCCGGCGCCTTTGATCCGGACGCGGCATCATCTCTCAGCATGAGTTGCTTGACGCCGCTGTCGCGTGCGTTTTGCAACGCCTCGGCGTGGGCGATCTCCTGCGGCTTCTTGCCCGACGCTACACCGTCGCTCATCGCGCAGACTCCTCCCGCCGTGGACGCCAGAAAGACAATCGTAGTCAGCGCCCCCCCGCAGTCGAAAGTTACTGGGGTAATTTTCAATTTCGGAAAAGTGCCGCGCCGGCACTCGCGTCCGCCGCCGGGTGCCCCGTCCTAGCCCCGTTTTTTGCGGCTAGTGGCTGCCGTGAGCTAAGTCGAAGAGGTGGGATTCCACAAACGCCGCAATCTGATGCGGCTCGCTCTTAGCGACGCAATAATCGCGCGTTTGGCTTGCTTCCTTATTGCAGGTGACCGGCCCCTACTGCCCTTTGGACAAGTACTCGCAAACCCGCCGTATCATTTCCCGTTGGTTCTGGGTCACCGCCAGAAACTCAAATCCATAGCGCAGGCCGTTGCGAAAGCGCACGATGGCGCGCGTTTTCAACGCCTGCGTGCTCAAGGGAAGCGGTATCTCCAGGGAAACGATCTCTCCGATTTGCAGCTCTCCGGTCAGTGTGGCCCCGATGCCGTCAAATCCCAGCTCGGTTGACCGGCCCCAGCAGCTCCCATAGATCCCGTTCTGCAACATCCGCGCCTTGATGCGCACGTCCAGAGCGTAGCGCGGATACCGTCGTGTGAAAACATATGACTTTGCCGACTCCGCCTTCGCGCCCATGTACCCGTCTCTCAGTTCGGGGGGATCAATTCCCGTGCAGAGCGTATCCGGGTTCCAGCGGCAGGTGCCCGCCGACCTTCAGTACCGACACGCTGCTGTTGATCGAATACACATCTACAAATCCCACCGCTCCCGGCGTGCTCGCCACTTGGTTGAGCACATCCTGGTCGGTGTCCACGACCACCACCGCCGGATGATTGGCCCGTGCATGGTTCGCTGCGGCAATCATCTGCATGGTCTCGCTCTCACTCGCCCCGTAAACTTTCTCGAGTACCAGCTTCATCTCCGCCAGCGATGGCTTCCGCATCACCACCCGCACCGGTTTGCCGTCCTGCCAGCGTGCCGTCTCGCCTTTGCACATCTTCGTCAATTCCGCCATCGCCAGCCCGTTGATCGCGTTGCTCTTGTTCGACACCAGCGCCACATCGCGCGCCCACACGCATCCGCTCATCGTCAATCCCATCAACATTGCGAGAACAACACTTCTGCCTCTCACCACGGCTTCTCCTGCGTAAAATTCTGGTGCGCTCCCATTGTCCGCCCTTGTCGTAGTAACCCTCAACGGCACCAAAGTCACTTCTTTCTCGTCTTGAGCGAGAGGGCGCCCCTCCCGGTGTCCTTTGCAAGAAGTGGGGGATTTTCCGCCGGATCCACGACCCACGTTTGGACCGCCGCCCCGGCTGGCCGTTAGCCTGAGCTCGAAGCCTCCACGAAACTTGCCCCGGCACCACCGTGGAAGAGCGGACGATTCAGCGCAGCGTATAAGACGCCCAAACGAGTCCTCGGCTTTAGCCGCTGTGCATCCCATGTGTACAACCGATCTTTCCCGGCGGCCTTCCCCTCCCCTCGCCCCACTTCCCGCGCCCAACCGCCCATTGCGCCTCCACGCTCCATCTCGTTCCACTCCCGCCTTTTCCTCACGCTGCACCAAAAATGCTGAATTGACTCTCTGCCCCGTTCCCCGTACATTTAATTTCACTCTGGCATCTGCTTTGTCTCGTAGTGCATAGACGTTGTCTTCCAGCCGGGTCTTCCGACTCAACGGGTTCAATCCATGTGTGGATGTCCTGTGGAAAAGCAGGCGGCAGCACCCGTATCTGCCCCGTCATTATTGGGGTAACAACATATGGTGTTTCGCTCTTGACAGACACAACCGGCGGGAGTAACTTTGCACTCCTTAGAGTCTGAATTCGCCTCGTACGAAATGGGCGAACAGCAACCAGCCGAAGCAAAAGAATGCCGGGCGAGGTGACTCGGCGATTTGACGTAACGTGTTGTAGGTAAGCAACTTAACCCGGCTGATGCGGAGTTCGATCGTACCCGCCACCCGGCGTTAGTGCGGTGACCGTATCTCCGAGCCTCCCCCCGGGGTACGACAACAGTTAACGAAGTGCATTTTCAGTTCAGACTGCCGGTTCGCAAGCTTGTTGCCGGGTCGGAATGTTCTTCCCCACGGCTACCTGAGGGCGACGCCGGAGAGCTCTTTGGACATGAGCCCAAAGATCCACCTCTTGATCGCGGAGAGTGGCGGGTTTCTGTTCT
>Ga0075030_100006072_pt1 | contig 10861 bp, 6 predicted proteins | sample LitLauG_LLR_2012_FD_71393 | JGI IMG/M metagenome (GOLD analysis project Ga0075030, IMG submission 71393) | Freshwater sediment microbial communities from Pennsylvania, USA - Little Laurel Run_MetaG_LLR_2012 | ecosystem: Environmental > Aquatic > Freshwater > Creek > Sediment | place: USA...
CTGCGCCGCTTGCGGGACGAAGATCCATTGCTCCCCAGCACCAAGATCGGGAGCGATAAGAAAGCCTCGACGGAATTGGCAAGGATGCGCGGCGCGGAGACAGGACAGCTAACCAGCTTGCTGCAGGGTGACCTCGATTGGATCACCATGAAAGCGCTGGAGAAAGACCGCACCCGGCGGTATGGCACGCCGTCCGAACTCGCTGCCGATATCCGGCGCTACCTGCGTAACGAACCGATCATTGCCCGGCCTGCCAGCACGAGTTACCGTCTGCAGAAATACGTGCGTCGCCATCGCGCAGCGGTCGCAGTCGCGGCGGCTTTCTTCGTGCTGCTGTCGGGATTTGCCGTCATGCAGGCAATTCAACTGCGGCGAATCACTCGAGAGCGTGACCGAGCGAATCGCGTGACGAACTTCCTAACCGGGATGTTCAAACTGTCGGACCCCAGCGAATCCCGGGGTAATTCGGTTACGGCCCGCGAAATCCTGGACAAGGCATCGAAGGACATTGGTACCAGCCTGGCCAAGGATCCCGAACTTCAGGCCCAAATGATGAGTGTTATGGGAGATGTGTACGACGACCTCGGCCTGTATCACCAGGCGGAGTCCCTGCTCGGGACGGCGCTCGAAATTCGCGGTCGTACTCTCGGCCCAAAGCATCCGGACACGCTCACATCGATGGGAGACCTAGCGTGGGTTCTCAGGAATGAGGGCCGCTTTTCTGACGCGGAGAAATTACAACGCGAAACCCTTGACCTGCAGCGTAGTGTTCTCGGCGCGGACCATCCAGATACTTTAAGGACCCAAAGCGATCTGGCCGCGACTCTGGAACGGCAAGGTAAACTCGCTGAGGCCGAGAAGTTGCATCGTGAGACTCTCGATATGCGCCGCCGAGTGCTTGGGCCAGAGCACCGAGACACTCTCGCTTCAATGCATAATCTCGCCGGCACCCTGTACGATGAGGAAAAGTTTGCCGAGGCAGAGAATCTGGAGCGTCAGGTGCTTGAAGCTGATCGCCGCATCCTGGGAGCGGAACACCCCGAGACCGTGAGAGCCACGAACCTTTTGGCGCGCATCCTGTCAGAAGAAAACCGGCTGACGGAAGCGGAGAGCCTGATGCAGCAAACACTCGATATTCAGCGCCGTGTCCTGGGTCCCGATCATCCCGAAACCCTGAAGTCAATGGACAGCCTGGCGACGGTCATGAACGGGGAGGGCCGTTACTCCGACGCCGCCAAGCTGGAGCGTGAAACTCTCGACGTCCAGCGCCGCGTTCTCGCGCCCGACAATCCCGATGCCGCTGTGGTGGAGTACAACCTCGCGTGCAATCTTGCTCATTTAGGGCAGAAAGACGAGGCGCTGACACTGCTTCATCATGCGATCGAGCATGGGTTGCTAGCCGCATCCATGGCGCATATTGGGGATGATCCAGATCTCGCTTCACTGCACGGAGATTCGCGTTTTAAGGCTCTGGTCGCAGAGGGACAACACCGGGCGGCGGCTCAGTGATGGATCAGGCCGTCCAGAGGAGGGGTTTCCGACACTTCGCAAACAGTTCCTGTCCGGGACAAGAGACACCAGGTCAAATTCTAGTGGGTTGCGGTCCAATTCTTGGTCACACCCGCAGCGCCCGGCAGCACGATCGTTCCCTGGAACTTGGTCTGCGTCCCGGCCGGAACCTTGATCCCACCGGAATACGTGTAGCCTGAATAGCCAAAGCTCAGATTGGTACCGTCCCACGCTACATTACTTACGGTTCCGTTGGCCGCACCCAAATTGCCACCACCGGAATTTGGCACCGTGCCAGGAGGCGGGGTGTAGGTTGCGCTGGTGCCGAGGGGACCCGAAGACCCGCTTGCGAAAGTGAATGTGATTGTGCCCGTACCGCTCACGGTATCGACCGCAACGGCGTACGGTCCCAGAGAATGGCTCCAGTTCGAATTTGGCATCCTGTCCTCCGTGTGACGTTTATCTTGTTGCTGGGCCTCTGTTTAGACTGCCCCCGACCTTGTTCCCCGAGGCGCGGATCATACTCGCGGCCTTCCACGATGTCAAATGGATGGTATGCACGTAGCGAAGTTGGGTCGGGAGGGGATTACAGCCGGGCTATTGGCGGAGCCCACCGCCTTCGATCTTGCTTTTGTACTTCATGTACGCGAGAGACATAATCAGCAGAAATGGCGCAAAGGTGGGAATGGTGTAGCGCAGCCCATCCACCCAGAATGTACTGAGCGCAATTGCCGAGATCGCTGCGATGGCTGCCCACGTGGGCAAGGGATGAAAGCGCAGCTTAAGGGGTAGCTTCTGCAGCGTCTGCTTGCTGATGGATTGCCTGAAGCGGAGATGGGTCAGCAGAATTACAGTCCACACGAAGAACATTCCGGCCACGGCCGTGCCGTACAGAAGTAAGAAAGCGTTCTTGGGGGCAAAGACGGCCAGCAGGATCGCAGCCACCATACCGCCTGCGGAAATGGCAAGCGCGCGATGTGGCACACCATTGCGACCGAGCCTTCCCAGCCAGGCCGGCGCATATTGACCGCGAGACAGGGAAAACAACATGCGCGTAGAGAGATAGAGATTTGTGTTTGCGCTGGAGAGCGCCGCTGTGATCACCACCAGGTTCATGATGCTCGCGGCGTAAGGAATACCAACGGTGGCGAACGCCCGAACGAAGGGACTTCCGCTCACGCTCGCACTGCCGGTGCGGTTCCAGGGAGTCATAGCCAGCATGATGGAAATCGCAACTACGTAAAAAATGATCAGGCGGAACACAATGGTTCGCATCGCGCGCGGAATCGATTGTTCTGGATTTTGCGCCTCACCCGCAGTTACGGCGATCACTTCCACTCCCATGTAACTGGTGATGACCAGAGTGAGAGCCAGCCAAACCCCGCGCCAGCCGTGCGCAAGGAAACCTCCATTTCGGGTGAGGTTAGCCAAGCCAATCGCGTGCCACGGTCCGATACCGGTGATCAGCGAGAGTCCGACCGCGATGAAACCGATAATCGCCACCACCTTGATCATCGCGAACCAGTATTCGAATTCCCCGAAGTTACCCACTTGCATGGCGTTCACCACGACGAGTCCGGCCGACACCAGCACTACCCAAATCCAGCCGGGAACAGCTGGGAACCAGAAAGAGAAGTAGATCGCGACTGCGGTGACTTCGGCGCCGATAGCGATAATCTGCCCCAGGCCATACGTGGCGCGAACACAGAATCCGGCCCAGGGGCTGAGATATTTCTCCGCGTAGATTCCGAAAGAACCGGACACCGGATGCACCACTGCCATCTCGGCTAGCGAGTAGGCGATGACCATGGCGATGAGCGCCCCCAGCAGGTAGGTGATGATCACGGCCGGCCCGGCAAGTTCGATGGTCACACTGCTGCCCAGAAAGAGGCCGACGCCGATCGCGCCGCCGATCGCAATCATGGTCAACTGGCGCTGGCTTAGTTGTCGCTGAAGTCCTTCCTGCTCGCCAGACATGGGGTGACGGTCAACTTGAGTGGAGTCTGAGCTGTCGACATCAGGCACGATTCACGCCTCTCTTGAAGCCCTGAAAAGTGTGCACACGACGAAAGGTCAGTTGCCCGCAATTTCTTGAAGTGCGTGCAGAAAGCGATCGACTTCCTCAAATGAATTGTAGTGGGCCAGGGAAGCGCGAACTGCGCCGCTCTCGGGAGCGATACGCAAGCGTGTCAGCAGACGGGGCGAATACATGTTGCCGTCGCGCACTCCGATGCCTTTCGCAGCAAGAAAAGTCGAAACCTCGGCGGGAGCGACATTGTGCACATTGAAGCAAATGGTGGGGACACGCGTGCGCACCGATCTGGCATCCTGAATCCCATAGACTGCGACCGACTTCATCCGAGCCAGGCCATGCAGAAGTCGGGAAGATAGTGAGACCTCGTATTCTCGGATCGCTTCCATAGCTGTCACCAAGGCAGCACGACGCGACTTCGGATGCCCATTTTTCGACACGCGAGTCCCCAGTTCCTCTAGATAACCGATGGCCGCGTCCATGCCGGCGACGTTCTCATAGACAAAAGTGCCTACTTCAATCTTGGTGGGCACGGTGTCGGGAATGAAATCTTCGCGAAACGTCGGCAGTGCTTCGAGCGCCCTGCGCTTGCCCCAAAGAAAACCCATGTGCGGCGCAAAGATCTTGTAGCCGGAACAAACGAGGTAGTCGCAATCCATCTCTTGAACGTCGATGGGTCCGTGAGGCGCATAGTGAACCGCATCCAGAAAAACCTCGGCGCCCGCGGCGTGCGCCAGACGAGCGACTTCTTTGACATCGACGATGGAGCCCAGCGCGTTTGAAGCCAGTGTGCAGGCAACCAGCCGAGTGCGGTTATTCAATAGGGGCTTCAGGTCATCCACGTGAAGCGTTCCGTCATCGCGCATATTCCACCAGCGAATCTGTACGCCGTTGCGTTGCAGAATGAGCCAGGTGGCGACATTTGCCTCGTGATCCATGTCGCTGACGATGATTTCCTTGCGGTCGCGGAGAGTCTCGGCCAAAGCCAGACTCACGATCCGGATGAAGGAAGTCGCATTCATGCCGAATGCCACTTCCTCAGGCTCACGCGCATTCAGAAAAGTGGCGACGCTCTCCCGCGTGCGCTGAATGCCCGCGTCGACTTCCTGGCTCCTGCCGTAGCGACCGCCCCGCTGCACATGCCGGTTCAGAAGATGGTCGTGAACCGCGTCCAGCACGCGCTGTGGTACCTGAGCTCCGGCGCCGTTGTCGAAAAATACGAAATTGTCTCCGCTGTTGAGTGCGGGAAAGGAACTTCGCACCCAGGCAATAGGGAAGTCGGTCACCGCGGATTCACTGCTGCTGGAGTTGCTGATAAATCACCTCGGCGTTGTCGGCAAACGTCGCGTGGAACTGGGGATACTGGCGGAAGTCCTTGTATTTCTCCATGTGAATCTGGCGCACCGCATCCTGCTCCTTCACGCCGCTCTTGTAGAGCGCACTCACCTGCGTGAAAAGATCATTGAGGTAGTCCCGAAAACGCTGCAGATCAGCCTTCGTCGCGAGTTCGAAATGGCCGGGGACAACTTTCTCGGGAGAAAGGGCGAGGACCTGGTCGAGCGCCTTGATCCAGTTTTCCACGCTGCCCTGGTCCATCGCGGGGGAGGATCTGTTAAGAAACAAGTCTCCCGCCGCGACGGCGCGCTGACGGGGGAAGTAGACCAACGCATCTCCGGAGGTGTGGGCCTTGCCCGGGAAATAGATCTCGGCAGTATAAGGTTCCAGGTGAATCGTGACTTTCTGTTGGAACGTGAGGTCGGCCGGCTGGAAGCGGGATTGTCCGTCAGGCGAGGACTGCATCACTTCGAGCGTTCGCGCGCGTGTGAAATCAGTCGTGACGATAACTGCGTTCGGACCGACAGTCGAGTTTCCGCCCTGATGGTCGGGATGATAGTGCGTATTGACCACGTAGAGCACCGGGAGATTCGAGACCTTGCGGATCTCCTGCAGAAGTTTGCCACCTTCTTTCGCGTCGAAGCCGGTGTCGACAACAAGGATGCCTTTGTTCCCGACCAGAAAAGTTGAGTTCGAACTGGAATCGTTATCCGAAATATAGGCATACAAACCGGGTCCGATCTGACTGACCTGAGGAGCCGCCCACATGCTTCCGGAAAGGAGCAGCACCGCGAAGATACGCCAACTCGCACGAAATGGGGTTCGCTCAAAATGGGTCGCTCTTCGCAATGCTGCTCCTTTGTCCTCGACGACTGACCGCAACCCGCTAGAAACTCAATTTCAAGGCCAGCTGAATCAGGCGCGGACCACCCGATCCAAGGCCGACGTTGTTTTGCGCCGCGTCCGGCGTCTGGAATAGAGTTCCGAAATTTGGCGCCGCCAGAATATTTGCCGGCAGGGCAAAGTTCGGATGGTTCGTGATGTTGAAGAATTCGGCCCGGAATTGCAGATTTGCCCTCTCTCCAATCTTCGTGTTCTTCATTACCGAGAAATCGAAATTGTGAAATCCCGGACCCGTAACAATATTTCGGCCTGCGTTGCCGAACGTGAGGATCGGGTTTGGAGAGAACGCCGCCGTGTTGAACCACTGCGCTACCGTGTGCGGGCCAGCATTGGGGTCGCCGACCACATTTGGACGATCATTGCCCAATCCTGTGCTGCTGTTGTCCTGCCCGCTCAACACTGACAATGGCTGCCCGGTTTGCAAACTGAGGATGCCTCCCACCTGCCATCCGTCGCCCATTGCCTTGGGAAGCGCGTGTGCGGTCGGAATTTGATACAGGAAGCTCCAGCTCAGCCGCTGGCGAATATCGAAATCCGAGTTGCCGCGTTCCGCCGCCAGATTGTAGTTGTCCTGCGGAAAGATCGTAGTAGCGTTCGCTCCCGATCCAAAAAACACGGAAGCGCCATCAATCGATTTCGACCACGTATACGCCAGCAGTGACGACAACCCGTGCGAGAAGCGCTTGTCCACCTTGACCTGGAGGCTGTTGTAGTTCGAGCTGATCGTGTCCTCCGCCTGGAAGATTTGTGCATATCCGAAATAGGGTACCCTTGCGATGCTCGGAATCAGGTTGATGTGGCCGCTCAGGAATTGCGCGACCGGAGCCGGAATTCCCATCAACTCCATGCGCGTCACCACGTCCGGCGAGAGCTGATCGATTTGCGCCTGGGTGATGTAAGCCTGGTCAATCTGCCGGAAGCGCGGCAGCTTCGTGCCCGACGTTCCTACGTACGCGACTTCCAGCAGCGTGCGTGCCGGGAGTTCCTGTTGGAACATGAGGTTGTAATGCTGCGCATACGGTGTCGGCATGTTCTGGCTGGTGACCGTGATCACGGGAAAGCCCGACGGCGCGAAAGCGTTTGGCCATTGGGCAAATGGTGCCGAATTGAAAAAATCGGGCAAGAAGGGAGGATTCAACATCACGTTCCCGGGAATGTTGCCGATGATGGTTTCGTAGAAAACGCCATACCCGGCGCGCAGCACGCTTTTGCCATTGCCGCGCACGTCCCACGCTAGGCCCACCCGCGGTGCGAAGTTGTTGTGGTCCGGGTTGTAGATTCCGCTTACCTGCGATTGCGTAACGATACCCGAAGCTTGCAGGGCCGCCAGATCGGTCTGGTCGACGGTCGGGCTCAGATAGGTGCTGAAATTCTGCGGACGGAACGTGCTCAGCCTTCCATGCGCTTCCCGCAGCACCGTGTTGAGCTCATAGCGCAAGCCGTAGTTCAACGTAAGATTCCTGAAAATCTTGTAACTGTCTTGCGCAAAAAAGCCGTAGCTGGTGGTGCGAAAGTTGCGGTGAGAGTCGCCGATAAACTGCAACGCGCCATTCACCAATCCCTCGGCAAAATCGATCAGGGCATTGGGAACGTTCGCTCCGCCGGCTCCGGCAGTGTTGGCGGTTCCGCTGAAAGAAATCTGGCCGTTGAAGGCAAGGTCGTAGAGCCGGTTCAGTTGTGTGTATCGGACGTCTCCTCCCACTTTGAACGAGTGGCGCGCCGTTGTGTGCGAAAGATTGTCTACCCACTGAAAGGTGTTGATTGCCGTGCGGTTCGGCTGGTCTATTCCACCTCCCAGATTGCTGACCGCCGCACTGCCAGAGACAAAACCGCCCGAAAAGGTAATCTGCGGGATGTTTCCCAGCCCCATTGGCGCATTTGCCGGAATTCCAGTGTTGAAGCCAAACTCGGCGGCTGTCGGTCCCGCTTGCGTAGCCAGCGAAATGTTCGAACGCGTGAACCCGAAACGTGCCTCGTTCAGCGTCTTCGGCGTGAACACGCGCGTGTAGGAAAGCGCAATCCGGTGATCATCGCCGTTGTCATTTACACCCCATCCGGGGATGTTCGTACCGCTCTGTCCCGGAGTGAAGGGAAAGAAGATGTCGGCGCGCGTGCGGCTGTAGCGCGCGGAAAGACTGTCCGTGCTTCGGAGACGGTGATCGATCTTGACCAGAAACTGGTCGGTCGCATCGCTTTGCTGAGGGGAGGAAATGAAGTTTCCCGTCGGATCAGCCAGGTTGGGCTGAGGGAATAGATTGAAAACGGCTGCGCTCGTCGCATTCACGGGTACCGTGATGGGATTTCCGTTCGCATCGGTAAATTGACCGGCGCGCTCGGCCAGCGTGGGCACGTTGGTGATGCGCGTGATACCCGCTGAGCGGCGGAATCCTTCGTAGTTCAGGAAGAAGAATGTCTGGTTCTTGACAATGGGTCCGCCGAGAGTCCCGCCGAACTGGTTCAGCCGCAAAGCGGGCTTGGCGAAGCGATCGTCATTGAAATAGTTGCGTGCGTCCAGCACATCGTTCCGAAAAAATTCATAAGCTGAGCCGTGCAATTGGTTCGTGCCCGACTTGGTGACAAGGTTTACGACCGACCCGCTGTTGCGGCCATATTCCGCCGCAAACGTGTTGGTCTGCACTTCAAATTCCTGGATCGAGTCGATGGACGGCAGCTGAGCCGCTTCTCCCGCAAAATAGTTGTTGTTGTCCACACCGTCTACCAGAAAATTGTTGGAAGTCGAGCGCTGACCGTTCGAGGAGAAGCCAGAAACATTTCCTTCGCCACCCTGCTGACCACCTCCGCCACCCGAAACGGCAACGCCTGGATTCAACCGCGCCAACTGGGCGAAGTCACGGCCATTCAGCGGAAGATCTTCGACTTTCCGATTGTCGATGATCTCTCCGAGCTTCGAGCTTTCCGTCTGCGTGAGATCGGCATTGGCTTCAACGTCTACCACTTCCGCTTTAGCGCTGATGCGCAAAACGAGATCGACCGTGCGCGTCTGATCCACGCCGACCTCAATCGCTCTCGTTAAGGTCACCGCGAAGCCCGGCTGTTCTGCCTGAACCTGGTAGATCCCTGTTGGTAGCGCTTCCACCCGATAGACTCCGTTGTCCGCCGTGTTTGTGGTTCTTGCCAGGCCCGTAGCAGGATTGGTCACAGTGATCTTTGCACCCACCACGACCGCTCCCTTTTCGTCCCGAATCGTGCCGACTATTCCTCCCTGTGTTGTCTGTGCCCAAACGCTGCCGCCAAGAAGAACAACCAACATCAGAAAACTGGTTCCAGTTACTGCGATTCTCGGTGTCAACATGTTCCACCCCATGAGTAACGATCGCTAGCAATCGCATTTAGACTTCATCTTCCAGCGCTCTTCGTGGCGTTCGGACTTAACGAACTTCCCGCGAAATCTCGTCTTTGTACACGACGCCATCTTTCATCACGAACTGAACGTGCTGCAGCAAACGCACATCGGCCACAGGGTCCCCCGTCACCGCGACGATGTCGGCAAACTTTCCCTTGCCGATCGAACCGATGCGGTCTGACCAACCCATTAATTCCGCTGCGTTCACCGTTCCCGCCTGCAGCGCTTGGGTCGGCGTCATTCCGAGTTCCACCATCGACCAGAATTCACCGCCATTCTCTCCGTGCGGATAGACGCCAGCATCGGTTCCGAGCGCCACCCGCACTCCGCTGTGAAAGGCCTTTGCCATGTTTTTCTTTGCGGCGGGAATGATGATGGCTACTTTCTCCCTGACCCACGGCGGAAGGTTCATCTGCGGCGCGTGCTCCTCGAACCAGAAGAGCGGGTACGAAGTCGGAACGAGGAACGTGTTGTGCTCCTTGAGAAGCTGAATGCCTTCGTCGTCCAGAAAAATACCGTGCTCGATCGAGTCCACGCCCGCCCGAATCGCGTCTTTGATGGCCAACGCGGAGTGCGCGTGAGTGGCGACCCGCCGCCCGAGGCGATGCGATTCGGTAATCAGCGCCTGCATCTCGGATGGGCTGTATTGTTCGAGCAGGGGATTGTCACCCTTGGAAAAAACGCCGCCCGAGGCGCAAAATTTGATGACATCCGCACCGTACTTAACGGTTTCCCGGACCTTGTGCATCACCGCTTCGACGCCATCAGCAGCACCCTCGGCCGAGTAGTGAAACTCGAAGGGAAGCAGGTTGTTGTCGCAGTGGCCACCCGTGATTCCAAGCGGCGGACCGGAAGCCTGCATACGCGGACCGATAACATCGCCCGCGTTAATGGCGTCGCGCAGGGCCACGTCCGAATAGCCCTCTGCCCCCACATTGCGGACGGTGGTGAAGCCAGCGAGCAAAGTCAGCCGAGCATTCTTGGCGCCGATCAGCGCCTGCCGTGGCGTCGAGATTCCCAGCGACTCGTACCCACCTCCGGTCGCGTTCGCGGTCAAATGCGTGTGGACATCAATAAAACCCGGCAGGATGGTGGCGTCGCCCAAGTCGAGCACGCGAGCATTTGCGGGAGTAGTCGCGGGACCGCTAGTTACGGATTCGATGTGGTCACCCGTGATGACGACGACCGGCTTGTCAATCAGGCGTCCCGACTCGGAGTCAAAGAGCTTCCCGGCGCGGATGACAACTGTCTGCGTCGTGGGCGTTGTTGGTGCGGAGTTCGTTTTCTGCGCGGAAGAGACGGTAAGGATTGCCGCCAGCAGTAGAAGAGTCAGCACGGCGGAACGGGTCGGCCAACAACACGAGAGACTTTCTAGGATTCGCCGTGGTTCGCGTTTGTCCGGCCACTCCATTTTTTCTAGTCCCCCTCCCCACTATCACATGCTTGTGACCACGCTCGATCCTGTTGTTACCAGCAAACTGAGGTTCTTCTCGAGCAATTGCAAAACGGCCTTCACATCGTCGAGCGTGTTGTAAACGTGAAACGAAATCCGCAAACCATCATGTCGGTTGGACACGATGATGCCGCTTTCGGCGAAGATCTTCACGAGCGCCGCTGCGTCCTTTGAATGCAGCACTACCAGCGGGCCCACGCTGTCTGAGGGTGTCTTGGCCCGGATGCCAAGTTCGCTTGCTCCCCGCATGAGCGCGGCACTCAGG
>Ga0075030_100006077_pt1 | contig 10851 bp, 6 predicted proteins | sample LitLauG_LLR_2012_FD_71393 | JGI IMG/M metagenome (GOLD analysis project Ga0075030, IMG submission 71393) | Freshwater sediment microbial communities from Pennsylvania, USA - Little Laurel Run_MetaG_LLR_2012 | ecosystem: Environmental > Aquatic > Freshwater > Creek > Sediment | place: USA...
ACAGCGAGTGTTGGAAGACAATGCCTCTGCCCGACGGGCGTCCGAGGAACTGATCCCGTCTCCGACTGAGTTTTTCGCGCTTGATATCGGCGACGGTGTAAAGCTGGACGGCTGGATGATCAAGCCGAAAGGATTCGATCCGTCTAAGAAATATCCAATCCTGATTTTTGTGTATGGGGAACCTGCAGGGCAAACCGTACTGGACGGATGGGGAGGCGAGAACGGAATGTTTCACCGCGCTCTGGCGCAGGAAGGGTACATCGTCGCGAGCGTTGACAACCGCGGCACACCTGCGCCGAAAGGCAGCGCCTGGAGGAAGGTTGTCTACGGAGAGGTGGGAGTGCTGTCATCGAAGGAGCAGGCGCTGGCTCTTCAGGCCTTGCAACGCACCCGGCCTTATATCCACTCCAATCGAGTCGCGGTGTGGGGACGGAGCGGCGGCGCGTCCAACACTCTGAACCTGATGTTCCGCCATCCGGAACTTTACAAGGTAGGCATGGCTGTCTCGCCGGTGGCGGATCAGCGGTTGTATGACACCATTTATCAGGAAAGATACATGGGATTGCCACAGGATAATGCCGCCGGATATAAAGCGGGATCTCCGATCAATTTTGCCGAAGGACTGCGGGGCTCGCTGCTGCTGGTTCACGGTTCGGGCGATGACAACGTGCACTTTCAGGGCACCGAACTGCTGGTGAATCGCCTGATCGAATTGGGCAAGCCCTTCGACTTTATGGATTACCCGGGGAGGACACATTCCATCGTGGAAGGCGAGGGGACCGAATACCACTTGTATGCCCTGCTCGCGCGTTACCTTGAGGAACACATAACGCCGGGCCCCACGCCTTAAGTTCTGGAACCCCCGCACATATCATGTGCGGTATAGTTAGTGGCTTCTGTTGGGCCAGGTTTTGTTGGGAGCTTCACTGTAGGAAGGCGAAAACTACCGAAATCGCATGGAGACTGGAAAGGGTAGCGACTCCGCAATTCCCCGCCAATCACTGACGCTGGCGGTGGCCGAGAGGCTCCGCAATCAGATCATTCGAGGTGAGATCCCGGAAGGCGCCCAGTTAAGACAGGATGCGATCGCGATCCAGTTCAAGGTGAGCCGGATTCCGGTGCGCGAGGCTCTCCGTCAACTGCATGCCGAGGGCCTGATTGCGATCGTGCCCAACCGGGGCGCAGTCGTTCCCGCACTCTCGCCTGAGGACGTTGGGGAACTGTTCGCGATACGCGCATTGCTTGAGCCGGAGTTGCTAAAGCTGTCTATTCCGCGATTGACTGAGGAGGATTTTGCGGAGGCCGACAGGATCTTGCGCAAGTTTGTCGGCGAGCTTCGACGGGAAGATCACCTGTCCAACTGGGGAAGGTTGAACTGGGAGTTTCACTCCATCCTGTATTCGCGGGCCAACCGTCCTTATTTCATGTCCGTCCTGCAGAACATCAATAACAACGGCGAGAGGTACACTCGGCTACAGCTATATTTGACTCACGGCATGAAGCGGGCCAATGAAGAGCACATCAAGATTATGGAGCTGTGCCGCCGCCGAAGCACTTCTGCTGCATGCAAATTGCTACGGCAGCACATTCAGTATGCCGGGCAATCTTTGAAGAAGGTTCTGCAGGAGAGGCGGGAGTCGGGCAAGAGAGAGGATCGAGGCAAAGGAACGGACTAGCAGCAGGACTCAACGTTCGTACCAAGCTTCTTCTGCCGCCCGCATGGGAGAAGCGCTCAAATCGTATACAATATCCATCCGTGCTGAGTTGGGCACGATCTTCCGCCGGCGCACTCTTCTCAACGACGGACCACACCGATCACGAGGTTCCGATGGAGGCTTCATGTCAGGGTTAAGCGAACTTTCCCGCAGACGATTTCTCGGTACGGCCGCAACGGCCGCCGGGGCCGCACTCTTCCCCAAAAGCTTGATGGCTGCTCCCATGCAGGATCCGGTCGTGGATACGATTCAGAAGGATGGGAAGTCCGTCAGCCGGGAAAAGGTCTCCTGGAAAGCGCGCCCATTTCCGATGAAGCAAGTTCGTCTTGGCGAAGGACCATGCAAGGTGGCCATGGAAGCCAACCGGCGTTTTCTGCATTCCCTTCCTCCGGATCGGTTGCTGCACACGTTTCGCATCAACGCAGGTACTCCGTCGTCAGCGGAAGCGCTGGGTGGATGGGAGTCTCCGGATTGCGAACTGCGCGGGCATTACGCGGGCGGCCACTATTTATCGGCTTGTGCGCTCATGTACGCGAGCACGGGAGACGAAGAACTGAAAGCTAACGCAAGCACGGTGGTGGCAGAACTTGCAAAATGCCAGGCGGCGCTCAAGAGCGGATATCTGAGCGCGTTTCCCGTCGAGTTCTTCGACCGGTTGCGCAATCGCGAGCGAGTCTGGGCGCCGTTCTATACCATCCACAAGATCATGGCTGGGAATCTGGACATGTTTGTGTACTGCGGGAACGAGCAAGCTCTCGAGGTCACAGAAAAGATGGCGGGGTGGGTCGCCGGGTACACGCAACCCTTGAGCTATGACCACATGCAGCGCGTGCTGGGCACAGAGTACGGCGGCATGGGGGAAGTGCTCTGCAATTTGTATGCGGTGACGGGCAAGGACTACTACTTGGAAGTTGCGCAGCGGTTCGACAAGAAACTGTTCTTCGATCCGCTCGCGGCGCATCGAGATGAACTCAAGGGACTGCACGTGAATACGCACATCCCGCAGGTGATCGCGGCTGCCCGCTATTACGAACTTACGGGAGAAAGCCGATACCGCGACATCGCAGAGTATTTCTGGGATGAAGTCGTCAGCGAGAGGTCTTACTGCACAGGTGGTACGAGCAATGGCGAGTCGTGGAATACAGATCCCGGCAAGCTGGCGAATGAACTCAGCAACGACACCACGGAGTGTTGCTGCGCCTACAACATGATGAAGCTGACGCGGCACCTGTTCGGGTGGTCGCCGGATGCGCGCCTGATGGACTACTACGAGCGCACTCTTTTCAACCATCGCCTGGGCACGATCCATCCCGAAGATGGAACGATGATGTACTACCTGCCTCTCGCATCAGGCTATTGGAAGACTTTCGGCAAGCCGTTCGACGCTTTGTGGTGCTGTACGGGAACCGGATCTGAAGAATATGCGAAGCTCACGGATACGATCTATTTCCACGATGACGAGTCGCTCTACGTGAATCTTTATATCGATTCGAATCTGGAGTGGCCGGAAAAGGGATTGCGCGTGCGGCAGGAGACGAAGTTTCCCGAGCAGGAAGGCACGACACTCACGATTACGGCCAAGAATCCGACGGAACTGACGATCAATCTTCGCGTCCCTTACTGGGCAGAGGGACGCAAGGTGAAGATCAACGGAGCGGATCTGCCGGCGTTTGCCAGTCCGAGCAGCTATCTTGCACTTCGCCGCGTGTGGAAGACCGGAGACAAGATTGAGCTTAGCGTGCCGATGGGACTGCACCTTCACAGAATGCCTGACGACGAGACGGTCCAGGCCGTGATGTATGGTCCGCTGGTTCTCGCAGGACGTTTTGATCCGGTGACGAAAGAAATGATGTATGGAGATAGTGCCCCCAAGAAAGATGACAGGCTCAAAGTAGCTGACACTGTGGCCGACCCCGAGAAGCCCACGGCTTGGGTGGAACCGGACCCGAAGGGGCCGCTTACTTTCCGAACCGTTGGACAAACGCAGCCGGTCAGCATGGTTCCCCTTTACAAGATTATTCAGGAACGGTACGCGGTTTACTGGAAAGTGAATTCAGTCAGCCATTCATAGTCACGCGTTTCGCTGTGGACGCATAGGTCAAGCGATGTCTTTCCCGAGGAGTTTCCCGCGCATGAAACGAATTTCTGTAGTGACGCTTATCGTCGTGGTTAGCGTGGTCACCGTTTCTTCGGCATTGGGTCAGACCAGCCTGGATGCTCGCAGGTCGCAGTTGAATGCGGTCCTGCAGGAGGAATGGGAACACGAGCTGCGTGCCGAACCCGAGATGGCGACTCATGTGGGCGACGATCGCTATAACAACCGGTTGCAGGATTACTCGCCGGAGTTCTTCGCCTCCGAGACAGAGTATGCGAAACAAATGCTGAGCCGCATCGAACCGATCGACACCACGGGATTTCCGGAGCAGGAAAAACTGAATAAAGCGCTGATGGTTCGGAGCCTCAAGGAGAACATAGAGGCAGCGCAGTTCAAGCACTGGGAGATGCCGGTCACACAGTTCGGCGGAGTGCATCTCGAGTACGCATCGCTTGCGTCTAACACTCCCTTCCGATCGGTAAAGGACTACGAGAATTACATTGCGCGTCTTCATCAACTTCCACGTGTGTTCGATCAGGTGACGGCTAACATGCACTTGGGAATGCGTGACCATCTGATGCCGCCGAAGTATCTGCTCGAAAAGGCTGCGGCGCAAGCGCAGAGTATCGCCGATGACAGCACCGAAGCGAGCCCGTTCATGCAGCCGGCTCACAAATTTCCCTCCGGAATTTCCGATGCAGACCAGCAGCGTTTACGCGGCGCAATGGCAGCCGCCGTGAAGGATGAGGTTGCACCGGCATACGCCAAGTTTGCTGCCTTCATGCGAACCGAGTATGCGCCAAAGGGCCGCGCCGACTTTGGCGCTTGGGCACTGCCGGACGGAGATGCAGGCTATCGTTTCGCGGTGCGGCGGATGACCACGACGAATCTGGGTCCAGAGGAGATCCATCAGCTCGGGCTCAAGCAGGTTACAGAAATCGAGAGCGAGATGCTCAAGATCGCAAAGCAGCAAGGCTTCAACGACCTGAAGACCTTCAATCAACACATCCGCGACGACAAGGCCCTTTACGGCACATCGGGGCAGCAGTTGCTGGATTTGTATCAGCACTACGCCGACCAGATGTACACGAAGCTACCGCAGCTTTTCGGGAACTTGCCAAAGAATAAGTTGGCGGTCGTTCCCATGGAGGCGTACCGCGCGCCTGATGCGGTACCAGCGGATTATTCCATTGGGTCACCTAGTAATTCCCTGCCCGGGCGGATTAATGTGAACGAGTACAATCCCCAACACCGGTTACTTCTGAACGTGGAGGCAATCGCGTACCACGAGGGAGTGCCGGGGCATCATCTTCAGTTCTCGATTGCGCAGGAGTTGCCGGATCTTCTGCCTTTTCGGAAATTCGGAGTCGACTACCACGCCTATTCCGAAGGGTGGGCATTCTACTCGGAGCGACTGGGAAAGGAGGTGGGCTTTTATCAGGACCCGTATAGCGAGTATGGCCGCCTGGGGAATGAGATGTGGCGCTCGGTGCGGCTGGTGGTCGATACCGGCGTGCATTACAAGCACTGGTCGCGCGAGCAGATGGTGGAGTTTTTCCGCCAACATACCGCGATGGATGAGCCAAATATCCAGACGGAAGTGGACCGGTACATCGCCTGGCCGGGGCAGGCTCTGGCTTATAAGCTCGGCCAGATGAAGATTCTTGAACTGCGGGATCGTGCCAAGCAACAACTGGGCAGTCGCTTCGACATCCGCGCCTTCCACGATGTCGTCCTCGACCATGGTGTACTGCCGCTTGACGTGCTGGAGGACGAAGTGAACCAGTGGATCGATTCACAGAAGGCATCACCAGCAAAGGCAAATTGAAGGGGCGTAATGACGGTCGGGCAATATTAGTGACGCTCTCTCCCGGTTTGTCATCCCTCGCAAAGCGAGGGCTCTGCAGTTGACTCGGTGTATGGGCACCGCAGATTCCTCGCGCCAAATTCGGGCGCTCGGAATGACAATCCATGTCGGACTAAGTGAAAGGTCCGAGCGAAGCCATATCACTACATCATGTGGCGCTCAGCCAGTTATCTTCAACATGGGGTGCGAGAGTCGAGCAATTCTCCCGATTTTATGTCAACATAGTAAGGAGGGTAACCATAGTTATTAGTGTTCTGAGATGTACTAATACGCGTGCCACGGTGATCAGATTTTTGTACGCAAGTGTACTTCTTCTAGATTGACCGCACTTTGTTTCTCTTCTACAGTGCATTCAACGCAAGCGCCATTCGCAAGGAATCAACTGACCTACAGTCGTCGTAGTCAGGGCGGTGCTTTTTCGCCAGCTCGTGGGTGAGCCCTGTACCTAAGCCGACCCGGTCGTACATCGGGACGAAAGTTCCGCAGCCCTCCCCCTAAACCGCTCCTATTATTCGCCGGAGTGTGGCCACTCCGCGCGCATGGAGGAGTGTCATGAAAGGCTGGAATCTATTCGTAGTTTCTTTGTGTCTGCTTCTGCCGACTGTCGTACCGATTACGCTGATGGCGCAGTCGCAGACAACGCCAAATCCTAACTGCACGATCATCTTGCCGAGTGGTCCGCTCACGGCTCAAGGTCTGGCTACGCCGTACCAGTTGGTGGCTACCAACCTGGCTGATGGGGAGTGCCACGAGGCAGACCCGAATCAATCGGCATTCGTTCAAGCCGCAATATTAGATCGAGTCACGGGCCAGATTTCCGTCTATAACCCGCTGGTCATCGATCAGAACACAACGCCGGCAGCGCCGCCCGTCGTGCCCGTACTTCCGGACAACGCGATCGTCGCGCTGTGGTTCGGATACAACGGCAACGTTCTGACCCTGCAAGCGTCCGGCGACAACCTGCGGGAAAATCGCTGCGTAAACGGAGTCAACGGGAACTTCGGGCAGTTTGCATACTGCAATGCGCGTGAGTTCTTCGAGGCAGCCAACCGGGACGTCTGGAGAGGCAAGGTCAGTGTGCCGCCGTTGGGCACAGCCGTTGATGGGCAGCCGTGCCCGACTGTGCGCGACTTTTTCGTGGTCGATCAAGACCAGAGCGACAACTTGCCAGTGACCTACCTGCTGACTGACGCAGGCATCGCACAAAAGACACAGGCTAACCTTGCTGCTTTTCCAAACGCCACCACCTTGGGAAATCCCAGTGACAACGGACTGCTCGACAGATTTCTTGATGTCGCGCTGAGTTGCACGCCGTGGAAAGGTCCAGACCTGGCCGATCCTGGCCAAATGGTGCCAGCCTTGCCGCTCAACGAACTGCAGGCCAAGTTCCGCCAGGGACGCCCCGTCGCTCGGATCCCTGCTGGTGATCCTATGGTTCTCGATGGCAATGGGAACGCCGACCTGCCAAAGATCAACGCGTATCGACGAGGTGTCGACCAACGGGAGGCCTATTCTCTGCGAGAGGCGGACACGGCACGTTATTGCCGGCACCTCTACAGAATTCAGCCTGACAGGCTTCTGCTGAATGAGGCGGTTCTTACTGCCAGCCCGTCGCCGGTTCCCGCCGCAGGGAATTCGCTGTTCACATTCCTGGCACAACGCTTTGTTGCGTCGTATCAGATCCTGGGCTGCGCCGGCCTCATAAATAAACCGGACCCCGTGACGGTCACGACGGACGCTAACGGTGTCGCGGTCAGCGCCACGATCACGCCGACCTATCAGGCGGGCAAGCAAAGTCTCGCCGCACAATCGAAACAGGACGGCGACGACGATGCTGATGATGCGACACCGTAAGCGAACGCATCGCGGTGGGTCTCCCGGTGCCACAACCATTCACGTCGAACAGGTGTAATCAGGCCGAGGGTAACGGTGTACACATCCGGTGGTGTACGAGTGGTCAGCGAAGCAAGGTACGAGCGACCCTGTACTCCAGGGTGCACTAACTGGATGTGTACGCCGTGGTGGTGCCGTGACATACGTACTAAACAAATCCAAACTGGGGTCGAGTAGTTGTGCAGAGCCATCTTCTGCTCTTGAAGTTGATCTTTGTAGTTCAAGTAAGCTCTGTCGCGTTTGCGTGGCAAGAGGGGAATCTGGCGTCCACGCAGAATCCACACGGTCCGATGACACTCGCATGCGAGAAGTGTCATACCGCATCGGGATGGAAGTCGATCCGCAACCTTCCTAAGTTCGATCACAACAAGACGGGCTATCCCCTTCGCGGGATGCACACGAAAGTGCGCTGCGAGGAGTGCCACACGACTGCGCTGTTTCGAAATGTGGGCCAGCGCTGCCAGGACTGCCATGCCGACATCCATCGCCGAAAGAACGGAGCGGAGTGCGAATTGTGCCACCGGGTGAATGGCTGGGAGGTGTCGATTCATTCGATCAACGAACACCAGGATCGATTTCCGCTAGTCGGCGCTCATGCAGCGGTTGACTGCTATGCCTGTCACAAGGTGGGTTCGGTGGGACAGTTCAACCGGCAGGGACTATCTACCGATTGCGACAGCTGCCACCTGGCGGCGTTCCTGAAAGCAACTTCTCCAAATCACCAGGCGTTGGGATTCTCGCGAGATTGTCAGCAGTGTCATATGTCGATGGACAGCTGGATCGTGCGGACGGTAATGCGTGCGAAAGGTCGGAAATAGAGCATCGTGAAGATGGGAACGCACAGCACGGAAGGTGCCGGCAAATGACGCGGAGTTTGCTATGCCTGAGCGTGTCTCTGCTGCTAGTACCAATCTGCGTCGGGCAAGTCATCGAAAAACGTACGGCGATCGTGCGCAAGATTCGAGTAGCTCCTTGCGACGACAAGATGAAGATTGAAGTAACGCTGACTTCCCACGTTGTTCCCACAGTCACGACTGCAACGGATCCCGACCGGCTGGTTCTGGAACTTCCCAACACGGCGGTAAACGCTCAACAGGAACGGATCGAAGTAAAGCAGAACGGCGTTCAGGCGCTGCGCATCGGTCTCAACAACGTCGGCCCGCCGATCACGCGAGTCGTCGTCGATCTGGATGGTGCGCGACCATTCGGGTTCACGAGCGACGGCAACACGATCACTCTAACTGTGCTGCCAGCCACTGATGTCCTTCAAAGCAGGAAAGGACGAGCGCCCGTGCCGGCGGCGTCCGGTTCGATGATTGGGAAGCTATGGCCCCGGCAGCACCAGAACAGCAACCCAAACGCGACCGTGGTGAAGTTCCCGGCACGAGATTCGAAAATAAAAGACGCAAAGGCGACCGAAGAAGAGACCAAGCCTGGTCTGCGAACGGTTTTCCGGGTGAAGTATGTAGCGGACGGAGCGGCTTACTTGAACGGCGGGCGGCGTTCGGGGCTCTCGGAGGGCATGACGCTAGTCGTCAGAAACTCCGGCCCTTCCGCTTCAGGCTCGGCATCAGATTTCTCGAAACAGGCGAATATCGCCGAACTATACGTAGTGTCAGTTGCGGACGCTTCGGCGGTCGCGGAGATTCGCACGTCAAAGCGCGAAGTGAAGCGTAACGACTGGGCGTATCTTTCCACCGAGGATGCTCAGCGGGCGTCCGATGAACGAAGGCTCAGCACCTCAGCGGATCAGGCCGGCAAAAATGCGTTCGTCGAGAGCAATCCGCTTGATAGCACGACACCCAATGTCCGCCGGCCCTCCGCCGAGCCCGGCCGAATTCGCGGGCGATTCGGGTTGGACTATAGCGGCATTCGAAGTAGCGGCTCGACAACGGGTAACAGCCTTACGAGAGGCTTCATTTTCCAGAGCGATATCACTCACATTGCGGGAACGTACTGGAACCTGCAGGGCTACTGGCGCGGGCGATTGACCAATAGCTCACAGCCGGATGAGCCAACGATGCAGTACTACCTGGACAAGACCTACACCATGCAACTGTACTACGACAACCCGAATTCGAAGTGGCTGGCCGGACTGGGCCGGCTTTATCTTCCCTGGGCGCCAAGCCTCGACACGATTGACGGTGGGTACGCGGGAAAGAGGGTTGCTCATGGCGTCATCGCTGGAGTCTTCGGCGGCTCCACTCCCGACCCGACGTCATGGCACTACGCCCCGGACCGACAGATTACTGGATCGTTCGTCAATTTCGAAGGCGGCAACTACGAAAATTTCCATTACACAAGCACTGCGGGTGTGGCCTTGAGCTTGTTCAAGTGGGCGCTCGATCGACCTTATGTGTTCTTCGAGGACGGAATTTCCTACAAAAAGTTGGTTTCTGTCTATCACTCATTGATCATCGATTCTCCGCAGGGAGTTACCACGGATGGAATCAAGCCGGGTACAGGAATCAGTCGGAGTTATCTGACCCTTCATATGCAACCAGAGCACTGGATCTCGTTTGACGTTTATCACAACTATTTTCGCGACGTTCCGACGGCCGCGACGCAGCTGATCGGCACGGGCCTGGTCGACAAGCTGCTGTATCAGGGCGTAAACGGCAGCGTTCGCGTGGAGCCCGTACGGCACTTCGCCGTCTACACGACGATGGGGCGAAGCGATCGTACTGGCGATGTAAAGCGAAGCCTGAACCAGATGTACGGTGCTACCTGGAGCGAGATCTGGCGCACCGGCATTCGGGCCGATCTCCGTTACTCGAAGTTTGACAGCTCCTTCGCGAAAGGTGATTACCGCACAGTGAGCCTATCGCGACACCTGGGGGAGAGAATCGTGTGGGATGCGCAGCTTGGGAACCAGAATCTTGCGTCTGCTTACACCGTGAACAATAAGTCGAAGTTTGTGGATACCTCATTCGACACCAGCTTGTTTGGGAGGGCCTTTCTCCAGAGTGGCTACACGATTTCGCGAGGGGTCCAGATGAATTACGACCAGTGGTACGTGAGTCTCGGATACAGGTTCGACGTGAGAGATCCTGGGAAATGAATTCGTCTAACGGCACAAACTGGACGTTCTGGTTCCCCAACGGGACAGCCCTCGGCATGCGCGCGCCTCGTCTCCGCCAGCCAGGAACGACGGCGACACCGGGACGCGAGAAATCTGTAGTCGCGGCGGTGCGGCCCATGGTCCGGCCACCGGCGCAGACAACTCCTCAGCGCCCGGCGGTTACACACGCGACTCCTCGACCTCAGGCCCCGGTGCGAGT
>Ga0075030_100006079_pt1 | contig 10849 bp, 5 predicted proteins | sample LitLauG_LLR_2012_FD_71393 | JGI IMG/M metagenome (GOLD analysis project Ga0075030, IMG submission 71393) | Freshwater sediment microbial communities from Pennsylvania, USA - Little Laurel Run_MetaG_LLR_2012 | ecosystem: Environmental > Aquatic > Freshwater > Creek > Sediment | place: USA...
CCAACTGACCCTGCCCCACCTACGGCTTGACGGCCCCGTGACCGCCCTGCCCCGGCGGTCGCGGGGTCGTGGCCGCGTCAACCGTTCCACGCCGAAGGATCTGGCTCGAGCGCCGGGCCTCTCGTCGTCTTCGGCTTCCTATTCGGTCGTCGGTAACGACCAGGAGGGTCCTCACCATGGCCATCGGCGGATGCAGGAGCCGCTCGTCACGCACGTGCCGGCATCCCCGGCGATGCGAACGATCAAGGGATGATCGGTTTAGAGGGAATGGACGGCCAGCCGGTCCCGACGGCATTGGTGGCGGACACGTGAAAGGTGTACCGGTCTCCGTCGGTGAGTCCGCTCACGGTCAGCGCACCGGCAGGACCAATGGCAGTCTGGCCACCGCGTGTGGCCTGCGTGGTGTCCTTGGCGGTGAGCGTGTAGCGGGTGATCGGGGTGTCACCCGAATTGGCCGGCGGAATGAAGCTGACGGTGACCTGGCCGTTTCCGGTCAATTTGGTCGAAGCGAGGGTGGGTGACCCAGGAACACTGAGGGCGTTGAGACAGGCAGCGCACGTGGCAGATCCCCCGTCCGCATTCTGTACCACCACGTCGTAGCGACCACTGGGCGTGCTCCACGGCACGGTGACCCGAAGCGTGATGCTGGTGCTTGTCATGCTGATCGGTATCCCGAGCTTGACGCCCGGGGCTGTCGTGGAGACAGTCAGTGGCGCGTGGAGATTCGACCCCGAGATCACGATCACGCCGGTGGTCGACGTGGCTACACCCTGGCTGGCTCCTTGAAGGCTGGGTGGAAGGTCGACCGCGATGCAGCTTCGGCAGGTGGCCGTTCCGTTCGGCTCGGTCACCGTCACGCTGCTCGAGACCAGACCGGCCTGAGCACTCACGGTTACCGGCACGGCCAATTCATTGGGAGTCACGAGGTGTGGCGTGCCGGTGACAACGATGTCGGGATCCGAGAAGCTGACCCTTGCATCGGGAGTGAAGCCCGGCCCGTCGACCAGCACGAAGGATCCGGGGTCGTTCCTGCCAATGGTCGGCGTGACCGAACTGATGGTTGGCGGCGGAGCGTAGGAGTACTGGGTGACCCAGTCGATCTGCACGTTCCCGGCCGCGCTTGCCGGAGGCCCGGTGGGGCTCCCGAAGATGCTCGCTCCGCGGAAGCTCAGGTACATGGGGGTGTGGGGAATGGGATAGGCGGGGGCGTTGAACGTCCCGAGGATCGAGCCGTCGAGGATGTAGGTCACGGCGGTCGGGGTCCACTCGACGGTGGCGGTGTGCCAGGTCGGGAATGTGGTAGTCGAGTAGAAGTCCCACCAGGGCTTGCCACCCGCAATCTGGTGCAGTGCTCCATGCATGGTCAGAGGTAGGTCGCCTTCGGGGAAGTCGATCTCGCCGCTGGCGTTGTCGGTCGGCCAGAGGGTCGCCACCATCTTGTAGCCGGGTACGTTGTCGGCGCGGAACCGGATCGAATACCTCCCGTAGAGCATCGGTGGCAGAACCGGCACGAAGTTGGCACCGAGGCACGCCCCACCCTCGGTGTGCAAGAAGATGTTGAGCATCCCGTCGGCGATGCTGGCCGTCTTCGACGGGGCGAACTGACAGTGGCCGCTGGGGTCGACCCAACCGTCCGGGTTGGCCGACAGTGGGACGTCCGGAGCGCCTGAACAGGGCTGGTGGTCGTAGAACTTGCAACCGGTGAAGCTGCCTACGGGGTAGCTCTGGTTGGCGAAGTTGTCGGCGAAGACCTGATGCCAACCAGGCAGGTCGCCGGTGGGCATCGGCTGCCCGGACGGATCCCAGTTGGTCAAGGCGGTGGCCGACGGCGTGGGCCGCGTAGCGAACACGGTGATGCCTGCCAACACGATGACAATACTGACCAGCAACTTCAACGTACTCTTCATGCAGAGCCCCTCGTTCGTCGGCGTGACGGACTGATGGAGTGCACTTGGGCCTCCTGCCAGAGGCGACCGGTCCTGCACCACAACCGGACCAGCCCGTCCCAGTCGGCAGTGAGATCCTACTGACCTTCACATCGGGACGTTGGCTACGATCGATCCAGTGGGGTACAGCGGCACTGACCTGCAGTTGAGCCCCGACGGGGGCCGGACGGCCAACGAATTCGGACTCCCGCACCAGGTCATCTGAAGTCCGCCTCAGGATGGCAGCGGGGTGGTGGCGCCATGACGTCCCCGGTGGAACGAGTGATCTGTTCGGCTTACGGGAGCGTGTACACGTAGAGCTTGCCGTCCCCGGATCCCACGTACAGGGTCCCGTCGGCGACGGCGGCCGAGCCCGTGATCGACCCACCCGTCTGTGCCGACCACAGTGGTGGGCAGGTCGCAGCTCCGCAACCCCGGGTCGACACGGCGTCGATCGCGCCATCAGTGGAGCCGATATACACCACACCATTGGCTACGAACGGCGTAGCGACGACGGGTCCGCCGGTGGCCATCGTCCACCGGACGGTGTGGGTGACCGCGTCGATCGCATAGAGATTGCCGTCGCCCGCCCCGATGAAGATGGTGCCGTTGCTGAACGCGGGCGATGAACTGCCCGATCGGTTCAACGGGAGCGTCCAGAGTGGGGTGCACGTCCCGGTGCACGACGCGTTGAGTGCATAGAGGTTCCCGTCCGCTGAGGCGACATACACCGTGCCGTTGGCGATCGTCGGCGACGACGTCGTTCCCCCGGCGGTGAACGAGAAAACGGACGCACCGGTGTCGAGGTTGTATCCGTTCACCTTGTCGCCCGACGAGACGACGACGGTCGAATTCGTCAAGGCCGGAGACGTCTTGACGGGCCCTCCGGTATTCACGTGCCAGGCCATGGTCGAGCCGTTGAACTTGTAGAGCAGTCCGGCGTCGGTGCCCACGAACATGCTCTTCTTGAGGGGCGTCAGTGACGACTCGATCGGGCTCTTGAGGTTGAAGATGCCGACGGCCGGACAAATGCCATCGAATCCTCCCGGCGCGCAGAAGATCTTGTGCAGGTAGATGTTCCCGTCGGTCGAACCGAACCAGACGCAGCATGGGGAGATCGCAGCTGACCCGGTGACCTTGCCCTGGGTGGCGAACTGCTGTTGAACGATCACGTGATTGGAGTCGAACTCGTAGAGGGAACCGTCCGCTGACCCGATGTAGACGTGTCCATTTTCGACCACCGGGGATCCGGTGATCGCACCACCGGTGTTACCGAACCATGGGGCGGCCACCAGCGAGGCGACGTTGGCCGACGACACCGTGGACTCCGACCGGTTGTTGCTGTCGCCCGACGGGTCCACGCGAAATTGGGAGAGCTCGGTGTACGTATCGATCGTGGTCGTGCCGACGATCCCACTGGATGCACCGGTGGCTTCCACCGTGTACATGCCGGGGGACAGGCCGGTCGGCACGGTCAGCTGCGCGTTCAGTGCCCCCCCTTGACCCGCCGTCGACGATCCCCACGATTGGCCATTGACGGTGAGCTCGACACTCTCCCCAGGTCCGTAGCCGGCACCAATGACCGTGGCCACAGAACCGGTCGGCGTATTGGCCGGGGTGATGGTGAGCGGCGCCTTCACCTGGACACTGACTGTCGCCACGGACTCGCTCCCGCGGGAGTCGGTCACCGTCAGGGATGCCGAATAGTTGCCAGCACGAGGGTAGGCGTGCGATGCCAGATTGGCGCCGGGCGCGCCGGTGCCCATGGCATCCGAGCTCCCGTCGCCGAAGTTGAGATCCCATGACGAGATGGTCCCGGTCGGGTCGGTCGTACTTGAGCCATCGAACACGACGGAGCTGAGCGGCGCCACTCCGCCGCTCGACGAGACCGTGAGGGCCGCGATCGGCGGCGGTGGATTCACCACGAGGGTTACCGTCGACGTCGACGACTGCCCGGTCGTGTTGGCCACTGACAAGGTCGCGGTGTAGCTCCCCGCAGCCGTATACGTGTGCGATATGGCGGGCGAGGGCAGTGTGCCGGTCCCCGTGGTATCTGCCGTACCGTCACCGTACGAGAGGCGCCACGAGGCGACCGATCCTCCTGCCGCGGAGCCGTCGAATGACACGGTCAGCGGTGCCGTGCCCAGTGAGGTCGTCGGTGACCTCTGTTGGGTCGTGATGGGTCCCCACGGTGGTCCGCTGTTCAACAGCATCGGTGGGATCGGGGGTTGGTTGAAGTTGAAATCGGTCGTCAGGTCGCCGAGCTGGGGGGCGTTCTCACGGACGTCTGGCCTCGGGTCGGGTCGCCCGTCGGTGGCCGGGTCGAGGCGCTGGCTGTTGAGGAAATCGTCCTCGATGAACTTCGCAAAGGCGTCGAAGCTCAACGTCTGGTGATCGATGGTCCCGGCCTTGGCATACGGACTGATGATGATGCCCGGGACTCGGAGCCCGTAGCCGAGCCCGTCGACGGTGGGGGGCTGTACACCGTCGTAGAAGCCACCGAAGTCGTCCCAGCTGAGGAAGATCGCCGTGCTGCTCCAGTCCGGCCCGGACATGATCGCATTGATGAGTCCCGTGACGTATGCCATTCCCCAGGTCACCGGCGACGTCGGGTGCTCGCTCACATTGGCGCCGGGGATGATCCACGAGACGGCCGGCAGGGTGCCGTTCAGGGCGGCCGGGTAGAACTGGGACGTGCTCACGATGTTGCCGAGCTGACCGTCGTCCTTGACGTCCGAGAAGTCGGGCAGCGGGTTCCAGATCCCGGCGACCGCCGGGCCGATGGACGAGGCTTCGCATGTGGACGCGTCCGAGGTGCAGTCCGGCTGGCTACCTGTCCCGACGTAGTACTTCCAATTGACGCCGAAGGCGTGCAACAGCCAGGTCAGATCCGTCCACGGATAGGTCGTATTCGGACCAGGGGTCCCGGGTTGCAGGCTCGACGTACAGGTCTGCAGATTCGTGGACGAGGTGCACTTGGCAGACCACAACGAGACGAGCCCGAGGTGGGAGGGCATGCTCCAGCTCCGCTCGGACTCGAACAGGTGGTCCGTGAGCACAAAGTTCTTGGCGTACGACCAGTAGTTGGGGATGTCCGTACCGTCGTGGTAGCCCATGACGTCTGTCGGCCCGTTCGGACTCGGGCTCACGCAGTGGGATGCCGACGTACCGCAGGTCGAAGGCTCCCTGGCCTCGGCCCGGGTGATGAACCCGTCCATCTTCCCGCCGTCGATGTCGGCGTCCTGGTCGGGCTCCGAGTGGGGGCCACCGACGTTGGAGTCCAACGTGTCGTGGTAGGGCTTCACACACGTCCCCGTCCGGGGGTCGGGGACGCAGACAGTGGGCACCCCGTTCGACATCGGGTACCCGTCGGCCCCGGGATAGGTTCCGAAGTAGCTGTCGAACGACCGGTTCTCCTGCATGATCATGACCACGTGCTTGATCTTGTGGATCCCGACGTCCGGCACGACGGGCTGAGCGCTGAGGTGCACGGTCGGTGTGGCCGAGTCGACGGCGATCCGGACGGTCCCGGTCGCCGTCGTGTTGGCGCTGTCGGTCACGGTGAGCGTCGCCGTGTACGTCCCCGTGCTGGCATACGAGTGGTCGACCGCCTGGTCGGGCACGGGTCCGGTCCCGCTCTCGGCGGCGGATCCGTCCCCGAACGACAGACTCCATGACTGGATCGTCGCGGGCCCGGACTCGCTGGCCGATGGCGACAGTGCCACGGACAGGGGGGCCGTCCCCGACGTCTGGCTGGCACCCAGCGACGCCGTGATGGCGGACGAGGTCGGTGCCGACACGACCACGGCGGCCGTCGCCTGGGAGACCTCGCCCTGGGCATCGGTCACCGAAAGGGTGGCGGCGTAGGTCCCGGCGCTCGGGTACACGTGGGTCTCCCCGGCCAGGGGAGGAACACCCGATCCCGAGGCGGACGGGCTCCCGTCCCCGAATCCAAGGCTCCACGCCGTGAGCGACGAACCGGAGTCCGTGCTCGTCGAGCCGTTGAACTGGACGTCCAACGGGGCCGCTCCCGAACCCACCGACTCGGACAGCCGTGGCACCGGCGAGGACTGCGCTGCCAACACGGTCACCGTGGCGATGCTCGTCCCGGTCTGACCGCTGGCGTCGGTGAGCGTCAGGACCTCCGAGTACACGCCCGGGTTCGCGTAGGTGTGCTGCTCGGTGGGCGACGGGGGTACGCCGGTCCCGGTGGCAGCCGGCGAACCGTCCCCGTAGGCCAGCGTCCAGGAGGCGATCGTCCCGTTGGGGTCAGAGCTCATGGAGCCGTCGATGGTTACCGTCAGCGGCGCCGAACCCGACGTGGGCACGGCTGTGACATTGCCGGCCGGAATGGAAGTGCGAGCTCCGGTGGCGCCGAACACCTCGGCCGACCTGATCCCGATGAACGCCAACAGAGCCACGAGCACCGCCGCGATCAGTGTGCCCCTGCGGCCGATCTTGAGGAACCGTCGTCTCGTCGTCATGGCTGCTCCACTCTCGCCCTCTCCAATCGGTCCCAGTCGGTCATCGTCAGGCCGGCTACACCTCCGTGCAGATGGTCGCCCGAGCGCCATGGGGGCATTCCGGTCACCGACCGCTTCCCGGCTGGCCCGCGGGTTCGAGCACGTCACCGAGCGCCACCCCTACGACGCTGCAGTGCGACACCACTGCGGCACGGTGTGGCTCCAGCACCGGAATCCCCTCCACCAGGTCCTCTGCCACTTGCCGGACCAGTGCACTGTCCGATGTGGTGATGATGCGCCCCAATGTCTGGCTCACAGCAAGGTCGGCTGCCGGCCTCCGACCGCCCGGTCCGTAGGGGATGGCCACTGCCGCAGACAGGAGTTGCTGACAACTCTGGTTCTCCGTCGGCACGGTCGCAGACGTCCTGTCGAGCACCAACGCCATCGCGACCAGGGTGACCGCACACGCGAGCCCGACGGCGAGCAGCGTTCGATTCCTCCCACCGCGACGATGGGCGAATCCCATCTCGGCGTCCTCCAGGTCGGGCGCCGATGGTTCGTTCACCAGCTGTGCCACCTCCACGCCAGCCTACCCGCCTGCCGAAATCGAATACGCGATCGAGTCGGCACCTGTGCCACCGACTCCGGTCCCCCCGGCCACACAGGACGAGAGGACCGGCAAGGGTGGTGCGCTCGCAGTGCAAGACACCGCTGTGAGCGACTGCACGCCCGGCGGCAGGGACTGGGTGCTCCAGGTGAGTCCATCCGCGGTGGCGACCACGGTCCCGCCGGCCGTTGTGGAGGTACCTACGGCGATGCACGCGGTGGTTGTGGCGCAGGAGACGGCCGCGAGTCCGGCGACGCCCGTCGGCACGGATTGGCTCGTCCACGTCACACCGTCGGCCGTGGCCACGATGGCCCCCGATCCCGACGACGTGCTCCCGGTGGCGACGCACCAGGTGGTGGAGACGCACGACACCGACGTGAGTCCGGCGACGCCCGTCGGCACGGTTTGGCTCGTCCACGTCACACCGTCGGCCGTGGCCACGATGGCCCCCGATCCCGACGACGTGCTCCCGGTGGCGACGCACCACGTGGTGGAGACGCACGACACCGACGCGAGATCGGCCACACCCGGCACGGATTGGCTCGTCCAGCTGGTGAAGTCGTTCGCCGTGCTGACGATCAACCCCCCATTCTCATTCGATCCGACTGCCACACAGCCCGTCGACGACGGGCACGAGATACCCTGCAGCCGCCAGGCCCCCGACCCCACGGCGACGGTGGACCAGCCGGACGCTCCATCCGTCTCAACCACTGCGCCCCCCGACTGGACGGTTCCTACGGCGGTGCACGATCCTGTAGCGCTGCACGACACACCGTCGAGGTCGGCCCCAGGGTCGAGCGATGTGGCTTGTGTCCAAGCAGCCGCTCCGGTCGTCGTGGTCTCGACCCTTCCGGTACCCAGACCATTCGTCTCCTCCGAACCCGTGGCCGTGCAGGCGGATGCGCTGGAGCACGAGACACCGGTCAGTCCGGACAGAGCGGTGGGTGCCGTCTCCGGACCCCATGCCGCACCCCCGTTCGTGGTCGATAGCACGACGCCTGTCTCCGTCACCATCGTGCACTGGCTCGTGGACGGGCATGAGATCCCTGTGGCGGTCGGCTCCGCGGGCACGGTGAGTGGCGTCCAGGTCTTCCCTACCGTGCTCCATGCGAGCACTCCGGCAAAGCCCGAGGTACTCATGCCGGCCACGAAGCAGGCTGACGACGTCGGGCAGGCGGCACTCGTCAATCGGGTGTAACCGGCCACCAACTTCGCGCTCTTCCAGCTGACCCCCCCGTTCGAGGTGCTCAGGAGGAGGGCCGCCTCGGTGCCGGACATCCCGACAGCGAAGCAGATCTTGGCTGATGCACAGGCGGCCCCATCCAGAAACTCGATGTTGGGGGGAATCGTTCCTGGCACCCAGGTCGAACCGCCGTTCGAGGAGTAGAGGGCGGATGCGCCCCCGAGCGTGGCCGAGAAACCGACGGCGATACACGTGGTCGCCCTGCACGAGGTCGCCTCTATCCCGAATTGGCCGGTGGGAACTGACGACGCCAGGCTCCAGGTCGATCCACCGTCGGCAGACGTCGCGATCGGGCTTCCCGAACTAGTCGTCGTCGCCGCCACGCAGTCGGTGGACGTAGCGCATGAGATGGCGTCCACGCCGACCAGACCTGCCGGTACCGTGGACACCGCCCAGATCGCCCCTCCGTCCACTGAACGAAGGATCATTCCGGCGCCCGTCGCGAGTTGGCCACCGGCCAGGCACAGGGACTTGCCAATGCACGTCACCGCGGACACATCGATGGCGGCCTCGGGCAGGGCACGCAAAGTCCACGTCCCCCCCGCATCAACGGTCGTGGCGATGGCACCGCCGGCGGGTCCGCTCTTCCCCACGGCCACGCATCTCGTCGGCGTCGGGCAGGCGATCCCTTGGTACGACTGCACCGGTGCGGGGAACGTCGCCTCCTGGGTCCATACGCCAACGGTCGGAGCGGTCGACCGTGCGGCAACGCTTGTGGCCCCACTGGCAGGCCCGATCGACAAGAAGCCCAGCACCAAAAGGGGACAGGTGAGCGTGACCATGGTTCTAGACACAGGACACGCGTCCGCGCCCCGGCGCGATCGACCGTTCCACATCCGTGGTCGCCCCATACCCTGCCCCATTCGTCATGCACTTGGCTCTGACTATCGGCGACGACATCTTCCAGTGTCGGGCCCGCCTTCGGGGGCCAATCGCCAAACAAAGGCTACCGCAGGCCGGGTCGAACCGTCGAACCGCGTGGCGACGGACACGGACCAGGGACGTCCGTCCTGCTCCAGTCAGACGAGCGGGCACAAGTAGGATCATGGCAGTGATCACACGCCGACGACGGCCTTTGGCCATAGCGCTGGCGCTGATGGTGACCGCCGCGATCGTGGCCGCGGGTGCAGTGCTCGTGACTCGACACACGAAATCCTCGTCTGTTCCGTCGCCGTCCCCTCCGCAAACGGCCAGTCCACCGAGGCCGGGACCTGGTGCAAGCACGGCGGGGGCTTTCTCGGTCAGCACGACAACGATCCTCGAGGGCGGCGAACCCTATCGTCCCTACGGCGTCACCATTTTCGGGCTGGCCCGGCCTCAGTGGGAGTTGGGTCAGTCCGCCGACCTCCAGCAGATCGCGGCCATCGGCGGATTCTGGAAGGGGAATACCGTCCGCATCCAGGTAGCGCCCCCGCTCCTGGCCTCGCAGGGGTCGAGCTACCAGTCCGCCATTCAGCGAGAAGTCTCCACGGCGAGGGCCGACGGCCTCAATGTCATCATTTGTGCGCAGTACGAGCGGGTCGGGAAGTTGCGGGGTCCGGACGCCTCGACGGTCGCCTTCTGGCAGACGATTGCACCGCTGTACGCGGGAGACTCCCATGTGTGGTTCGACCTGTTCAACGAACCGGTCGAGACAAGCGACCCGCGGAGCACGACAGCACCGTCGGCATCGAGTTGGGACATTTGGAGAGACGGCGGCCAGGGGTTCGTCGGGATGCAGGCACTCGTGGACGACATCCGCTCGGTCGCCCCTTCGAACTTGATTGTGGCCGAGGGCCTCGCTGGGGGAAAGACGCTCGACGGCATCAGTGGTCACCTGCTGACGGGGGGGAACATCGTGTATTCGGTGCATCCTTACTTCAGTCCGACCAACCGCACGCCCAGTCAATGGGACGCGAACTTCGGCGATCTCAGCTCCAGTATCCCCATCTTGCTCGGCGAATGGGGTGAATACCAGACGACCCGGGAGTCGTGTGTGGAGAACGCGCCCACCCTCGTCCCCGAATTCATGTCCTACGTCACCGCTCACCACTTCGGGTTGATCGCCTGGGCACTCGATCCGGGGAACATGATCCGCGGGACGGATCTCGAATCCCCCACCCAGTTCGACCCGGGAGTGCCCTACCAGTGCGTCCCGACCAGCCCCGGTCCAGCTGCTCAGGGAGCTGGAGCGTCGATTCATGACCTGTTCGCATCCGCCCCCTGACGCCTCCCAACCTCCGAGCGGCGTGACCGCCTCCCTTCGAACGCATCTGCCGTCGGATCGCCACCGCTGGTGGGCGCTGCGAAGGGGACGGTGTCATCGCCAAATCCGGCCGCCGCCGAGAGGGCAGTCGGTGCAGTCGGGTGAGGAGCCGGAATGGGCTGATCCAACCGGTCGGAACTCGAGAGGTCCGACCGTGGCACCGGTCCCGGAAGGTTCAGTTGCCTACTGCGCCCACGATGTTGTTGACCTGGACGCCGAACCCGGGGAGCGACCCAATTTGAACCGCATCTCCAAAGGAGAAGATCCCGCCGTCCCGTCCGACCAGGTTGTAGCCCCGGCCGTCGGGCGACACGACCATCCCGACGATGTTGTTCACCCGGACACCGATGTTCGGCAGATCTCCGA
>Ga0075030_100006084_pt1 | contig 10843 bp, 10 predicted proteins | sample LitLauG_LLR_2012_FD_71393 | JGI IMG/M metagenome (GOLD analysis project Ga0075030, IMG submission 71393) | Freshwater sediment microbial communities from Pennsylvania, USA - Little Laurel Run_MetaG_LLR_2012 | ecosystem: Environmental > Aquatic > Freshwater > Creek > Sediment | place: USA...
AGCTTCAGATTGAAGAAGGCTCTCAGATCCGTGGTGGAGCGCTGATCCGCGAACCCTAGCGAGCCCATCGTGATGCTGAAGTTCCGCTCGGCAAAGCGAAGAATACTGCCAAAGTCATACTGGTTGGTGCTGTCGATGATCGGATTCGTGTAAGCCGACACGAAGATCAGGGGCACGCGGAATCCCAGTTGGTAATCGCCTTGGCCTTGGTTGGGTGCGGACAAGAATGGAGGTAAGACGTGGTCGTAGAAGCCTCCCCAATCATCCCAGACCACGATGATCGCTGTGTCCTGCCAGTACGGTACGGCATTGCCATTGACTTTGTCTGTGCAGGTACTACTCGCCACTCCGTTAATGACGTTCGCCACCCAGGCGGGTCCGCCATCGTTGCCGGCCGCTGGGTTTCGGGAGGGATGATCGGAGTTTTGCCCGGTCGGAATGACCCAAACCATGTTCTTCAATTTGCAGTTTTGCACATCCGTCAACACGTCGGCCGGGATCAGGTCGACATTGTCGATCCACTCTGTCCCCGTACATTGCGTAAAAGTGCTGTTGGGCTGGCAGATGCTTTGAATCCAGTTCGGCGCAGTCCAGATATTGTTGGATACTCCGGACTTCACCGCTCCTACGGTGTAATACCGCCAGGTGTGCTTGCCGCTCTCCAGCAACGTAGACAAGGTCTCGTGCGAAAAGCACACGGTCCCGAGTGGATTGTTGATTAGGCTGTCCTCTGCCGGCGCATGGGCGGGATCGATAATATAGTAGACGCTGTTCAGTGGCGCCAGACAGCCCAGGCCGGTAGGGTTCTCGGCAACGAATCTGGCGGCGGCATCGTCAGCCGCGCTGGGCGCCGACGTTCCTGAAAAAAGGAATTGATGGGCTGGCGTACTCGGTCCCTGGTTCGTCTGAAACATCCGGTTCGCCCAGCCGAAATGCTGCGCGAGGTACATGTAAGGGTGAATGGTGGGCGTGACCGTGGGATCAACGTATTCAAAGGAGCAACTAGTCGGGCAGTCGGTGGTTGAAAGCCTCGTGTTTCGGGTGCAAGGGAAGTGGGTCGTTCGGTTGGGGTTGCACATGGCCTCGAAAGAAGCATGGGTATGACCCGGGTCATAGGGATTGCCTAAAGGCACAGGGGACAATGGAATCCGAGTTCCGGCTGCATTAAAGCCATAGCTCTGAATGTCGAACTGATTCGCACCGGTTCCGCAGGCGCTGGTTTTGCCGTACGGAGGGAGGCATAGCCCTTGGAATAAATTGTCTGGAGTACGGTTTTCCTGCACCATCACAATAATGTGACGGAAGTTTGGAATCTGGCCCAGTGCTAAGCCTGAACCAGAAATAACGAGCAGCAGAAGCATCGCTGTGCGCACAACGGTTTTCATGAGGATCTCCTGACACATTGTTGGGGAACGCGAGTGCGGCGCTCGGACTCCAAACTCTTAACCTGGAGGAACAGCGCTTCTGTGGCGGTTTTGCAGACTGACAGGTACACGGTTCCGGGACTTCGGCGACGTCTCGATGCACCGGGAACTTTCTTGCTGGCAAGATGAACACTACATGATCTTCCTGTCAAGTATCTGCAGGACATGATGTTAGGCCCTGGATGGTGCGCTGGCGAGGTTGGCGCGGATCGGATTCCTTGAGGGAAGCAGTTCCCAACTCACTGTTTTAGAGTTGACTGGGCGGGGGACTGGATGAGTCCGAGGATTTACCGGGCCGCCGGGACTGGCGTTCTGGGAGTGACCTCTCTGGTAGGCAGCGTAGGTTTCAAGTCCCACTTGCACACGGGACACCGGGTCGCCACGGTGTAAACGATCCGGCCGAAAACCGAGCACTTTGCATTAGGACAGATCTTCATGCGCGCCACCAGCTTCGCGATCAGCGGTTAACGACACCCTAGCACGAAGGCTTGTGCTGCTACGTCTGTCTTTTTGATTGCATCGGATTGGTTTTTCTTCTATCGCATCACGGGAAGGCCCTGGGTTGGCGTCCGACTCCCACCTTAAATTTATGCGGCTTTTTTCGCGCTGTCCTTCAAAAGGCCAAGCCGCACCAGGCTTTCGCCGGTAGCGACGATGGCCTCCTCGTTCGAACGTGGCGCCCAGCCCAACACTCGCTTGGCCTTTTCGTTGGTGGCGTTCTTCATCTTGCCAAGTTCGGGCAGGATCAGCTTCACCGCCGGATCACGCAGCGCGGCCAGGCGCACGAGCCAGTCGGGCAGTTGGCGGGTCGGCACTCTTTTAGCCGCCGCGCCCATCTTGCGCTTGAGCACCTTCGCGATGTCGAGCATCGACATGAAATCGCCGGCGAGGGCGAGGAAGCGTTGGCCTTTGGCAGCGGGATCCGTCATGGCGCGGATGTGCAAGTCGGCAACGTCGCGCACATCGACGGCGCCGAAGTAGAGACGCGGAACGCCGGGCATGGCGCCGTCCATCAGGCGCTGCACCAGCAGAATCGAGGTCGAATAGTCGGGCCCCAGGACCGGACCGAACACGCCCACCGGATTGATGACGGAGAGCTCCAGGCTTCCGCCCTCGCGGGCGATGAAATCCCATGCGGCCCACTCGGCGAGGGTCTTCGATTTCACATACGCGCTCAAGCCTTCGCCATTGAGGTCGGTCCAGTTCGTTTCGTTGAACGGATTGCCCGGCGGCTTGTGGCCATAGCCGATCGCCGCGAACGACGAGGTCAGCACCACCCGCTTTACGCCGGCATCGCGAGCGGCTCGCAGCACGCGCAGCGCACCTTCGCGCGCAGGCACGATCAATTCGTCTTCGTGCTTGGGGACATTCGAGGGGAAGGGCGAGGCCACGTGCAGCACGTAGTCGCATCCCGCAACGGCCTCCGGCCAGCCCGCGTCGTTTTCGAGATCGGCGGCGATGAAGGATAGACGATCGCCCGGCTCGGCGCCGCCTTCCTTCAGCAGGGCGCGCACGTCGCCCTCGCGCTTCAGGCTCCGCACCGTCGTGCGCACCTGATGGCCTGCGGCCGACAGTTGCAGGATGGCATGGCTGCCGATAAAGCCCGACCCGCCAGTTACTAGAACTTTGCCCTTGGGAATCATCCTTCTACTTTAGATCGAACGGCATTTCACAGGACTCACAAACCACTGATCAAATCCAAAGCTGGAACCTACTTGACCCCCTTCTCCGGGTCCCAGGATCCTTGCAGCCTGCGGACGTAGATGATCTGCCCGATGTGGTAGGCGTTGTGAGTTCCGATGCGCGCGACGGTCGGAGCCCACGTTTCTAACTTCTTATCGTCGGCCGCTGTGACAGCTTGTTCCCATTCGGTCAAGACCTGGTCGAGCTGCTGCACGGTAGCGGCCCAATTCTTGCTGTCGAAGGCGTTGAAAGTATCGTCGTTCTTGCCGCTGTATTTCTCGGGCGGCTCGCCTTTGAATCTGGCCAGCTCCTGCCGGTTCCAGAAGACCAGATGATTGGCCAGCTGACCGATCGAGTGATTTCCGCTGCTGTCTTTCCATCTCGCCTGTTCCGCGGTCAGCCCTTCCACGGCAGTATTGGCGGGCACGAGCCAGTCTTTCTGGTTGTGGATGGTTCGCAGCTGTTCCAGCAAGACGCTCTTCAGCGTCGCCGGGGTCGCCGGTTTTTGATCTTGCGCGTAGCTGAGAAAAGAGAGTGAGACCACGAGTAGAAAGAAGAAGAGCCGTTTCATAGAAGCGTGATCCTTTCAGCATCGATGGCCCGGCAGAAAAATCTGTGCCGGCGTTGCCATCAGTCTACTCTCGCAATCCGGTCCCCTCGTCAATGCTCAAAAAGAAAGCGCGAAGGATGAGTTCCTTCGCGCCGTGATAACCAACCGGAACCACGAGATAAGTTACGCTGCTATAGGTTCAGCGGTAGTGACCTCCGCGCCGGTGTCTGTGATGACCTCAGGACAGGCGCGACACGCGGTATCGCCGGATTGCAAGTGTCACCGGCACTGCGGCCGGATGGGGCACTCGGGAAGCACGAAAGTTTCGCTTTCGGCGGTGGCATGGTCCTGGTGTTCGCTGACGATGCGGTCGACGATGCCGCATTTCCCGTCCGTCCACTGAATGCATGCCGCGCGCTTGCAAGTGCTGCTGAAACGAAACCGCTTTTCCGGCGAGCGGCCCTGGCGCGCTACCTCCACGAAAGCCGCATCGATGACGATGCGTTCTTTCGAAAACGCGACCGAACCATCCGCCAGCACGATTCCAATCAGACTCGCGCCTGCTTCGCACTCCCAACTTGGGCAAAGGATCGTTGACTCTGTCATGGTACGTCCTGACCTTACGCAGCCCTGGTCTGCTCCGCGGGCCTTTCGGTCACGGCCAGAACCGTGCCTACGGCGCCCTGGATGTTCTCGAAATTGATCATTCTCCCGCCTTGCCAGTGAATGGGGATATACATAAAGCTCCCACCACCGGAAGGGCCTCCCGCTGCTGGAGCGGATGCCTTGTGTTTTGACTCGTCGGCGTGCAAGTCGAGTTTTGCAAGTTCAGTTAAGACAGCTCCCTGAATTGCAGACGCTATCTTCTCTTGTTGAGCGTGTGTGAGGTGGACGGAGTCCACTCTGAAAATAAAATCGGCCATGGTGTCCTCCTAACGGGCGATAACACTATCCCCAAAAGATGGACACGGGGTGGGCCGGTGCCTCTTTGTTCGTTTTTCGTAACAGGGAGGAGGGGTGCCCATGCTTACCTCGCTGATCTTTAGCGAGATAGGGTGGGGCTTTTGACCTGCTTATGGTCGGATGAAGCACCGCGCAGCACCTCCCATGCCTCCCGATACTCCTCCCACTGTGGTTTCCGGCTCCGAATATCCGGATAGAACCTCAAACTCTTAGCCCGCCCCACTGCCCCGATCGGCAGCAAGTACCAAACGTCCAACGGCTGTACATGCGCCGCCACCACATCAATGTCTTTCGCCGTATCCGCTTCTTCCCCTGTCCGCGCGTCGAATGCACCACCTGCACCTCGTACCCCCGCAGATACAGCCTCCCCGTCGCCTTCACCTGCACCCGCAACATCGGACCGCCCTTCGCCCACACCACAAAGTCATAGCGCTCGCTGTCTCCCCAAGGCAGCGCCACGCCAAACCCCAACCTCTTCGCCTTCACCAAGAACGCCGCCTGCGACACCTCTCCCAACCTCTTCGGATTCTTCCTCAACCGCTTCCACCACACATCCCCCGGATCCGCCACCGCCATCAACCAAGGCAAGACCATGCTGAACTCGCCGCTTCCCGCCGTCCGCCCTGCTCGCATCGAGTGACACTCTTCCCCGCCCGCGCCGAAAAACTCGGCACAGTCGGAACATCCTTTCCGTGAATTTATCTGGGTCGTTTCAGAATAGAGGCCGAGTCACGGCAAAGCAATTAAACGTAGAGCGTCGAGAAGATAGTTGTCCCAAAACAGGAATGTGGAGCGGACACTCCTGTCCGCTGCCGTTGACCTTGCTCTTGATGTTGCTTGTGATCTTGGTTCTAAGTGTTGTTCTTGCTCTAGCTCTCCGCCCAAGTCCGGTCATCCCGAGCGCAGCCGTTCTTCAGGCGGAGAGAGGGATCTCGCGGGTGGCCCGGGCTAACTTTACGCGGGAGGGTGCCCCGTCCAAGCTTCGCTTGGGCGGGGTTTTTCTTCTTGCGCTCTTACCTTCAGCGTGAGGAAGACTCCAGCGCGTTCCCGCCGCCGCGCCGTCCACTGGGATTCGATCTCTACCACACCTGTTTCTCCAGTCGCATAATGCCGAAAGCTGCTCCAGGCCCAATCTTCGGGGCGTACCACCAGTCCACGCTTCACGGGATTGCGGTGGATGTAGCGAAGTTTCTCCACGACCTTGCGCTCGCTCCAAACGTTGAAGTCGTAGTAGCGGGCTTGCCAGAATGAGTCTGCGGCGCGCAGGGCGAGCCTTCGCGCCACTCCTTGTTTCAAGGACTTCACGGCCTGAGCCAGATTGCTTCGCTCCGGTTCGTTCACCAGCAGGTGGACATGCTCGGGCATGACCACGTATCCGTAAACGCAGAGGTCGTAGTGCTGTCGAACCCGTTCCAAGGCTGAGACGAAGGTTGCGCACGCGTTCGCGTTCAGGAAATTTGGACTGCGGTGATAACAACTGAAGGTTAGGAAGTGGACCTGACGTGACTCTTGGAAATGTTTTAGTCCCCAGGGCATGGGGGAATGGTACTTCCACAGCGATGGATATGTCTGTGACGGATGAACATCAAAAACCCCGCCCAAGCGGAGCTTGGACGGGGCACCCTCGGGAGTGGGGGTGCGGTTTGGTTCTGCGACCTCCCTTACGGGTTCATTCCCAACTGCCAGAATAGGAACGAATACACATCAGTAAATTCTTCAATCTGCTTCGTCCCCCGGCTTCCCCGCGCCATGCCTCGCCCTGGTCTCGATCCGGCCGACTGGATCAACCTTGCGCCCATCTGAGCGAGGGGACGAACTATGATTTCCGCATTTGGAATTGCATAACGATCTATTTTCGAGTCTTGCCGGCTCGTAAATACCTTCGCGATGAGATCATGTTTCTGAGGTGAGTTATGGCCGGATCGTATCGCGATCTCATAGCATGGCGATAAGCGATGGCGTTGGTTCGGGAAATCTATCTCGCGACGCAAAACTTTCCCAGAGAAGAAATGTTCGGCCTAAAGAGCCAGTTGCGCAGAGCGGCAGTATCGGTGCCCAGCAATATCGCGGAAGGCCAGGCCCGCTACTCGCGACGCGAGTTCTACCACTTCCTGAATAATGCCCGTGGCTCCTTGGCCGAGGTGGAAACCCAAATCATCCTGGCCCACGACCTGGCCCACCTTGGACAAAAGGAAACAGATTTCCTTCTCGACCAAGCAGCAGAGCTGGGAAGAATACTGAACGGCCTGATCGCAGCGACAAAAGAAGCAGCGTGAAGGAACCAGTACTCAGTTCGCAGTACCCTGTACTCAGTTCAACTCGTTTTGCGGCGAGAACCTGTTGCCCAGCGAATCCTTAGTGCCGTTTCTGAGTACTGAGTACCGGGTACTGAGTACTCATTTCATCCCCAGCTGCCAGAATAGAAACGAATACACATCCGTGAATTCCTCGATCTGCTTGGTTACCGGCTTTCCCGCTCCATGGCCTGCCTTGGTTTCAATTCTTAATAAGATTGGGCGGGTGTGGCTGGCGCCATTCTTTGCTTCGGCTTGCATTAGCGCCGCCATTTTTTTTGCGTGCATGGGGTCGACTCTGGTGTCGGTGTCAGCGGTCATGAATAGGATTGCGGGGTACTCGGCGCCTGCTTTGACGTGGTGATAGGGGGAGTAGGCGTAGAGCCACTTGAACTGGTCGGGGTTTTCCGACGTGCCGTATTCGGGGATCCAGAGCTTGGCGATCTGGAAGTCCTGGTAGTGGATCATGTCGAGCAGCGGGACCTGGCAGACTACGGCGCGGAACAGGTCGGGACGCTGCGTGATCATTGCACCCATGAGCAGACCTCCGTTGGAGCCGCCCTGGATGGCGAGGTGCTTGGGGTCGGTGTATTTCTCCGAGATCAGGTGCTCGGCGGCAGCGATCATGTCGTCGAAGACATTCTGTTTTTTGTCGAGCATGCCGGCGCGGTGCCAGTCTTCGCCGAACTCGGCGCCGCCGCGCAGGTTGGCCACGGCGTAGATGCCGCCGTGCTCCATCCAGATATAAGCGGTGCGGCTGAACGTGGGGGTGAGGCTGACGTTAAAGCCTCCGTAGGCGGTGAGCAGGGTGGGGTTCTTGCCGGTCTTCTGCAGTCCTTTCTTATGGACTACGAACATCGGGACGCTTGTGCCGTCTTTTGATTTGAACCATTCTTGCGCGACTTCGTAAGCCGCCGGATCGATCGACGGGGCGTCGACTTTGGTCCAGAGAACAGGCTCAATACTGCCGATAGAACGAGAACTCTCATTTGCCTGATCTTCCACTTTGGGAAGGGACCGGCTTCCGGTCGGGTCGCGCGAGTCGGGAGGTTTGGGAAGGGCACGGCTTTCAGCCGTGCCGTTAGAGTCGGATATTGATGTGGGCTTTAGCCCCTGAGGTTCGCTCGTTCCTTGCGCCAGGCCGTTTATGGAACGAGTTAATGTTGCGCCCTGACTGATCTGCGGGCTCGTTACCGCTTGTTTGAGGTCGATGCGATAAATACTGGGCGGCGTCGTGAACGACTGGAATCCGTAGAAGACTTCATCGCGATTCCACCGCCCGCCCGTTCCAAACACCGTGCCAATCGCGGGCAGAGAAAGGTCGGTTAGCTTCTTGCCGTCGAGATCGAAGATCTTCAACTGCGACGAAGCATTCTGCTCGTACTGCGCGAAGAGCTTGCCGCCGAAGACAGCGGCGCCTTGCAGGACGGCGTCGGTCTGCGGAATCAGTTCCTTCCAGGCCTCGCGGTCATAGTTGCCGGCGTCGGCGACGAAGACGCGGTAGCGCGGCGCATCTTCGTTGGTCGTGATGTAAAGCTTGCCCTCGTAGACTTCACCGCCGTACAGGAAATTCTTGCCGGTGGTGACGCGGGTGGGTGGGGTGCCGGACTTGATGTCCTGCAGAAAGAGTTCGGACTTGGTCCAGCCTTGGGAAACGTTGATCAGGAGCCAGCGCCCGTCGTTGGAAAGGGAAACGCTCGGCCAATCTTCAGGATCGCGGCCTTCGCCGAAGATCAGGTCGTCGGTGGCGGGATCGGTGCCGAGTTCGTGATAGAAGACGTGCCGGTTGTACATCTCCTGCCCGGCGGGCACGTCGCCCTTTTTCGGATAGCGCGTGTAGTAGAAGCCGCGATTGTCGTGCTGCCATGCGATGGAAGCAGCGCGCGTGCGCTCGATGATGTCCGGAAGAGTGGCGCCGGTTTTGGTCTCGATGATGTGCAGCGTGCTCATCTCCGACCCGGCGGCGGAAGTGCCGTAGGCTACGTATCGACCGCTATCGCTGGGCTGGAACCAGTCGAGCGCGATGGTGCCGTCGGCGGCGAACTCATTGGCGTCGACCAGGGCGCGGTCCGCGCCGTCCACGCCCTCGCGCACATAAAGGATAGGCTGGTTCTGCATCCCCTCGCGTTTGGCGTAGAAGTAGTACTTGCCCGCGATCTGCGGCGGCGTGACGACGCCGATCGACAGCAATTCGGTCAGCCGCGTGTGAATCGCATCGCGTCCCGGGAGCGGATCGAGGAGAGCGCGTGTGTAGGCGAGTTCTTGTTCCACCCACTTCTGTGTCTGAGGAGTCGTGCCGTCCTCGAGCCACCGGTAGTTGTCGAGAACTTTCGTGCCGTGCAAGATGTCGATCACGGGCTTGAGTGCAGCCTTCGGAGGCGTGGAGGGAGCCGACGATTGAGTTTGGGGCGATTGCGAATCGCTCCCCGCATAGACCGCCGCAACCGCCAGCAAAAGAGAAGAGAACGATACGAGCAAACGGATCCCTCCGGCCATGAAGACCTCAGTAACACCGGTCGGCCCGGGGCGAGCGGATGGGCCGGGCCAACGGCCTAGCGTATCAGAAACACAAAGGGAGATGACCCTTTTGCCGTCGCCCGTCGCGTTGTTGTTTTCACGATCCGCCCCAAAATGCTATGATGAACATCGATAGCAGAGGGTCGAGCCCTCAGCGCCCGGCCCACCCACACTCCTCAGTAGCTCAATGGCAGAGCATTCGGCTGTTAACCGAAGGGTTGTAGGTTCGAGTCCTACCTGAGGAGCCATTTCTTTTCATACCTTTACTGCACCGCGACATCTTCCACCTCGGCGGACTGTGGGGACTTTTTGAGGGACCCCCTCAGGAATTTCGAATTGCCCCAGAACATCGGCGGCCTCACGCAGCGCATGGCTTCCGATGTGTCCGTACCGCTTGGCCATACGGATAGCGGTCGCGGCCGACCACGCGATCATGTTTGCCACAACCGGGTGTTTTGGATGAAATCAGGGCTAGGGCTGACATTTAGGTGAGACATCGAATTTCAATGAGAGGGAAGGATGCGGACTCAACCACTCAACCCTGACAAATTGGACACAACGACCCAAACGGCCTGGCTAGCGGCGATCTGACGGGTTGATTAAGGACCACCGCGGTCAGTGTTTGGTGGTGGGAGGCTGATACGGCGGGTCAGCGATAGCTCTTATATAGGCCACCACAGCTTTGATCTGTGCCTGTGTCAGAGTACTTCGGTATGCCGGGGTCTGAGGGGATTTTCCTAAGGCGGGGCCACCGTCGGCGATGATGTTGATCAAGTCAGAATCTGACATGTTATTCAGCGTCTTCCCGTCCGTGAACTGATGGGGGAGCGGAGGAGCAAGGTTGTCGAGGTTCGACACCCGCTCGGGAGTCGACTCCGGATCATGGCAGGTCGTGCAGTACTTGTAGCTGACTTCCTTGCCAACCTTCTCCTGGTATCCCAGCGCGATCTCACGCACGTTAAGTGTCGTGCTTCCTCCGCCGGATTTGGGAGTGTCGGCGGTCAGTTCGTAGCCTCCCGGGATTCCGCCCAGTTGAACCGAAACGCTCACCTGTCCGCTGGCGTCAGAAAGAGCCTCGGCGGGAGTCGGCACAAGTCCTTCGCCGTGAAATGAGACCAACGCGCCTGCCAGTGCGCTCCCATCGGCCCCATTCACTTGCACCACAACCGGATCGGTCAACCTCGAACCGACGCCAGCCGCCTGCTTGTCGCCGCTCACCAGCACAATCTGTGCTCCGTAGACTTTGGAAGAGAGAGATGGACTCACGTTAGTGCGCTTCGTACATCCCACCGCAATCATAAGAAGGAAAGTCAGGCAGGCTACCGAGAGGCGTCTCACTTTACTCCTCCCTTCTGATGCTCCTTAAGCGTCGTCAAAAAAGCGGTCAGGTCCCTGGCTTCGTCGTCGCTAAG
>Ga0075030_100006086_pt1 | contig 10841 bp, 8 predicted proteins | sample LitLauG_LLR_2012_FD_71393 | JGI IMG/M metagenome (GOLD analysis project Ga0075030, IMG submission 71393) | Freshwater sediment microbial communities from Pennsylvania, USA - Little Laurel Run_MetaG_LLR_2012 | ecosystem: Environmental > Aquatic > Freshwater > Creek > Sediment | place: USA...
TGCGCACGCCATGAATGCGCCCCTCATTGCGCGCCTCGGCGTAACAGAACGGTCTTGACCGTCTGGAACATGATCAGCAGATCCAGGCCAATCGAAGCGTTCTTGATGTAGAACAGGTCGTACTGAAGTTTTTCGCGCGCATCCTCGACCGTGCTGCCGTACTTGTATTTCACCTGCGCCCATCCCGTGAGACCCGGCCGCACCATGTGGCGCACCCCGTAATAGGGGATCTCTTTGGAGAGCCACTCGACAAACTCCGGCCGCTCGGGCCGAGGGCCGACGAAAGCCATATCGCCTTTAAGCACGCACCATAACTGGGGAATCTCATCCAGGCGGGAGGAGCGCAGAAACCGTCCGATGCGGGTAACTCGCGGATCGTGATTGCCCGCCCATTGCGGACCGTTCGCCGCTTCCGCATCCTGGCGCATGGTGCGGAACTTCACGACTTTGAACACCTGGTCATTCTTGCCGACTCTAGCCTGGGTATAAAACACCGGTCCCTTGGAATCGAGGCGGATGGCGAGCATAATAAGCGGAAACAAGGGCAGCGCGAGAACCAGACCCACCAGTGAGATGACGAACGAGAGCGCGCGCCGTATCAAAATGAAGACGGTGCTGCGGCGAAAGCCCTCGCCAAACACCAGCCAACTGGGATACAGATTCTCGACCTCGATCTTGCCCGAAATTTTCTCCAGCCAGGAAGTGGCTTCCTCGATCTTGACCCCGTGCATACGCAACTCGAGCAGTTCCTGCATGGGGATGGTGCCACGGCGATCGGGCATGGCAACGATGACGCGGTGGACTTTTTGCTTGTGGACAGATTCCATCAGGTGCTCTGCTACCGACTCGCGGTTGATCGCGCCTTCCATCTTGCCCGTCCAACTGGCAATCTCAACCCCGATTTCGGGGTTCTGGCGAAGACCCAGCACCAGTCGCTGCGCGCGCTCGCCCGTGCCGAGCACATAGACGCGCTCCACCAGAATTGGCAACTGCACCAGCCAGGTAAAGGCGAGCCGCCAACCGATCAGGGCGACCGTCAGGATGAGGAGCCCGACCGTCGAAGACCCGCCCCCCAACAAGTAATTGGGCCTCACATAGGCAACGCCCGCTAGAATGAAAGCCATCACCCCGGGAAGCATCAACAGGCGGAAATACAACTCGCCTTTGGTGTTGAGGCGGGCCGTGTCGTAAAGGTCGAGCCCGTGCGAACACAGCAATACCAGCACCGTCAGTCCGAAGATTTTGTAGTAGCCGCCTTCGTAGTTGAGCGCCAGGTAACTGTCTGCGCGGAATTCGTACACTGCTCCCAGCAGGAATGAGGTCCAGACGATCAGGGCCTCTCCGATCAGCAGAACCAGAGTCCGGATTGGGTAATAAACATTGAATAGCCGGATCAACTTGGCCTCGGTTCAAATTCATCGCGATACTAGGCGTGGCTGCTCACGGCCTCGCCATAGTAGTACTTTGTCTGTGCCAGCTCTCCCGACGGGATTCCGTTCAGCACCACTCCGATCAGCAGCTTGTCCGGAAATTCTTCGCGGGCACGCCGAGCCAGATCGGAAGGCGTCACATTGGATCGCACGACCATAAGGACGCCGTCGCAGGAATTAGCGACCAGGGTGGCATCGGACACCGGAATCACGGGTGAGGTATCGAGAATGATCCAATCAAACAAGGGCTCGACCCGCTGCAGGAACAGCTTCAGACGGCCGTTAGAGAGCAGTTCGGCGGCGTTCGGTCCGATCCGGCCGGCGGGCATGAAAAACAGGTTTTCCATAGGCCCGCGCTGCAGGGCGGCGAACTCGTCGCATTCGCCCATCAGGTACTCGGACAATCCGGGCGACGCAACCGTTCCGAGGTGGCGGTGCATGCCGGGATTGCGCAGATCGGCATCGATCAGGAGAGCGCGCCGCCCTTGCTGCCGCACCATGACCTGGCCGAGATTGGCCGCCACGAAGGATTTCCCTTCTTTCGGAAGCGCGCTGGTTACCATCAGCCGTTTCAGCGGCATCTTCTCGCGGATCTGGTAGAGGCGCGAGCGCAGCGTACGAAACTCTTCCGCCCCGACGCGATTCTCTTCATCCTTAAAGAAGAGCATGGTGAGCGGATCCGGACTCCATTCGGCGCGGGAGCAGCGGGCGAGCAGGGATTCGTAATTGAAGCCCGAGCCCATGGCCGGCATCGCGGCGGCTCCCGAAGGTTGCCGCTGAGACATTGAAGGCATCGCGGGCATGTTTTCGCGTTGCACCTCGTTGCGTAATTCGGGTTGGTCGAAAGTGGGCTCGGTGAAAGAGGGCTCGACGTGCGTCCCCGTGGAGGTTGCTCTTTCCTGTTCGGCACGTTTCAAAGCGTCATGGATACGGCTCATAGTTTCCTTTCCTTGGGGAGATCCTCTGGTTCTGGTTGGCGCAGGCGGTCGGCCAGTGTGGCCAGCGTGCGTAAGGCTTCCACCAGATCAAACTTTTCGGACGAGGGCACGGGCGCCATCATGGCGGCAGCGGCGTTCCCATTCGTGAGATCGAAATCGCGCGCCACCGAATCGACGACCTCGGCCGCGACCGTTTTCTTCTGATCGACAAAGGCGCTGACCAGGCAGTGCTCGCAGAGCAAATTGATGATGCGCGGAATTCCCGCGGAATAACGAAAAAGGGCCACGGTGGCGTCGGAATCGAAGATCGGAGCGCCATTCGACCCCGCAATGCGCAGGCGCTGCTGGATGTAGGACTTGGTTTCCTCAAGATTGAAAGGATGAGTTTTGGCGCGCAGCGTCAGGCGCTGACGCAACTGGCGCAACTGGGGCTGCTTCAAGCGCTGTTCGAGTTCCGGCTGTCCCACCAGAATAATCTGCAGAAGCTTCTCGGTGAAGGTTTCGAGATTGGTGAGCATGCGGATCTCTTCAAGCACTTCATCGGTGAGGTTCTGGGCCTCGTCGACCACCAGCACCGCGGTTTCACCGGCGCGATAGCGGTCGAGCAGCCAGTTGTAAAGGCGCTGCAGCAACTGGCTCTTCGACGTGGCGTCGAAGGGAATGCCGAAATCGGCCATCATGAAATCGAGAAACTGGGGCACGTCCATGCGAGAGTTGAAGATGAAGGCGGTGGCCACCTGCTGCAGCCGGAGCCATTCCATCAATTTATTGATCAGCGTCGTTTTACCCGTGCCCACTTCGCCGGTCAGCAACACGAAGCCCTTGCGGCTTTGAATGCCATAGGTGAGGCAGGCCAGCGCCTCTTCGGTGTGCCGCGTCAAAAACAGGTAGCGCGGGTCCGGATTGACGTTGAACGGGTTGGCGCGAAGTCCAAAAAATTCCTTATACATAAGCTGGCGTTAGACCCCTACGTTCTCGTGTTCCTTGGGTGAAGGCTCACCCCGGCCCCAGAAACTGCGCCGGACGTTGCCATTGCCGTTGCCAGCGGCATCCTCCGCTTCCTCACCCAGCCAGGGCACGGAAATCAGCAGCGGCAGATCCATGATGGCAGCGGCATCCTTCGCCGTGCGGATCGACTTATCGCTGAACTCCAGCCAGATGGCAATGATCATACCGAGCCCCAGTCCGAAACCCAGTCCGCCGGCAGCGAAAATCGGGCGGTTGGGAAAACTGGGATCAGCGGGCAGGCTGGCCGGGTTTACAACGTGCATCTGCTCGCCCTGCTGCTGGTTCTCCATGCTGGTGCCCAGTGCGGCGGAACTTTTCTTGGTCAGCAAATCTTGGTAAAGTGTTTTGGCGTTAGCCTCGTCGCGGGCGAGCTCGTTATATTTCTCCTCGATGTTCGGGCTCATGGCGGTGCGGCTCTGGTACAGGCTGATCGAGCTTTGCAGTCGCTTCTGATCGACGGTGGCCTGCGTGATCGCACTCTCATACTGGTGAATCTGCAGCCGGAGCTGGTGAATCTCAGGCGAATCGGCGGTCTTGGCCTTATCGCCGTTATCGCTGGCGCTGGCCGCGGCGCTGGCCGCGTTCATCTCCTTCTGCTTTTTCTCGACCTCGGCAATATCAGCCTTGGTTTTGATCACGTCCGGGTAATCGTCGGTATAGCGTGCCTGCAGTTCCATCAATTGCTTCTGCAGTTGGGTCAACTCCTGGTCGAGGGTTTGCGGATTGGTAGTGGCCTGCGAGGCCTTCCAGGAGGCAATTTGCTGTGCCAGGATACTTTCGGTATAGGCCTTGTCCTGCTGGGCGCGGGCCAGAGTCTGGGTGGTGGCGTCGAGTTGCGAGTTCATCGACATCAGCATGCGCATGTTGTTGTCGGCGTCGGTGGGCAGCTGACCCATGTATTGTCTCTTGAAGTCCGCGAGCTTGGCATCCTGCTCGTCAAGGGCGCGCTTGGCGTCGTCCAGTTGGCGGGTGAGAAAGTCGGTGGTGCCTCCTGCGGCGGCGGCGCGCTCGCGCAGGTTTTCATCCACCAGCGATGAGGCCAGAGCGCCGCATATCTTCTGGGCGCGTTCCGCATTGCTGTCGCTGTACACAATGTTGACGCCGGATGCTGCCGACGCACCGGACCCCGGCTTTTTCTTGGCGCCGGAGATTCCCGCACCGGCAGGGCCCATCAAGGTGATCCCCGACTCGAACTGAGTGTTGTTCCGGATCTCGTCGATGAGCTTGTTCTCTTCATCGGGCTTGGCAAACCCGTTATTCTGAATCAGGGTGCGGAGCTTGGTGTCGCTCACCACCTGCTGTTCGAGAGTATTGACACGCTGTGTAAAATCGGCGGGTATGACCGACTTGACGTAGTCGTCGGGCACCTTCTGGCCTTCCACCAGCAACGTAGCCGTTGAGGTATATTTCGGAGAAAAGAGATACGAGACCCCGAAACCCGCGATCGGAGCAAGCAGAGCCGGTATTAGGATGACTTTCAGGCGCCGCCGCAGCATCGCCAGATAATCGTCCATCGTCAGTTCGCGATTTGCACTCATACTGTTCACCAATCCGGCCGCTCCGGGCGGCCAAAAAAAGTTATTCGATTCGAGTCGGCGTGGGATGCCATTCCATCCCAATCGTGCCCACGTGCCGCAGAGCAACCCTGCCGCAGTTGCCACCCCCCGCGCACAGCACCGAACCGCTGAGCGGAATATTGAAAGCCACCTCGTCGAAGCGATAGGCCGCGAAGAAGTCATAGGAGCGTCCCAGGTGTTTGCGGAAAACGGCTCCCGCAGACCCTTGGTCATAGCTGGAGGCATTCACGCCGCAAGTGGCGCAAAACTGGAGTTTCTTATTATGGGAGTAGCTCAGATCGCCATAGAGATCCCACGTCCGTCCCAGCGGGCGCTTATATCCTAGACGCGCCGCCTGGGTGTCCGCGCCGGCGAAGAAGCCAGAACCTGCCGAAGTAAATTTTTCCCAAGTCGCAACGATCGACGAGTGGCCAAACTTGTAGCGCAACTGCACGCGCCCGCTCAACGACCAATGCGAGAGGGCGCCCCCTTCTTCGAGTTCGGTGTACTGCGGCCCGGCTCCGGCAACCAGGCTCAGCCGACCGGAGACGGTATGGCTCCAGCGCGCGTTGATGATGTGGTTGTAAACCTGGCCGCCGGTATCCTGCGGGAATTGAAACAGCTGGAAACCGTAGAGAACGCCGATCTGATCGTGATGGGAAAGCAGACGGCTGTACCCGCCCTCAACCGTGTACTGGTCGCTATTGGCCAGAACCGTGCAAACATGGGGAGCACAGGCAGCAGCATTCGTGGAGTCATAGAAATGAGCGTTGCTGAATCCGCCCGCCACGGTGACCGCAGAGCGCGGGTTGATGGCCTGTACTACGTCGAGGATCGCGGTGTTCGCGAGGCGGGGAATGGTTCCGATCGCACCAAACTGACCGGTCCCGAAGCGTTCGCTGCCGGGCAAACCGCCGCCTTCCTCTCCCGTGCCCATGCCACCGGTGGCCAGACCCAGCCCCGGGGCGCCGCCAAAGGTGCCGATTTCGAAGGAACCATCGGGCAAGTAGCTTAAGGTGTCGCGCAGAGTCGCCTGGCCGGTTCGCCAGCGCGTTACCGCCTCCAGGCCCCCCGCCTGCAATTGTTTCACCTCATAAGGATTGCTGTAGAACGCTCCTCCGCCGAGGTACTCGAGAAAGAGATCGCTCTTGGGCCAGAATTGCTGCAGATCGAAGGCTCCGAGAACGCGGGTGATCGATTCTAAGCCGGTAGCGCCGATCTGGTTGCCCCCGTTCGTATCCGCCGATTCGCTCACCTGCAAAGCCGGCGAGACGAAGCTCCGGGTGGCCGTACGCAGGCTAAGACCAGGCTCGTCCAAGCCCGTTACCGGCGGATTTTCCGGATTCAGCACGGGAGCGTTCTGGCCGAAGGCCGGCGCCGGAGCTGGATTTTCCGGCTGGGACTGGGAGCTATTTTGGGCGGCCGCGCACAAGCTCATGCCGAGAACCAGCAGCGTCCACCGGATTGTTCGCATTCTTGCCATTTTTTTCACCCGTCGATCCTTATTTAGGACCGCATCTCTCCTACGGAACGACAATCGTATCTCCCGTCTTCAGCATATAGTTCTGTGCGATGTCACCCTTAATCAGCCTGCGGTAGTTCACCAGCAGCTTCTCCTGCTTGCCGTTCTCGGTGCGCAGGACGTAAATGCCCTTGGTCTTGGCAAACTGGTTGAGCCCAGCGCTGGACAATGCCTGCAGAACGGTCATGTTCGGTAACATCGGCATGGGCCCGGAATGCAGCACCTCGCCGTTTACGTAAATCCGTTTGCTGTTAATCGCGGTCACCACCACGGTGACCCGCGGGTCGGCGATGTACTTCTTCAGCTTGACCATCAACGAATCCGACAGCTGCTGGGGCGTCATGCCGGCGGCCTGCACATCGTTGAGCAGGGGAAGAGAGATTTTGCCATCGGGACGCACCGGCAAGGTTGCGGTAAGGTCGGCTTCCTTCCACACCGCGACGTGGAGCACATCCTCGGGGCCGATGACATATTCGGGTCCGCCCTGGCTGTCGGGAACGGCCTTTTCAGAAGCGGGACTGGCAGGGGCGGGAGCCGCGGCGGCCTGGGCAGGCGCATCCTGCGCCAGCGCCATGCTGCTGACCAAAACAAGTGCCGCAAGGGCCGCGTTCCATGTTGATTTCATATCGATTCCTCTCAGTTTCAATGTCTCAATGTGTCGATGCTTCAATGTCTCAAGCCCCGTCTTACGCCCCATACTCTTCGTACCCGATCTGCTTCAGCTTGTAGAGCAGCGCTTTATAGCTGATCTGCAACTCTTGCGCCGCCCGGCGCCGGTTCCAGCGGGTGCGAGTCAAGACTTGGAGAATGATTTCTCTCTCCGCTTCGCGGGAGGCGGCTCGGGCTGCGTCTTTTAGAGAAATTTTCTCGCCGTTCGCCCCGACGCGCCGCAGAAGCGAGCGCAATCCCCCCATCGCCAGCGTTTCATCGCCGAGCGCAACAATCGCTCGCGCCGCGTCTTTCAACTCGCGAATGTTGCCCGGCCAGTTGTATTCCAGGAAGAAGTTCTGGGTTTCGGGACTAAGCGCCGGCACGGCTCGGGAAAAATCACGTGCGGCGGCCGATAGAAACCAGTCGCGCAGCACCGGAATATCCTCTTTCCGCTGGCGCAAAGGGGGCAGCCGCAAGCAGACCCCGCTGATCCCATAATAGAGGTCTTCACGGAACTTGCCCGCCTTGACCTCGGGCTCCAACTCGCGCGAGGTTCCGCAGATGAAACGAGGCACGCGCTGGGCGTCGCCATTGCCATGCAAACCGATCTGCCGAACCAGTTCCTTCTGGACCGCTGCCGTCAGATCTCCAACTTCTTGCAAATAGACGGTTCCACCGTGACCTTCGCGAGCCGCCAGAGTGTTTTCACTGGCCTCCCGGCCCTGGTAGACGTGAAACGGCTCCGCGGCGCGGCTGGACAGAACATGAATGCGCCCCGCTGCCGCCGCTTTGCCGGAACCACGCTCCGCCACCACCAGCACCGGAACATCATTCTGCGACAGTTCGCGGATGACGGCTTCGACCGTACGCATGCCCGCACTGACGCTTTCGACCCACACCCGGCCGCTGCCGTTGTGCGAGTTTGTGTCCGTTGCCAGGAGTTCGGTTCTGTCGAAATCCATACTGTTTTGCTTGCGCTGTTCCGCGGCCCAAGACAGCGGGGGGATGACGTCTTGGGAAAAAAAACCTACACGGTTTGGAGCACCCAGGGTGCCAATCCCGTGTAATTATTTTGTCAAGTTACCAAAATAATATATCCTACTCCGTCAACGACTTGCGAATGAAACTGCGCGTGGTGACGTAACCCATACCTTACCACATTGCGGACAAATGGGAAAATTTTTGCCCAACACTTTGGTAATATGTGGGCATTACTTCCCCCTTGCCTGTGGGACAAAGTCCCCTTCAACCCACTGCAAGCACTGGCAACTTGGAAGTCCAACTGAAGCCAACTGCCGACGCTGATGGGGGTGGGCCATGCGCATGAATTGGGAAAACTTTTCCCTGCCCGCGCGGCACACGGAGACTCACCCTCGCCTGAGCCCAGCTGAGGCGACTACCTTTTAGGTCACTTTTGTTCGTGCCCCGACGTTCCGGATTTACTTCATGGGCACTTTGCGCAACGACCTGCTTTCGCATATTCTCAAATCCAAGCGCGCCATATATGGGTGAGTCCATCCAGGTAGCTCCGCAGCTCTCGGCCAGGGAGGGTCGTTTGCACTCTCGCTTTCCCCATTGGCAGGCCGTCGCGCTGCTGCTGCTGACCGCTTGGCTTTACGCCTCCATTCTGGCCCGCCTGTTTCTGCAGTGGGTCGGTCCGTCCCGCGATCCGAACTTCGAGCACGGCATTTTCGTCCCCCTCTTTGCTTTGTTTGTTCTCTGGCAGGATCGCGAGAGATTGAAAGCAATCGCGCCTGCCCCGTCCTGGACCGGTCTCCCGCTGGTGGTGCTCAGCCTGCTCATGCTGGCTCTGGGAGTCCTGGGCGCGGAAAATTTTTTGTCGCGGGTGTCGCTGCTGGTCCTGCTGGCGGGCCTGATCATTCTGTTTCAGGGTTGGAGGTTCTTTCGCGCCGTCCTGTTCCCATGGGCGTTTCTGATTCTGATGATCCCCATCCCAACCCTGATCATTAACCAGGTCACCTTTCCCCTTCAGTTGCTAGCCTCGCAGCTGGCGACTGTGCTACTGGAATTGGTCGGAGTTCCCGTGTTGCGGCAGGGTAATGTGATCGTGCTGGCCTCGATGCCGCTCGATGTCGCCGAAGCCTGCAGCGGTATCCGGTCCCTGCTCACGCTGGTAACGCTGGCCATCATCTATGGCTATCTGATGGAGACTCGAATGTGGGCCCGGGTGGCGCTGGTATGCTCAGCCGTGCCGATCGCCGTAGCCGCCAACAGCTTTCGCATCTTTGGCACCGGTCTGCTGGTGCAGTACTGGGATCCTGATAAAGCAGAGGGATTTTATCATGCCTTGGGGGGATGGCTGATTTTCGTGGTGGCGCTACTGATGCTGTTCGCAGTTCACCGCGTGCTCTCGCTCATCTGGAAGAGCGGTCCGGTTGCCCCGCGTGAGCTCGCTGCCGCGGAAGCCCAGTCCGCAGTCAAATTCCGCATGAAGTCCGGTCCACTTCGCTTCGGGATTGTGGCTGTGCCCATGTTGGCCACGGCGCTCGTCCTCCAGGCGCATTCGCGCACCGAGTACTTTCCTCCGCGTGCGTCTCTGAGTTCCCTGCCCTCGCAGATTGATGGGTGGACCGGAAGCGACGAAGCTCTCGATCAGCAGACCCTGGATATTCTCGGGCCGGGTGAATTTCTGGTGCGCGATTACGAAAACACCAACCAGCCCCAGTCCCAGCCTTGGATCAATCTCTACCTCGCCTACTTTCCCACGCAAAAGGCCGGCGATACCATCCATTCGCCGAACCACTGTCTGCCGGGCGCGGGATGGGTTCCCACTTCGCGGGAGATCATCCAGCTCACGCGTCCCGACGGTTCCTCGTTCCCGGTCAACCGCTACGTGGTGGCAAAAGGGGAAGACCGGCAACTGGTGCTCTACTGGTTTCAGGCGCATGGCCGCGCCGTCGCCAGCGAGTACTGGGCAAAGTACTACCTTGTCGCCGATTCCGTTCGCATGAATCGCAGTGACGGCGGCCTGGTGCGTCTGATGACCCCGATGCTTGACGGCGAGTCTCCCGATGCCGCCCAGGCCCGCCTGATGAAGCTCGGGTCGCAGTTCCTTACGCTGCTCGACAACTACATTCCGCGCTGAGGTTTGTTCGTATCGGGGAATCTCCTTCATCACGCTCCGGAAAACACTGGTTCGTATCGGGGCATCGCTTTAGCGATGCCGTACCTTCTTCGAAATCGGATGCCCCTTGAGGGGCGGGGCGCGATCGCGGCCATTCACGCTCAGGCGCTGGTGAGACTCGATCCTTTGTGGCATGCCTGAAGGCATGCCCTGATACAAACCTAGATGTGCCAGGGCCTACTACGCGTGAATCCGAATCTCCTCGGATTTCTGATTCCGCGTCTGCGCGAACGCTTGCGGCAGGAAGCGCACCAGGTCCGTCGCCACCAGACAGTTCTCGCCGACGGATTCGCTGGCCAGGTCCCCCGCCAGTCCGTGAAGATAGACAGCGAGCGCGGTTGCTTCGAGCGCTTGCTGCGGATGCTGCGCGATTAAGCCGGCGACCATTCCGGTGAGAACGTCACCCGTGCCTCCGGTAGCCATGCCGGGATTGCCAGTCGGATTCACCCACACTGTGCCATCGGGCGCGGCGACCAAGGTGCGATGTCCCTTGAGCACAACGATCAGCTCATGCTCGCGAGCGAAGTTGCGCGCAACTTCGCTCGCGAGCATGAGCTGATCGTTGTGCTCAAGGGACATCGCACCTTGGTC
>Ga0075030_100006087_pt1 | contig 10840 bp, 11 predicted proteins | sample LitLauG_LLR_2012_FD_71393 | JGI IMG/M metagenome (GOLD analysis project Ga0075030, IMG submission 71393) | Freshwater sediment microbial communities from Pennsylvania, USA - Little Laurel Run_MetaG_LLR_2012 | ecosystem: Environmental > Aquatic > Freshwater > Creek > Sediment | place: USA...
GTATATATCCTCTCCGCCGCTCGCACACCGATTGGTAAGTTTGGAGGTTCGCTGGCCAAGCTCACCGCCGCCGACATGGGGGTGGTCGCGGCCAAAGCTTCAATCGAGCGCGCCGGAGTCGAAGCGAGACAGGTCGAAGAGACTATCTTCGGCAATGGCCGCCAAGCCGGAGGCGGTCCCAACCCTGCCCGCCAAATTTCCATCCGCAGCGGCTTGCCGCAGGAGGTCCCTGCCTACACCATCAACAAGGCGTGCGCCTCCGGAATCAAATCAATCGCACTAGGTTTTCAGGAAATCGCCACCGGCAATCTCGAATGTGTGCTGGCCGGTGGAACCGAGTCGATGTCGCGTCTTCCTTACTACCTCGAGGGCGTACGCTGGGGTTATCGTCTTGGAAATCAGGAACTCGTCGACGGCATGTATCGCGACGGTTTCTTCTGCCCAATGGCAAAAATGCTGATGGGCGAAACTGCTGAAGTTCTCGCTGAGCAGTACAAGATCACCCGCGAAGAGCAGGATCAGTTCGCGCTCCTCTCGCAACAGCGGGCCGCCGCCGCGCAATCTGCCGGGCGCTTCGAGGCAGAAATCGCGCCGGTGACCATCGAAGGCAAGAAGGGCGCTACCGTTTTCTCCCGTGACGAACACTTATTTCTGGAGGCAACTATCGAGAAGATGGCCAAACTGGCGCCGGTTTTTTCGAAGACAGGAACGATCACCGCAGGGAATTCCTCTGGCATCACGGATGGTGCCGCGGCAGTCATACTCGCCAGTGAGAACTTCGTAGCTCAGAACAAGCTGAAGCCGCTGGCACGAATTCTGGCTGCAACCTCCGCCGGTGTCGACCCTCGATTGATGGGCATCGGCCCGGTACCTGCCATCCAAAAGATGGAAAGGAAGCACGGCCTCAAACTCAACGACTTCGATCTGATCGAACTCAACGAGGCGTTCGCGGCCCAGGTTCTGGCCTGCGACCGGGAACTGCATTTCGATCGCGACAAACTCAACGTCAACGGCGGCGCCATCGCCCTCGGCCATCCCATCGGATGCACCGGAACCCGCATCACCGTAACGTTGCTGCACGAGATGCTCAAACGAAAAGCCCGTCGGGGTCTCGCTACCCTATGCGTCAGCGGAGGTATGGGAACGGCGTTTGCGATCGAAAATGTAGCCTGACCGTCTTCGCTTGTAAACCCGCTGCAGCCCGACTGATTCACTGGAATCGGCTCTTCGCGTGCTATACTCCCCGCCACTCGCGGAATGGCGGGCACACAGCTCCTATCGCGAAACTACTCCATCGGCGATAAGTCAGCCGATGCTATTAGGGACCATTCATGTCACGCTTCCATCAGACTTCGCCGAACGCGAGCAAGATGAGCCGCACAACAGATTCGTTTGAGTTGTTGGGATATGCTCTTCGGGCGTTGCGCCGTGAAGTTCTTCAATTCCGCTTTGACTATCCGCTTGATGTCGATCTGGCGGCAGGGCCTAAGAACTCGTTCCACTACTATCTCTACAGCGAAAAACTAACCTGGAGCGTGATGAGCATGGACCCGACCGGGGTTCCACAGGCACGCAACCGGCTTACCGGCGTGGTTTACAAGCCCGCCTACATCGCGTGGTGGGGCTTAGTCAACCTGGGACACTTCCTCCGCCACCACGACGAAGCCAGCCTTGAAGCATTCCTGAAGCAAGTCGACTGGCTCGAGTCCCACGCGATTACCCGTGCTGACGGCTCTGTCGTCTGGGTGAACGACTATAACTGCCTGCAGGGCAAAACCTTCCTTCGGGCCCCTTGGATCTCGGCATACGACCAAGGCCTTGTGATCAGCGCCTTGGTAAGAGGGTTTCGGCTGACGAAAAAGCCGCACATCCTCGAATTGCTTCGGGGTGCTAGCCGCATTTTCGCACTGGAAAGCCAAGCAGGCGGAGTACGCGATTCCTTGACGTCCGGTGCTCTTTATAGCGAATTGCCGGGGCAGTCGATCCCGGGCATTCAAGATGGGTTTATGACTTCGCTGCTCGGTTTGTACGACCTGTTTGTCGAGACGGAAGACATAACGGTCAAAGCTTTGTTCGAGGATGGCATCGCCGGACTGAAGGAGATGCTTCCAGCGTGGGACTATAAGAACCGCTGGAGTTGGTACGGTTCACGTGCCTATCTCTGCCCCCCTTCCTATCACTGCCTGAACCGGGTCCTGCTTGAAGTGCTTGCTCACCTCACCGGAGACTCCGTCCTTGCCAAATACGCGGAGGCGTGGAAACCGGATCGCCTTTCTGCATTGAAGCGCGCGGAAATCTTTACCATGTTTCTTCTCACCAAGAACGCTTCCCGCGTGCGGAATAAGACGTGGAGACTTAGCCCTGCAAAAGTGCGCGCGCGCGCGTCTGCGGACGCGAAGGCGCCAGTGCAGGGGGCAGGGGCGCCCCCTTTACGTGCTAGTGCGTCTCGCCAATTCTTCCGCCGCTCCGCCTAGCAGTATCGGCGTGCGGGTTCGTTCCAATCGTCTCTGAGTCCGCAGGAAACATCATCTCGCTCGGCTTGCGCGCGCTTTCTTGCGGTGGCTATACTCACTGTTAAGGAAATGGCAATCCCCGCCGCACATACCGGTCCTACTCCTTCAGTTCGAAACCCGATGCCACTCTCCGCAATTATTGTCGACGATGAGCAACTGGCGCGCGACGAACTTGCCTACCTGCTGAAGAACGCTGGCGATGTAAACGTGGTGGCGCAAGGCAAGAATGGCCTGGAAGCAGTCAACTTGATCAAGGAGCACAATCCTGACCTCGTGTTCCTCGACGTCCAGATGCCCGGCCTAGACGGATTCGGGGTGATCAAGAAGTTGCTGGACCGTAAGGTTCCCCTTCCAAAGATCGTCTTCGCGACTGCTTTCGATCAATATGCAGTGAAAGCGTTCGAGGTAAATGCAGCCGACTACATACTCAAGCCCTTCGACAAGAAGCGGGTCGCGCAGGCCATTGAGAAAGCGCGAACGAAGATAGAAAGCGGGGCTGGCTCCGAAGAAAAATTGGACACGCTGGTGAGGATGCTGGAATCGCAAAAAACGCAAACTGCGAAGATCCTGATCAAGGCGGCGGGCCGGTTATTCCTCACCGACCCTAAGGACATCTGTTACGCGACCATCGAAGACGGCGTGATAACTGTAACCACGAGTGGCCACTCGGGCATGGAAGGCCACTCCAATTGCCGCACGCTCGAAGAACTCTTCGAGAATCTTGATCCCAACCTGTTCTGGCGAGCGCACCGCTCCTTCCTCGTGAACATCAATCACATTCGCGAAGTTGTCCCCTGGTTCAAGAGTTCTTACCAGTTGCGCATGGACGACAAGAAACAGACGGAAATTCCCGTCAGCCGCGCCCAGACACGCCGCCTGCGCGAATTGTTCAATCTGTAGGCAAAAATGGGCGAACGCGAAGAGAGCTGCGCCCGCCCGGGGAGGGTCCCTTAAGCGGCGATCGCTTGCAGCGCGATGCGGTTTGGTATCAGAATCGTTGAACCTTCCAGGCGGATCAAGTCTTTCCGTTTCATTTCGCTCAACAACCGAGTTACCGTTTCACGCGACGACCCGATCATCTGTGCTATTTCTTCGTGCGTGAATTCAGTGGTCACGCGCAGGTCACGGTTCCGCGGTTCATCGGAAATCCAGGAGAGCAGCAGTCGAGCAAGCTTTTCTGTGGAACTCCGAGCCAGCAGCAGATCGTGCACGTCGTCGAAGGAAGTCGTGGCCTCCCTCGCCAGCGCGGAAGCGCACGCCAGCGCAGCTCGGTTGTCGCGCTCGATCAGCCGAAGAAAACCTTCGCGTTCCACGTACTTGATCTGGCAGAAATCGATGGTCGTTACTGTAATCAGGGACGGCGTTCCCGAAATGACTGCACTCAAACCCATCAGCTCGCGACCCCCGGAAATTCTCAAGATTATCGTCTTGCCGTCCCGCGCCTGAAGTGAAAGCTTCGCTCGTCCGGTGCAGACGATGTACACTCCCCGAGGCATTTGTCCCTCCATCATGAGGTTTGCGTTGGGTGGATAGAGGGTGACGTGCCCTTGTGCGTGGAAGTCACGCGTCAGATGGTCAGACAAACGACCAAAGTCGCAGTCGTGCCGTAAGTCGCAGTGAGAACAATCACTAGGAATTGAAATCCGTCGCATTGCACGCATGCATTCCCCCGCTCGGCATACTAGTCTGGTTATCAGCTCCACGCGGGGAGGGAGCGAGAGACACTGGTTGCAGTGCAAGCCGCTCGCCAGTCTGGTCGAGAGGTCTAGGTCCCTTTTGTTTCCTCAAGATAGAACAGCGGACGGGTCGCAACCCCGACACCGGGCGCCGATGCATAGCGACCTTGTGCCGATAATTCGGCATGGATCTAACAAAGATAATCAGTGCGCGAGATCCCCAACCGCTGCATCTTGTATTGAAGTGTGGTTCGCTTCAAACCAAGCCGGGCCGCTGCACCCCCCGGGCCCGACAGTGCACCGCGGGTCTGACGCAGAATCTCGACAATGTGGACCCGCTCGCGCTCGTGCAGCGTAACGTCAGAATCCAAACGCTGGCGAGAAATCACCTCACGCAGTTCGCCAAGCGGTGCGGCTAGACGGTTCCCTTCCGACAGAATCACGGAACGCTCGACGAAATTCTCCAGCTCGCGTATGTTGCCCGGCCAGCTCCAACGCATCATGGCCTCGATAACCGCTTCCGGAATCATGTCGATCCGCTTGTTCAACCGGGCGGAACATTTCTCCACGAAATAACTCGCCAGCGTGGGAATGTCTTCGCGCCGGTCCCGCAACGCCGGCATATGCAGCGGGAATACGTGCAGGCGGTAAAACAAGTCGGCACGAAATTCCTTGTCCGCGACCGCCTGCGCCAGATTGCGGTTCGTGGCGGCGATCAGCCGGACGTTTACGCGTATCGTTCGGGTTCCTCCGAGCCGTTCGAATTCCTGATCCTGAAGTACTCGCAACAATTTCGGCTGCAACTCCAGCGGAATTTCACCAATCTCGTCCAGTAACAGAGTCCCTTGGTCCGCCAGTTCCAGACGTCCGATCTTCTGGCTCACGGCTCCTGTGAATGCACCTTTCTCGTGCCCAAAGAGTTCGCTTTCCAGCAGTCCCGTCGGAATCGCGGCGCAGTTCAGCTTGATGAAGCTACGCCCTCTCCGCTGGCTCGTCCCGTGGATCAGGCGCGCAATTCGCTCTTTCCCGGTTCCCGTTTCGCCGGTGATGAGCACCGTGGAATCGGTATCGGCGACGATACCCGCATAATCGAGCACACGCGCCAAGGCTGGGCTCTTGCCAACAATATCGTCCCCACCATGCGGCCGGTGAGTTTCGTGATCCGCGACGGAGTTTCCCTTTGCCAGGCGCTTTTTGAGACCAACAATCTCGCGTATCGAGTGTGCGTGCTGCAGCAAAATCCCGATCTGGGTTGCCACTTGCTCCAGGTATTCGATCTCTGAGGGTGCGAAGGCATTGTCGATGTCCACGGCGACGTTCAAAGCGCCCCAAACCCGGTTGCCCGCCATAACCGGGACACTGCACGCTGATCTCATTCCTTGCTGGCACATGGCCTTTGCCAGCGGCGCATTGATTTGACTCAATTCCTCCGCGGAAAAGATCGAGACGCCTCGCGTCTGGATGGCCCTACCCGAAAGCGATTGTCCGACGGGAACGATCGCGTGATTGACCAATGGCCCCCATCCCGAGGAATTCCCGTACAGGCACACATTTTTCCCGTCTTCGTCCAAGAGAGCAATGACGGTCCGATCGTATCGCGCGATGCTTCGCACATTAGAAAGGATGGCCGGCAAGAGGATGTCCAGATCGAGACTGCAACTCAGTTCGCGCCCGATTGCGAACAGACTTCGCTGCTCTTCCCGAACATGCTCCGTCCTCTCCTTCTCGAGAGCAACCGCGCCCACCCGCGCGACGTGGGCCAGCAAATCGATGTCGTTTCGCTTGAGGCCTGCGGCACTCCTTTTTCCCAGCCCAACCGCTCCAAAACAGGTGGAGGCATTGATGATGGGAATAGCCGCATACGATCGCACGCCGTGATTCATTAACACAGGAGCCCAGTTGGAGAAGTGCCGATCCTGTTCGATATCGGGAATATTGACGGGTTCGTCGATTGGCAAGCCTGCGCCCACTTCGCTGATCGGGTGAGGCTCGAGCTCGCCGGCCTCATGGTTCTTCTTCCAGTACTGTGTGAGGACAAAATCCCGGTGAGGATCGCGGAGAGAGAGGTTTAGAAATTCGCCGTCGGTCAATGCCAACAAGGGTGGCGCAAGTTCTTTGAACGCTTCCGGAAAGTTGGTAGCGCGGCACAACGCATCGGTGATCTCGAGGAATACTCGACAATGATCGCGATCGGGTGAGATCGCGTCGCTCGTGTCCGAGCTTTCTGCCATGGAAAAACCCCCTGCACTTGCTGAGTTACCTTGCAGCAGTCAAATTTGAGCAGGAATGAGAGGCATCGCAGTTTGCCACGCTGCTGGCCGTGATTCTTCGCGTCGTAGACGTCAGTTCCTCGCTGGGAACCAATCTTGTTGCCCCAAAGGGGAGTTTGTTGATCTACGAAAGCGCTTCCGGAACGGTATCTTTCCGGAAAAAGACTTTGTATCCGGAATTGGCGTTACGGGCACAGCAAGTGCGTTTCTGTTACAAAAACCGGAATCATCGCCGCGACACCCCGCCATCGCAAACGGTCAACGGCGGCGACGCCAACCGGCGTTAGATCAGAAGTGCAGCAAATATGCGGACGATTCTGTTCTAGAAAGCGGAATTTCTCGCCCAGATACCTCACCGATGTCATTAGCTACTAGTGATAGAATGTGCCCGCACGAGGAGGCTGCGGTGCGACCGAACGGCGGACAGAGGCTGCGGGCGCTGCGAGAAATCCTCGGGTATCGCATGCGCGATGTGGAGCTCGCCAGCAATCAGATCGCACAAAGACTTGACAACGAGGAATTCGCGATTCCGCCAAGCCGCCTTTCTGACATCGAGACCAAGGGAATTGTCCCAAGCATTTTTCGCCTGTATTCCTTTGCTGCCATCTACCGGCGGGAGTACCGCGAGCTACTCTCCTATTACGGGTTCGATTTAGATGATCTGCCTGCCGACGTAGGCCATGGGCGGCCGCAGAAATCTCATGTGCTGGAGGCATTGAAGAGTGTCAAGGAAGTGCGGGTTCCTACGGCACTCGATCCCGCATTTTCATTTCAGAAAACAACCGACTTAAAACGCGCCATCGAACAGTGGGGGGTGGTGCCCATGGCATTTCTCGCATCCCTTGCCGATGACCGGTTCACCTACGGGTACATTGGCTCGGAAGATTTCACCATGAACCCGATTCTTCCGCCAGGTAGCTTTGTGCAGGTCGACGAATCGAGGAATAAAGTAGCGGAAGGCCTCTGGCGATCGGAGTTTGAGAGGCCGATCTACTTTGTGGAAATGCGCGATGGATACGCATGTTGCTGGTGTTCCATCAAGCACGACGCCATCTTGCTGCAACCTCACCCCCTGTCCCCCGTTTCCGTTCGGGTTCTGAAATACCCGCAGGAAGCAGAAGTTCTGGGACAAGTCATCGGCGTTGCGATGCGACTTGGGGACTGGGACTATTCCGGCTTTCAACCAGCGCTGAAAGCGCGCTCAGAACTGACTTGAGATGCGCCCTTGCGGCGGGGGAAGCTGGTTTCGGCTGCAGGTCAACCAGCGCCGCCAGGAACTCTTCACGAGCTTGGCCCTTGGTGCAAGACTCAGCAACGTCGATGACCAGCCACGCCAGTGGTTTTCTCAATATTGCGGTGAGTAAAGTGCGGTGCGACGAACCAATCGCGCGCTGCGCGGCATCTTCACCATAGACTTTCGTCAGACCCCAGTGCTCGTACTTTCCGCACGTAACGTACAACTTCTCCACATAAAGGAACCTGCCCAGTAGACCAGCAACCGCCGCAAGACTGCTGGTTTCGAAATCTTCGGATGCCGATCGGAGTCTCATATAAGTTTACGATTTCCGTAATCGCGGTGGGATCAAAAGAAGCATAAGAATCCGCACGCCCGCCCGCAAGCTTTCACGGTGCGAACTTCATTCGCCAAGGAGAAACACCGTGAAACAATTCTTGCTGGCCCTGGCCGTTCTGACCATTTTCCTCACTACGACTGCGCTCCCGAGTTTGGCCGATGGCAATCCCGAGAGCAAGTGCTTTCCAATGGTTTGCCCCCCTGCGGAGTAGGCAAACGCGCACTGACACTCACGACGTCTGTCGGACGTCGCCCCTCTTAAACATACGGTTCTGCGGCGAGATCTTGCGATCCCGCCGCCCTTTCCCTGTCGCAATCCAAGTCAACCAGCACGTGGATTCCGCCGGAAGACCGAGGGGCGATCCTCCGGCGAAGATAGCTGGATGGTACCCGCGTCAGCTCCTGAACGGATATTCGTCCCAGAGAATTTACGATTTCCGAACAAGCACCCATCTGACCTCGAGACCGCCTGCACCCACGTTAGGCTTTAAGAGTCTCGGGCAATTCATCGTCGGCCGTTTCTCGATTGAACATGCATAACGCCGGGGCTATAGTGCTCATGACCTGTCGATGAACTCGCATTGGGTATTGTTGTTTTTCGTCTGGATCTTGCCGCACCTACTCCTCGGTGTGCTCGCCGTCTTCCTTTGGCGACGCGGTCTATACCGCGAGGTTCCCTGCTTCTTCGTTTATGTGTGTTACGAGATCGCTGAATTCTGCCTGCTGTTCGCATTGCGCCTCATCCCGAGCGTGACCAATCAGCAGTATCGGTACGCCTACTACGCTACGCTGGCGTTCAGCGTGGTTCTTCGGTTTGGCGTGATTGAAGAAGTTTTCAGAGATCTGCTGCGCGAAGCTCACGTGGTTCAGGTGGCGATGCGGCGATCGCTGCGCATCGTTCAGGGAACACTTCTCATCGCCGGTATTCTGTTTGCTGTGTACGCGCCGGGAGACAACAGCGTCAGTTTCGTAACGGGCGTGTCGGTGGTGAACCGCGGATTGGCGATGGCTCAATCCGGTTTCCTGCTTTTCCTGATTTTTCTTTGCTCTTTCCTCGGCCTGTCATGGCGTCGCCTGGTTTTTGGAATCGCCCTCGGTCTTGGAGTGATCGCCAGCGTCGATCTTGGCATCTTTGCCGTTCGCGCGGCATTAAGCAGCAGCGCATGGGTGCCTTATCTCGACCTTATAAGAACTGTCACCTACCTGACTTGCGTTTCGACTTGGATTGCCTATGTCGCAGCGCCCGAACATGCCGCTGCGCCTTTGACGACTATTTCCAATGAGGAATTAAAAGTATGGAACAAGGAATTTCAACGTTTGCTCCGGCCATGATCGCCACCTGGTCGCTGGTCGCAGTCTCGCTGCTCGCTCTGGGAACGCTGGCCTATTCTGCGATCCGCAGGCGCACCCGCCAGGTCGATCTGAAGCGGGAAATGGAGGCTTTCCAAGCTCCGGACGTCGAGGCGTTCAGAAATCTCGTCGATCCCGCAGAGGAAGACTATCTTCGCGATCAATTGCCGCCGGCAAGATTCCGCAGCCTCAAGCGGCAACGGACGTGGGCAGCCCTGGTCTATACTCGGGAAGTGGGGAGGGCCGCGAGGGCGCTCACCATGGTGGGGCATGCCCAGAAGCGCAGCGCAGACCCGGCAATTCAAGCGACCGGAGTGCAGTATGCCGATGATGCTCTTCGGCTTCGCCTCGGGGCCGTTCAGGCGAGTTTCTGCTTGGCCGCCGAGTTCGTTCTGCCGGGCCTGAGAACCAGGACGGTGCTGGCGCTTATCGATCGGTACCGGCAATCGGCGGAGACGCTCTTGCAGCCAGGCCGTTCTGCCGGAATGGAAATGCCAGGTTCCAAGGGCGCCTGATCACGGTGCTCTTCTGGGCACACGATTTATGGCACGAGGTTGGGAAAGCAAATCCGTAGAACAGCAACAAGAGGAACGATCACAGCATCGGGATGCTGCCCGTGTTCCGGTCTCTCCCGAAGACCAGGAAAAGAACCGGAAGCGTGACGGCCTGCTGCTTTCGCGGCAACGCCTCAGCCAGCAACTTCAAACCGCCTGCAACTCGCGCCATCGGCAGATGTTGGAGCAGTCGATCGCCGAGATCGACCGTCAACTGTCTTCTATTGAATAAGTTACGTAGCCAACCTCACGAAAGTGACTGGCCTGACCGCATACCTCCTATAAGCAAAACCACGGTCCGGTCAGAAACCACCTGACGTATAATCGGGGGGTCGATGAAAGCCTACGTTTACGTGTCCCTCAAGAAGAGCGTTCTGGATCCCCAAGGCAAGACCATTCACGGCGCCCTTACGAAGATCGGCTACAAAAGTTTGCACGACGTGCGGCAAGGCAAGTATTTCGAAATCACTCTCAATGGCGGCATTTCCAAGGATGAAGCGAAAGCCGAGGTTGAAAAGATGGCTCGCGAAGTCCTGACGAACCCGGTCATTGAAGAGTTTCGTTTCTCCCTCGAAGAGTAGATATCCGTCTTGTGGTTGCGGGCCAGCGCGCCCGAACAACACGGGTCCCCCACCGAACGATTCAAGGAGCCAATATTCATGTGCGGCATTGTGGGATATGTGGGTAAGAAGGAAGTCGTCCCGGTAATCATCGAGGGCCTCAGAAAACTGGAATATCGCGGCTATGACTCCGCTGGAATCGCAGTGGCCGGCAACGGCGCCGGTTTGCAGATCCGGCGCGCCGAAGGCAAGCTCCGGAATCTCGAGGAGGTCATCCGCCAGAAACCGCTCGACGGCACTTACGGCATCGGACACACGCGCTGGGCCACCCACGGACGCCCCAC
>Ga0075030_100006088_pt1 | contig 10839 bp, 12 predicted proteins | sample LitLauG_LLR_2012_FD_71393 | JGI IMG/M metagenome (GOLD analysis project Ga0075030, IMG submission 71393) | Freshwater sediment microbial communities from Pennsylvania, USA - Little Laurel Run_MetaG_LLR_2012 | ecosystem: Environmental > Aquatic > Freshwater > Creek > Sediment | place: USA...
CGGCCACAAAGTGGAGGTCTTGCGGCGTCATTGCGACGAGGTGGGTCGCGATCCAGAGGAGATCGAGGTGACCGCTCTCATCGCGGTGGCCGACGACGCTCAGCCGGACACGATCCTGCGTGCAGCCGAAGCGCTCCATGCTGCCGGGACCCACTCGATCGTCGTGCGATCGACCGGGTCGGCGCCGTCGCAGTGGCTCGAGGAGACGTGGGGGCCGGTGGTGCCGGCCCTGGCCGCCATCGGCTGACCGCGACCGGAGTGACCGTGTCGCTGCCCCAGACGCCGCGGTCCGCCGTCAGAAGCCGACGCCGCCACCGCCACCGCCACCGCCGGACGTCGTGGTGGTCGTGGGAGGCGAGGTCGTGGTGGTCGTCGGCACAGTCGTGGTGGAGGGATTCGCCGTGGTCGGCGCCGTCGGCGGGCTGGTCGGCGTGGTGCCGCCTGGTGCAGTAGTCCCGTCGACGGGCGTGGTCGTGCCGGTGGTCGGTGTGCTCCCGTTGGTCGGCGCAGCTCTGTTCGTCGGCGTCGTGGTCGGAACCGTCGTCGTCCCGGCCGCAGGCTGCAAGGAACCGCCGGCGGCGCTCGACATGACAACGACGGACCAGGTGCCCCACTTGTCCTTGACGTCACCCTTCACCTGGTCGGGCCGGTGGTCGTCGTAGAACCAGTAGAGCGCCTTGCCGGCATAGGTCACCTGGAGCACGCCGCCTCGACGCTTCACAGTGCCGAGCTTCGTGGCATCAACGCCGTTCCCTGCCTTGGCCTGCTTCATCGCTTTCGGCAACAGCACCTGAGGCCAGACCTTCAGGCACCTGGCGCCACACGAGACCTTGCCGACCGTCTTCAGCGTGTAGACGGTCGTCCCGCTGACGAGGATGGTGCCGTACTTTGGGTTCGTGGTGGTCGAAATGACGATGCTCTTCGCCCTGGGCGTCGCGCCGGCGGAATCGGCAACGGCGGTCGATGAGGTCAGCCCTCCAAGAGCCAGCGCAACGACCGCCGCTCGAGGGAGGACCCGGCGGGTGCTGTCCCGGGGTCGCAGCTTCAGGCTCATTCCAGTCGTCTCCTCTCGTGGACACCGGGTGTACGGCCCACGAGCCGTCTGGGATCGCCTCCGTCCGCCTGTTGACGACATCTCCTGGACGGCCGGGAGTCGGGTAGGGGCTGGTCCGGACCATCCCGTTGTGGTTTTCGCCCGTATGACGAATGATGAAGACAGATCTCGGAGGAGACATGAAGACCAGAGTGCACAAGACACACACGACGACGGAGCCCGCGCCCCGAGCAGCCGGCAGAGCCCCCTTGCGGCGGATCGCCACTGCGGCGCTGGTGGGGGGCGGGTTGGCTGCATCCCTCATTGCAGCAGGGACCGCGGGTGCCGCCCCCACGAGCAGCATGATCTCGACGGCCAAGAGCGCCAAATACGGCACGATCCTTGTCGCCGGGAACACGGTCTACACACTCAAGGCAAGCAAGGTGTCGTGTGGCGCCAATTGCCTCAAGACATGGCCTGAGGTCCTCCTCCCTGCCGGGGTGACGGCGGCGACGGCTGGGACCGGAGTGAACGCCGCGAAGCTCGGCACGGTCGCAGGACAAGGTGGGGCCCTCCAGGTGACGTACGGCGGCAAGCCGCTCTACTGGTTCTCGAAGGACACACGTCCTGGCCAGGTGAAAGGAATTGTCAAGGACAAGTGGGGTGCGTGGTCCGACGTGGTGACGGCGAAGCCTGCCGGTACGAGTTCCAACTCCGGCTCCAGCTCGGGCTCGGGCGCGTCCAGCGGCTCGGGCGGTGCGGGGTTCTAGTGCGGGCGTTCGAAGGGGAGAGGTCATGACCTCGGTCCTGACCTCGCCGGCCCAGCCGCGGTCGGCGTCCGCCAACACGGTGCCCGGTTGGAACGTGAAGAGGATGTGGGCCGCGCTGTCGACGCGCGTCTACCTGCCCGCGTGCTCCATCGCCGGCATCGCGGCCGTCCTCGTGGTGATCGGTTGGTCCCATCGCTGGGGCGGGGCGACCTTCTCCCAGTCCTTGACAAGTTTGCGCGTCGTGATCGTCGGCCCGTTGACACTGGCGATCATCGGCGTGTTCTTGGTGACGGAGCGGGTCTGGCCGGCGCAGCAGCGTTCCGTCTTCGCCCGCGGGTACCGGCATGACCTCCTCCTCACGGTCATGAACGTCCTCCTCGTGGCGCCCCTCGTGACCGCGCTGACACTCTCCTTCGTGGACGTGATGCGCCGATCGGCTCCGTGGATCGTCCTACCCAAGATCGGCACGTTGCCCCGCTGGGGTGCAATCGCTCTGATCTTCGTTGCCATGGATTTCTGCAACTGGCTGGCTCACTACGCCAATCACCGATACCGGATGTTGTGGCGCTTCCACGAGCTCCACCACTCGCAAGAGGACATGAACGTGTTGACGGTCTTCCGCACTCACCCGTTGATCCACGTCTCGTACCTGATCGCGCTGATACCGGGGGTGGTGCTCCTCGCCAACGGCGCTTTGTCGCTGACCATGCTCGCCCTCTATGGCGGCATCGTGGCGTTCGCGCACTCCAATACCCGACTGGGGTTCGGGCCACTGGGGCGTGTCTTCGTGAGCCCCAACTTTCACCGTATCCACCACCAGCTCGACGGACCGCAGGATGTGAACCTCGGGTTCGCCCTGACGATCTGGGACCAGCTCTTCCACCGAGCCGTCTTCCCGACCGAACAGACGATCAGGACCGACACCGGGTTGCCGGGGCGCCCCCTGATCGTGGAACAGGCGGGAGAACGACCCCATCACTTTGCCGTCCTCGTTCGCCAGCTCGTCGCCCCCTTCCGGTCGGCGAACGACCTCTCGACGAGCCCGTCCGTCCGCTCACGCGCCCCTCGGCCCGAGCAGCAGTCCGGGCGAACCCGGAACGACGGAAGCGCCCGGGTCCTCCTCGCCGGACAACCGCCGCAGCTGGAAAAGGTTGCCTGATGGTGACGGCCTCGCTCGAGACCACCAAGAAGCGGCCGTCGGGCCGGACGATGCTCGACGGCGTCTTCAGCACTCGGCCCACCCAGCTCCCGAATGACGTCGCATTGCTCGTCGCCCGGATCGGGCTGGCGTGGATCTTCCTCTACTACGGGGGCGGAAAGCTCTTCGGATGGTTCAACGGTCCGGGCATTCATCGGACTGCCATCTACTTCTCGCAAACCGCCCACCTCCACCCCGGCGGGTTCTTCGCCGTCCTGGGTGGCGTGATCGAATTCTTCGGTGCCATCGCGGTCGCTCTGGGCCTGGCGTCACGCCTCGCCGGACTCGCCCTGTTCGGGGACATGGTGATGGCCATGATCACGATCACCTGGGTGACCGGGATCAACAACCGGGTGAACCCACCCGGTTACCAGTTGAATCTGGCGGTCGGCGTACTGGCTCTCGTCGTCGCCATTCTCGGTTCGGGCCGATTCAGTCTCGATGCTGTCATCGAGCGACGCCTCGGGGTTTCGGGGGCATGGTCCTCCGCGTAGACGACACGACGGTCGTGAGGCCAGGCCCCGTGACGGGCCCCGGTCGGGTCTCGTCGGACCCGTCGGACGCCGGGAAAGCGGTTGCGTTGCCGCAGATGGAGAGCCGGAGCGGCACCATCGCCGAGACTGCCGTGCCGTCGGTCCGGGAGCGGGCGTATCTGGTCCCGGCTGTGCAGCGCTGCCTCGACTTCGAGTTCAAGTCGGCCCGTGCGGAGCGACTGGTCAGAATCGCCACGAATCTGATCGGCGCGATCGGTGCGGCGTTCTTCGCGCAGGCCACCCTGAGGGTCTACCTGCAGTCGCATCACCTCGTCGGGGCGGCGTTCTTCGCCGAACAGATGTGGATCGTCGTCGCCTACCTGATCCGGCGTCCGGCCCGGACAGCGAGCCGCAGGCTGGGCGACTGGCTTCTCGCCTTCGGCGGAACGTTCGCCGGCGTCCTGTTCCGGCCGGACGGCGCGCACCTTGCGTGGGGCCTGACCGCAGGGCTGGCCGTGCAGCTGGTCGGCTTGGCGATCTGCGTAACGTCTTTCTTGGCACTGGGTCGCTCGTTCGGCTTCGTCGCCGCCGACCGCGGGCTGGTGCGCAGAGGGCCCTACGCCATCGTCCGCCATCCCATCTACGCCTCCTACTTCCTGCTCCAGTTCGGCTACCTGCTGCAGAGCATCTCGCTGCGCAACGCCCTCGTGATGCTCGTTGCCACCGGATGCAACGTCGGCCGGGCCCGCGCTGAGGACCGTGTGCTCGCGACGAACAAGGACTACGGGGCGTATCGACGCCAGGTCCGGTGGAGGTTGTTCCCGGGCGTCTGGTAGCCGACGTGGCACGTTGGGATCCGCGCCTTGCTAACCATTCGCCGCGACTCCGACCCTGTGCCCCTGGGCGTCGGCGAAGACACCGAAACTTGTTCCCGGCACCTGTTGGGCAGGCTGAATGATGGTTCCACCCAGCTTTTCGGCCTTTTCCAGAGTTGCCGTGACGTCGTGAACTGCGACAAAGAACAGCACTTCGTCATCGGGACCTTGACGCGGGCTGATTGCCACGTACGTTCCACCCTCGACACCGGTGTCGATGAAGGTGTAGCCAGGGAAGGCGCCCTCGGCTGCCACCCTCCAGCCGAACAGGTAGGCAAAGAATTGCCGGGTCGCATCGGGGTCTTCTGAGCGGATCTCGGCGTGGACGACAGGGTGCGGCATGGGATTCTCCTTTTGATGAGGTCGTGCTGGGCTGTCACAGACACGACGAACGACCCACAGCGAAATCGACACACCACGCAAACAATGTCGGCGCGGAACAATCGTTGCGCCGGCCGAGCAGCTCAGCTGAGGCAAGGGTCCCGCCGCAGGGCGTTGACGACAGCGGTACGCCAATCGCCGATGGTGCCGGACCGGGCGGTGTTCGGGGTCGGCCCTGCGTCGCAGGCCTCCCCAAGGGGACTGTGCTTGGACGCTTTTCGAGGCTGGCTGGGCCCAAACCTCTTCTTGCCTGTTCTCTCGTAAGTTATCTTGCACTCTCGGGCCGCTAGCTCATCCGGAAGAGCAGGGGACTTTTAATCCCAAGGTGCCGGGATCGAGACCCGGGCGGCCCACCAGGTCACAAGTGGTTTTTGCTTCCGCTGGTTCCTCCAAATAGGCTAGACCCAACAGCTTGCCCAACAATTTTTGGAAGGGTCTGGAGGGCGCCATGCCAGGGAGCATGCGGGAACGCCAGCCGAACGTGTGGGAACTCCGGGTGTTCCTCGGCCGCGACCAGAACGGCAAGGTCCGGCACGCCAACCAGACGTTCCGCGGTGGCAAACGCATGGCCGAACGCGAGCTGTCTCGTCTGGTTGCAGCGGCGGACAACGAACCGGTTCCGTCGCCAGTCGTCGACGGACCGCGATGGAGCGAGCGGACGACGATCAACGATGCCATTGGGGGCTGGAAGGACAATGGCTGGGAAGACCTCTCCCCCTCGACGGTACGGCGCTACGAGAACATGTGGATGAAGCACATCCACTCCTCCATTGGCAGGCAGCGGCTGGCCACGCTGAGCCCGTACGACGTCGAGAAGTACTTCCGTCGCTTGAAGGCCGACGGGCTGGCCGAGGCGACCGTCCGCCAGATCCGGGCGCTGATGCACCGCGCCTGCCGGCTGGCCCGCAAGTGGAGCGGCGGCGTGCTGCCTAATCCGATCGCCGACACCGAATTGCCCACCTGGGCGCTCGAGGAGCGTGTGGAGGTTCGGGCTCCGAGCCTCGACGAGGTGCGCGCGCTGATCGCCATGGCCGACGAGCTCGATCCGAGCTTCGCCGCGGTGTTGCGGTTGGTAGCGGCCACCGGCATGCGCAGGGGTGAGGTCTGCGCCCTTCGCTGGACTGACATCGACCTGTCTGCCGGCACCGTACGGATCGGCCAGAGCGTGGTTGCGGCCAAGGGTGGGGCCATCCTCAAATCGCCCAAGACCCGGGCCAGCATCCGCACTGTGGCCATCGACCCCGATACCGTCTCCAAAATCAAGCAGCGCCAGCTCGCACAGCGCTCGCTGGCCATGGCGTGCGGAATGACCCTCGAACCGGAGTCTTTTGTGTTCTCCTCCGAGCCCGGCGGACTGACCCCACCGCACCCCGATGTGATGAGCCACACCTTCGCTGCGGTCCGGACGAGGGGCAAGGTGGCCGCCGACGTCCACATGCACTCGTTGCGCCATTTCCACGCCACGGTCCTCGACCCGGTGATCTCCGAGGCACAGAAGCAGAGCAGGCTGGGTTGGTCGACCGTCAAGATGGCCCGCCACTACACGGACTCGGTGCCCGAGGAGGACCGTCGAGCGGCGGCTCACGTGGGGAAGATGCTGTCCAAAGGTGTCACCGGAGCCAGAGTTCCCTCGCGATCCGGCTGATCCACCCACCACGAGCTCGGATGGGATCGTTCCACGTGGGACTCCTCCGGCGGGGTGAGCGGAAGTCCGGCCAACAGGCGCTCGACAGATCGGCGGGGAATGCGGATCCTCCGACCGATCCTGAAGATGGGGAGAGGAAAGTCCCCGGCCTTGATGGACCGGTAGAGCGTGGAGCGGGTCTCTCCCAGCAGGAGGGCGGCCTCTTCCACGCTGAGGAGCGGCTTGGGCGTCTTCAGGGTCGGGTTGCTGCGCATGGGCATGCTCCGGTCTTAGTCAGTGCCAGGCGGTTCGCCGTGGTTGCAGCTCATCCTCCGTATTTGCGTCACCTCCCGTGTCACCCCGGACGGCATGAGGGTTCGGGCGACAGCGGGTGACGTTGTCGATGACCCGCATTGAACGTCACCCCTACTCACCCTCTGACATCACCCTGCCTGTCCGCAGCTTTGTCCTGTCCGCTCGGAGCGACGAATCATCATTTCTGTCCGCGACGAATGAGAAGCGTCGTGTGCCTGGACACTCCTGTGCGAAAGTGTCACAGCTGATCCTTGACCCATCCCTATTCGTCATCCTGACTGAGTTGCGTTGATCCCACACGTACCGACGTGGGAGCCCTGTGATGACGGGACGAGTCCGCTCGGTGGCATCAGATGGGCGGTGACGAGTGTGTCGCAGGTCCCCTGACGTGTATGGCGGTGCTTTCGGTCCCATCGTGCGCCCCGTCGCCTCGGCCGCAACGGCGGCTCGGAAACTGGCTGGCGGCGTTCGCTGCGCTCACTGACCTTCGGCCCCGCCGCAACTTTCCGGCCGACCCTGCGGGCAACCGTTGCCCCCTCGTCTTCCCGGTCCGCGTGTCGTGCCCGTAAGCACCACACACGAAGGGAACCACACCATGAACACCGTCACCATCACAGGAAACCTGACTCGGGAGCCTGAGATCCGCTACACCAGGGAGGGTCAAGCTACGGCCCAGCTCGGTGTTGCGGTCAACCGGCGCTGGCAGGACCGGACCACCCAGGAGTGGCAGGAGAGCACGTCGTTCTTCGACATCGTCTGCTGGCGGGACCTGGCCGAGAACGTGGCCCTGAGCCTCACCAAGGGCATGCGGGTCGTGGTCACCGGCCGCCTCGAGCAGCGCAGCTGGGAGACCGACGAGGGCGAGCACCGCTCCAAGGTCGAGATCACGGCCGACGAGATCGGTCCGAGCCTGCGCTTCGCCACCGCCGACGTCCAGCGGACAGAGCGCCGTGGCGCCGAGGCCCAGACCCAGCAGGTCGAGACCTTCTGAGCCGGACCAGGGGCCGGGGGAGCGATCCCCCGGCCCCTTCGCCGCGCTACCACCGGCATGTGTCGCACCTCACCCGCCGTCACCGCCCGCGAAGACGCGATCAGCCGCCTCGTTCGGAACGATTGGACCGGACGCCGGTCGGCCTCAAGCGGACACTGCGGGGCGCCGCCACGGTGGCCGCCGGCTCTGCCGTCGCCTCCCCAGCTCGGCTCGGCCACCGGTCTTCGCTTCCTTGCTCGGGCTCCCCCGCCGCTTGACCCCGACCGGACTGCCCGGTCCTTTCCGCACACATCGGAGCAAGGAGGGACCTTGCTCCGCTCCAGGAGCCGCCCGTGACCGAGTCCCACGAACCGGCCGGCGCCCGCCACCTCGAGGAGCGCCGGAGCACCGGCAATCCCCCGCGGCGAGTGACGCCGAAACGCACCATCGCCAGATCCACACGAAGCCCCCTTCCATCGAGGAAGGGGGCTTCGTTATGTCCCTTCCATCGGCTCCTCCGGACCTGTACAACACATTCCACACCCGTGCACCATGTGGTGCAGATGCCGCATATTCGATTGGATGCGCATTCGTTGGCGAGTCCCGTTCTACGTGTGACCAGGCATTGCGTCGGTGAGGTGACCTCGAGGGTGACGTAGAACTCGCCGAGACCGGATCAACAACCGGAGACGTGCTCGACGAGGTCCAGGCCGCGCTCGACGCCCAGCTCGTCGCCAACCCTCTGCTCGGAGGCCAACCCGCCGACACCGGCTAACCGCCCCGCGCAGACAGGGCCATGGCGGTCATCCGATGAGTACCTGGCCGTGCGTGTGCTGCGCGGTGAGGGGTGGCCCCAGGGCCATCCCGACACCGAGGACGTGGTACTGCCCACCAGCGGCGCTGGCGGCTCTTACAGACCCTCCACGGACGGGCAACGGCTAGCTGTGATTCCCTCGCGGATCCCACCCCGAGATCCTTCGGGCCCTCGACCCCCGGCCCCGCTCGGCGAGGCCGCCCAGCAGGCCGCTCGCCACCGGCGGAACTGGCTCACCACCGAGACCCTCGCCGCGGGCGTCCACCACGGACACGCTCTGTGGTTCCGCCCCGAGCGTAACGTCAGGCCCGGTGATCGCCAGCGCAGCCGACCGAGCTCGGCATCACGGTCTACGTCGCCTGACCGACGCCCGCCTCTCCCTCAACGACGGTCGCCGTGATCCCACATGTCACCCTCCCAGGTCGTGGCAGCAACTCACCCTGTTCAAGTGACGTTCTCTGGCGCCGAGGGACGATTGTCACCCTACTTTGCGTCCGAGAGGGTGACGTTGAAGAGCATCACTCGATGCAGGCGTGTGAAAGGACGATCGGCGTTTGGGGCAGTGGCGGGGATCGGTGCGCACCGATGCAGCCCGGTCATGAGTGATGCTCAGGGACCTGAAACCCAACCCTGATGCCAACGGTTCGACTCTTGGATCTTCAGTACGGGCGAGAAGCAGTGGATCGGTCAGGTCCCGCGTGAGTTGCCCGCCGTGGAACGCCCATGCAGGAGCACTCGTCGCTGCGGCGGGACCCTGCCCCTGTACGAATGCGTACTCAAATCCTTGGGGATGGTACTAGGGCCGATCGCCATGAACATTCGGTGACGGTTCGCTGGCGCGGCGAGGAACCAGAGCCGGTCAGAGGTAGCACGATGACGGGAAACCACGCCACGTTGCACCACTCTGCAGGGCCCACCGGCTTGTCAGAGCGCAGGACTTGTCGCCACGGGCCGATGCCCCCAACTCGCGTGATTGAGTACCGCACGATGAAGCCAGGCTCCGACCCCTCGGGAATAGGGACTTGAGCATCGGGCAAGACGAAGACCTTCGCGTGCCTGGCCATCAGGTCCCAGATGCGAGGGCTGGGTTCTACCGCCGCCCGTGCATAAATGACTGCATGGGGGTTGATCCAGACTCCGGGCTCTCGCGGTACGTCGAACGAGAGCGCTACGCGGGGGTCGCGTCTGATCCGAGGCCTTCTTTAGAGAAGCATTGAATCGGGCGAGCCAACCCGCATACAACGGGTGGGCTCCGCGCGTGAATCCGGGTCGAGGACGAGGGACCGGCGCCGAGAGGGTTGCGAACCCCATAGTCCAGGTGATGATGCCCAACCTGGCGTGTGTGGACCCTTCCGCCACACGATCGCCTCGAGGATGGCGCTGTGCTCAAAGTCGGGGATCGGAAAGCACCACCTGCGGTTCAGGAAGTCGCGACAGAAGATGGCTCCGGCCAACGCCTCAGTAGCACCGATCGAACCGAGCAATGTGCGGGCCACCTTCTCATCGATGGATTGGCCTCGAATCACTTCAGTCTCGGCACCATGCGCTGGTACATCGACCGGAGTGGACAGAAGCCACCCAGGCGCCTTTCGCCAATAGACGTACCTGGCACCGATGGCTGGGCTACCCCCCGCGTTGCAGAGATAAGTCCGATGTTCGCGCCCCGAGTCCAAAGTTAGTGAATTCGGCCGAGGCTCGATTTGGAGCCAGCCGAAACCGATCCCGCTCAGTGCCGGCCTCCACGTGAGCCCGCGGTCAACGATGACCTGTCTGAGTCCGCTTTCCGGCTCCCTTCGTTTCTTCCCGAGTTCCCGGCCAATAGCGGTCCAACGCCCCAGTGTCGGCCGCTCCATACGCCTGTTAGGAAAGCGGTTAGGAATGTCAAAGCCTTCCGTTGCAGTTGGATTCATTTTCCTCACCGAGCCGGTTGTCCTACGTCGGTCTGCTTTTGCCGATGACCCAGAGCTCGAAGCCACCGCTGGTGAGCCTTGGAGGCCCCAAGGCGGTGGAGAGCATGCCCCCCACCCTGGCCGCGTTGGTCGCGGAGAGGTTCACCACGACGGCATCCACGTATTGGCGGACCACGAATTCCCTTACCCGAGCCACCATGTCGACGTTCGGCGACGGCCTGGGGTAGCTGAATCGTGACCCGGTCTCCTGCGCCGCGAAGTACTCCTGAACCGCGGCGGGGTGGAGGAGCGGTGCCCGTGGCGCGGGCCGTCCGTCGTGTTGGGGCACCATGGCGTACACCCCGGACAGCCGGAACCGAAAGCCGGCCTCCGCCTGCCACAACATCGCGCTGTCGTCGGCGGGGAGTGGGTAGGGGTAAGTGAGGACAAGCGGATCATCGGCGGGGAGAGCCCTCACGACCGCGGATGGCAACCTC
>Ga0075030_100006089_pt1 | contig 10837 bp, 17 predicted proteins | sample LitLauG_LLR_2012_FD_71393 | JGI IMG/M metagenome (GOLD analysis project Ga0075030, IMG submission 71393) | Freshwater sediment microbial communities from Pennsylvania, USA - Little Laurel Run_MetaG_LLR_2012 | ecosystem: Environmental > Aquatic > Freshwater > Creek > Sediment | place: USA...
CCAGCGCCAGTGATGGATGCTTTGAGTGCATCTGTGACGTTCAGCACAGCAGTCGATGCACCGGTCATTGTGATCGTCGCCGTTCGCACTTGTAAAGATTGTGCGTGGAGTGCGCTCGCTCCTGTCAAGTTCACGGTCAGCTCTTTCACGGAACCATCTACTGTGATTGTTGAAGCACCTGTGGAATTTAGCTTGAGGTCATCACCCGTTATCTCGCCAGCTCGGAACGTGTTTGCTCCTGTCAACTCCACATCAGCCAGTGACGCGCTTGAGAGTGTAACCACAATGCTCTTGGTCGGGCTCAGGTTCTTTTGAGCGTCAAACTTGAGAACCTGGCCACTGATGCTCGTGCCGATATAGGGCAAAAGGTTCTGGTTCGTGGAGATCGTGAGCCCCGGCTTCCCTTGTGTCCATTGAATTTGATACCCTCCAGACACCCTCACTCTCGAAAATTCCGATATTGAACGCCCCTCGGTCACGATGACTCCATTTCCTCTAATTCCACGAAAATACCAGCCGCTGGCCAATACGGTGCCAATAACAAAAAGGAGGATAACGAATTTCTTCATACTTGGCCTATTGCGATTCAAAAACTTCGCGCTTCAAGGCACTCCGGTTGCCACCAATGTAGCGAGTGTTTCATCAAGAGTGAATCAGGGCATTGTTTTTGAACAATCGCGGGAAGATTGTCAACGGGGATTCAGCACTCTACAGGTTCGCCTAACTCCACCATGTAGCTCGAAAGCAAAAGCCTATGTTTATCGAGTGCTACTTCATGTAGAATTTCAGGCGCTTTTCGGTTTGATGGCGTGTGGTAGCAGAAGTCCAAGGAAAATAAGGAGCATCGCCGATATAGAGGACAAGAGAATCCCGAAAAATATCTGTGCCTCCGTGAGATCCAATCGCAACAGCTTCCAGAGGCTTAGGCCGAACACAAAAAGGCCTCCGGAAAAGCAAAGGATTCTGACGAGATTGACCACAATGTCATCAGCAACAATATTGCGGTTCAAGGTGTGAGCAATTTGGAATTTCATATCGTTTCGGTTGATGGCCAATTTGTCAATTCGATGCAAAAATTCAAGGCTATGGATGCGTTCCTATAGAGGTTGAATCCTTGTGGCGATTCGTGGTCATGAAATAGGCGATGCCAAGTCCCATGAATGACGGTGCCGCAGCCATTGCAGCGACTGCCCACATACCAGAATCGGTAATACTGTGCATGAAAATGAAGGCTATCGCGACAATTCCAACAGAAGCTCCCGCACAAGCGCCAGCAATGGCCACTAATGGGTGAACGGAAGAAGTGGAGGCCGGCGATTGAGATGGGGTTTCTCCTACTTGAATGTTCATATCCTGTGATTGTAATGCGCGAATTAGCGGTTAGTTTTTCTCTGGGTGCTGATATTTTGAGATTTATCGGGCAGGAATCGGGCATTTCTTTTGACCGATTGGGATAGGATTATCAGTCGCGACGAACATACTCTACCTTTTGTTATTCGGCATTCAGCACCTGTTTCTATCATTCTTAGGCTTCAAGAATGTCAAAAAAGCGCCGACAGCCGCTCCCACAGCTATTCCCAAAGCAACGCTCGCCGCTATGTTGTCCGTTCCAGCGCCGAATGCTGCTCCAATGGATGCACCGATGGCAATGCTGATGCTAATTGCCGTTCCTGAGCGACAGTTGTTTGATTTTTGTGCTTGTTTCGTGCTCATGGTCTTCCGTGGAGTTAGCGGACAATGTTTAGTAAAGAATAGTTTTCAGTGTCCCGCCCGTTTGAGGACGTTCATATGCAGTAATGCCGCATTGTTTCACGATACAAACGAAGAGTCAGTTGCGTTTGCGAGGGGAGCAGCGAAAGATTCATTGGTCGGGAATCAGGCTTTTCATTTGAGCAAACGGGGAAAAGTTTGTCAACAGAGATTGAACGTTCCAGAGAGCGAACCCACAATCGAACAGGATGGCCCGTAGAGGCAGTTTATTCTCTCTTCAGCAGACTTAGCGTTGCTAAATTAGCATTGGCATGTTCAATATCATTTCCTCGTGGGTGTGATGGAATCCGAGCTTCGACAGCACTCGTTGCGAGCGAATATTTTCGGCATGGACATCTGCAAACAATGCCTTTCCTCTGAGATGTTCATCAAACCATTTCAGCCATGCTCGGCCTACCTCAAGCGCAAAGCCTGATCCCCAACACTGGCGTGCGAGTCGATAACCAAGTTCAATACGCTTTCCGTCTGGCATGTGAAACAAGCCCGCATCGCCAATGAGTTTGCCGGTTTCACGATGAATTATGCTCCGTTTACTAAATCCAAAGCGTTCCTGATGCCCCCGATATTTTGCAATCCGGTTGCGCGTATCATTCAGAGTAAAATCACGGCCACCTGGAATGAATTTCATCACTTCGGCATCAGAGAACCAGACGAAAGCATCTTCAGCATCGGTCTCCTCAAATGGGCGCATTCGAGTGCGTTCAGTTTCAATCCAAGCGGTCATCAAAACAGTTAAAGAAGCACTTTGGCTGTGGGAGTGGGCAAAACACTGGCACTAAGCCCGCTCACATTGGCAAACAATTGGGCATCGCCTTCGGCAACGGAGCCAAATCCGGTTCGATGAAACGATCTTTTGCCTCCGCAGACATAATACGGTTGCGAGAATAAAACAGGAGTAGAATCCGTTTGGAGTTCAATTGCGAGTGCTCATTCAAAAACTGACCGGAGGATTCCGAAGCACCATATTGACAGAGTGTGGAATAAACGAGGTGCATGAACGCGCATGTCATTGTTTCATGGTAGCCGCTTGTTGGTGTGTCTTCAATGCCGTTCGCTGCATTGTAGGCACGAACACCATCGCGCATTTTATTCAGGGCAGTTTCGAAAGGTAACCGGGTGAGATAGATATAAGCAATCCTGAGATGAGAACGATGATTCCAATCCGCCCGAAGGATGGCCTGTGCTTCGAAAAGCCGAAGGAACGTATCGTCGTTGGTCATTTGCAACTCTGCTTCTATTTCTGTAGTGCTCGGTAGTAGTTTACGTGTGATGCCAACCGCGGAGTTCAAGCCCCGGAATGTCTCAAAATACCGGTCCACCCGCAACACCACAATTCCGGCTTCCTATTGAGGCAAAAAGGACTCATGTTTAGGCTTCGGTTTTTTTTGAATTGGCGGCGATGTTCGGCCTTGCCATACTGGACGGGAATCGCAAGCCAACCATGCTCCAACCCTCATCCAGACACGGCAGTGGACACTTATCGGACGCCTCTGGTGATGGTTTTTTCTCCCTTTACCGCTTATCTCATAAACCGTTTTACTGAATGAGGCTCGCATTCACAGTTGGAGAAAAGGAACAGCACCGGGTCGAATTTGCTTGGAGCCAGTTCTTCGGCAATTCGAGAATTTGTGTCGATAAGAAAATTGTTTTACGAGGTCCATCTGTAACTTTGCAAGAATTGAGCCTCATCGGGACGCCTTTGCGAAGATACAAATACCTATACGACGTGATTGCGAAGGGCGATTTTCATATCCAGCGGCTCAGAACGTGGGAGGTCGAGGTTGGGGAAGTCGAACCTCATTCTGTGTGCATCGTGAAGGAGCGCCCCGTTCTTTTCGCCGGTTTGCGCCGTCATAAGTATCGGGTGCTTGTTGACGGCGCACTGATTATCGAACAGACAGGTTACTGAATATCGTATTCGCAGCAAATGCCCGTAGATTCTTGCACTAGAGAGTTTTTATTGTCTGGGGGCGTTCGGGCTCATTTTGTTTGTGCGACTGTGCTCCATGTTGGTTCCGGCCCTTTGTATTTTGGATTGATGCGATAGTGGACCCAGTCAAAGAACTCGGAAATGCGGCTGCGGGGCCAGTAAATCGATCGAAGTTGCTCGAACTCACCGCGCTCGAAATGAATGCCGAGTGAGAATGGCGAGGACGGAGCATTAGCAATTTCAATCTCCATAGCGCTGTGGGGAGAGATGGTCTGCGCAGTGAGACTCGTGCTGCAGTCACTACCATGAGAGTGTGGCTGCCAACCGGAAGCCGTGGGAATGCGAAGGCTGTAGCGCGGTGAAACGGGTGAGTAGCCAGCGTATGAATATGTGGAACCAGAATCATTGCTGATACGGAACACAGCAACTCGCCCATGCTGGCCATAGCGGAACTCGATGAATCGAATCTCGGGAACAGGCGCGTAAAAGAGCCACAAGGTTGCTGCGCCTACGGCTAGACTAACGAGTGCGACAATGAGGAATCTTCGAGTCATGGAGTGAGCCTAGCGAAGCCTAACCGACGGTAACCTTCGAGCCCTAAATCGTGCGTTAACCTCCCAAACAGCACTGCTCTGAATGTCTCGCGCATTGCATAATCTCGCTTGATTATTCCGTTTCGCGCGCAATCGTCCCCACCGTGCCCAATTCTGTTTTCTCAGAGCCTGCGTTTTTCTTTCGACTCACAGAGGGCTTGGATGTGGCATCGTTCCAAGAGGTGAACGGTCTTTCGGTTGAAATCAAACCCGAGGGCGATAAGACTGAGTTTTCCCATCGACTGCCGGAGAAACCAAAGCACCAGAATTTGATACTTAAGCGAGGCATTATGAAGGCCGGTGGTGAGTTGGCGCAATGGTGCAAGGTGTGCGTGGAAAGCGGATTGAGCACTGCGACCAAAACCAAAACCCTCACTCTTGCACTTATAAGGGGCGATGATGAACTGAAGCCATTGATCACTTGGACCTTTAACGAAGCATGGCCAGTCCAGTGGAAAGTTTCGGATATTAACGCAAAAAGCAGTGAAGTTGCGACTGAAATGCTTGAAATTAGCTATAAGACGGTGGAGCGAGGCTAAAATGTAACAGTGCCGGCAATGGGAATATCCCATTTGCTACACTATTGTGCCGCAGTGGAAGCGTGTTCGCAAATCAAACGTCCGGGAGTGTATGCAATCCCAAGTGAGACTGTCCGCTTCAATGCTTTCGTGTCCAGCAATGGGTATGATGCCATTTGCCGCGCATTACAGCCTCACCACGGCGTTTTTATTGTTTAGGCGAGACACATTGTTTACCGAACAAAAGCGGGAATTCTATCCAGCGAGAGCAGCCGATGTGAAGAACATTGTTACTCCGAATAAATCGTCTGCCAGTTTGAATCGAGGCAACATTCCAAATCCCAGAGCCGAAACTCTTGGTCTCATAAAGAAATTGACGCCTCGCGGAAAAAAGAACAAATTACCAAATCCTTAACCAAGATTCCCAGCATACACTTAATCGGAACCCTTCTACCAACCACTATGGAATCCCCCAAACAAGGTGACGAGTTGTTCGATCTTAGCAAATTGGAACTCTCACAGATCCCGCATATAACCGACCAAGAGCAGCTCCTTGCCATTCTTCGCGCTGCTGCGAACACAAAATCCGCACAGCGTAAAGTAGCAATGGCTGCGGCCGACAACATTATTGATCCACTGATTCTTCTGACGTTTATTAACGAATACCAATCGCATTTTGACACATACAATATTAGAGAGGCTATTTCTACAGCCATCAAACGGATTAACATTGATCAGGAGTCTCTCAAACGAATCGCACTCAATGCCATCATCATTGAAGATTGGAGGTGGGCTGCACTCACAAAAATTCGCGACCAGAACTTCTTATTGGAACTGGCTGCTAATCGAGACGAACCAACTCGCGTTAGGATGTTTGCCGCGGAATCCATTACAGAGCCTGAAATAGCGGGCATCTTGTGGCTTCGCCTGCCCGACACTCTTCCTAGAGACATGTATAGTCATTACTATAAAGCGATGACTAAGCATCTGCTCAATACTATAGCAGATCAAGATTTCCTTGAGAAAATCGCCACCTTATCTCCTGAGCAGCTTTTTGCAAATCAAGCTTTGCAGCGACTAGACATCTTAAGAGCAACGAATTACGTGCAAAACAAAGGTCGAGAATTTATGTGCAACGACAACTACGTTTCTCTCTCGGACACTGAAAAGCTAATTATTGCATTGAGTCACGCGACCGAATGGAGTAACGCATTCGGATACCCACAGATTAATGAGCACCCTCAATACGAGGAGATTCGCCGGATTGGGGAAGCACTTAACGCGACGGGAGGCCTCATGGAAATGCAACTTGCTTGTGCGGTGCTCGCTAACAGAAGAGACCTTAGTATGAACCTTCTTGGTGCCATGTGGAACGGAATAGGCAAGTTTCTTGCATAGGGTAGCAATAGATTTCTCTTCTACTGAGATACAGAAAGTGATTAGGGATCTTGTCGTTTACGGCGTGTGGGTTTGAAGCGCTTGAAACCTTGAATCTTGACGCCGGTGCGCTTGCAATTCTGTTCGGAAATCCGCTAAGGCTCTTTTGTTCAATCAAACCACACCCAAAGAAGCAAAAGCCTCACTGAACGAATCAACGTTCTCGCCAAATTGGTGACAACATTCCTTTCCGTGACGCCTTTCTTCAATCATCCATCCGGCAGGTAGTGGTTTGTTCTTGGGCGCAGGAAAGGTTTGGCCCGTGATGGAGAGGATGGATTTCTGCGTGACATTCATCCTGCTTTTACCACAAGAGCGTGCCTTATGAGAATCGTGACTTGGAATTGTTGCGGCGGGTTTATCAACAAAGCGCAACGCATCGCCAAGTTTACTCCCGACATTTTAGCAGTTCAAGAGGTGGAGGGAATTGGTGGAATGAGCTTTTTCTCGGAAGGCACACGCCCGACATATTGCCATCGGGTCGGATTTAACCCTTTTGAAAAGAAGTCCATCGGGATGTCTTCCTTCACAGACGTGAAACTGAGTTTTATCGATTCCATGCAAGGAATCCGGAGATATGAAGCGCAACATAAGGATCAGAAATTCAACGTCATGGCTGTTTGGACCACAAAAGCCACACATCCCCGGAAAAATTATCGACAACTGCACGATGCACTGGGCCAGCGAGAAGTAGCGGAGTGGTGTGTTCTGCGTCCAACGATTGTGCTCGGTGACTTTAATGAAAGCGCAAAGTTCAAGAGTGATGGCTGGCAAAAGCTAAACAAACTCACCAACTCCCTCGGACTCGTGAGTGCATATCATTACCAATCCGGGGAATCGTTCGGCGCAGAAACTCGCCCGACTTATTACCACCTGCATAAGAAAGAGCGGCCGTTTCACATAGACTACTGCCTCGTTCCTGAAAAGTGGTTGCCGAAGATTACGAACGTCGAGGTTGGCATTTATGAGGATTGGCACGGCATCAGGGACCACGTTCCCTTGACCGTTGAGTTTGCGTTGTAAACCGAATCAACATCCCCACTTTTACGGTTGATATGGTGACAGAGCTACATCTTCAATGCCATCCCAGCACCTATGGTGGAATACATCACTCTCCACAATGCCCCCAGAACGCGCTACAAAGGCCGTGGCGAGGCTTCTATTGTCTGGGTGGGACATTGGGCCTCTGGTTTTTAATTAACACTGTCAGCAACCCCGCTCTGGGTCAGCTTCAATGTCGATTCAAGACACCAGCCTCTATAGCAAATCTTGCGGCCGTTGATGAGCTTCGACAGTTCCGACAGGCACAATCCATGAGCTTTTGCGAATCGGGTGACAGCCTGGCCAAGAATGCATCGTTCACCAGTGCGTGTGTTTACGAGGACAGTTAAAAAGCGCTTCTTGTACTTTCGGGCTGATTTGTGCGTGGAGAGCCAGCCTCGATACCGCTTCATGATGCCACAGTTGAGGTCTTTCACATGGCTGTAGGGCAATGAATGTTGGACAGCGAAGTGAAGGAGGCTTTTGGTTTTGGCCAGCTTTCCTTCTGGTGAGTAGAATTTGTAAATCATTGGGGTCGCCACCCGTGAATTAACCCGAATGACGACCGAGCTGCTTTGTAGGGGCTAGGCGGCTGCTGACTGAAAATCAGGGGTCAGCGTGCCAGGTGGAGTGATTTTGCTCACGAACGCATACGGTTTGTCGTAGTCGTCATTGTGGATGTGAATCAATCGGATGTCTGCCTGTAGCCCCCGGAGCTTTGGGACATCGATGCTTCCGTCTGCCATTATCAGCGTTTGAAGCCCTTTGAGCCCAAGCCACTCGAATAGATCGTCGGCGATGGTCTGCTTGCCAGGAGCGTAATTCTTGCCGGCGAGGTAGGTGATGATGTTGCTCTTGAGGGATGATATCTGAAACACGATTCTCAATGAACCGTCTTCCTTCTCAAAAGCATCACGAACCACAGCCCGATAGTCACCCTCTGGGGTTTCGAACGTTGCCTTCTTTGGAAAATGAATTGCCATTGTCTTTGTTTGTCCTTTCTAGTCACCGTGTTGTTGGTGCTTTATGAATAGTAACAAACTCTGGGCAGGCGTACAAGACATTTAGCTAAGAATGCTTGAAACTTCTTGAGTATTCACGCGCGTTCGGACCGTTCGGACGCGATTTCTTCGGTTCCACTGGTTCTTGTGAGGCTTGATTGGCGAGTGAACGCTTAACCTGACTGCCATCCGGAGTCAGTTTTCACAATCGCCCATGAGTAGACGAGCAAAGTAGCTACAAACAGTGAACAGTGAAGTAGTTGGATTCACAAATACCACCGAGTGTAAAGAAAGATTGCGTTAACCCGCCTTGCGGCATGTGCTGATGGCGTCAAATGGGTTTCCCTTCCAATCGAGCGCGTGCTGCAAGATCAACTCCAAGCCGCAGCTTTGGACGCATTCCGCAACAAATTCCTTCGTTGTGTTTGTCCGCCAGCCAGGGTTTGCACGCCAGTCCGCTCCTGGTGCGACATGGCCGTAGTTGCTGTGATGGAAAAACGCCTGGCCTCCGTTCTTTAGTACCCTAGCGAATTCACTGACATAACGTTTCACCACCAACTTATCAAAGTGAACCATCGCATCCCAGGAATAGACAGCAGTAATGGACGAGTCGGGAATATCTTTTAGCGAATAGCCGTCGTTGACAATATAATGGAAGCGGCATTTTCCATCCGTGTCTCCGAAACGTGACTTGCAGGCCTCAATGCATGAGTGGTTTACGTCCACCATGTAGATTTCTTCGGCAAGGGCCTTTAGCATTTCGGTATTGCGCCCGTGCCCGGCAGCCAGGTCGAGCGTCACGGAAAAGTCAAATTCCTTTATGCAGGGCCATATATGCTCGATCCATTGGCCTAACATTCCGGATTCCGCCATTTGAAAATAAGTCACAGAGCTGTCCTGCGAAATGTCATGAGCTACGGCGCATTCTCGCACTTGTTGTTTCACGACTAAGTCTTCTGGATTCTCTGCATTTAATGAGGGATCTGGCTGCATAATGAAGTGTGCTACATTTCTAGCGTTTCATTTCGGACCGGAATTTGGCAAGTATATTCTGCCTGCGCTTCCGGCCGGTTTTGACTTACCGCACGATGCGAAGCTTTTTCCGTTTAGAACGCCTCGCCCCCAAACACGAAAGAATCTCTCATCCGCAGTATTCGTTCCACGATGCAACCCCAAGTTGCGCCCCTTCAAATCCGGCAGGACACGACCGCAGGAGAAAAATGGCTCCACATGGAGCCATTCTGATTTCTCTGCCTTGGTAGTAATGTGGCAGTGGATTTGCGAATTCTCCCTGGGATTGGCCGCGCGCTATTGCAGTGCCTTTGTGTGTATTATCAAATTCTTGTCGAGAACATACAAAAGCACTACCATAGTGCCACCGCATGAGTTGCAGGGCGTAGGCCCCAATTACCTCACGGCTTTGCGGTTACAAATTTGATTCTCGATTCCAGTATGTGGGCTTTGTCCGATCGATTGAAACCCAGCACAGCCGTACGGGTCGCAGTAATCGAACCGTTGTTTCCGTCCACAATGTTCTCAATCTCAACGACGAGAGAGCCGTCCTGTTGCCATTGTTTTGCGCTCTGTGAATTCAGCTCGACGACATGAGGAAAGTCCTTCCCTCGCTTAACTTTCTCCGGAATATCAGCCACCATCTCGGGCAGTTGGATTTTGTCAAAAGTAGAGCCTCTTCGCACAAACACCGCGACAAAGCTTCCTCGCTTCCACAGCGTAGCCGTAAGCGAAAACGCCTTTGAATCCGGTTTCCACAGCACTTTCATGTCAAACCGTGCGCTGGGGCCTAAGTCAGGGTCGGACTCGGCAACACTCATCAGCACTTTCCCCGTTGCGCTGTTGATGAGGTCGTAAGTCTTCCCATCAGAGTCCGACCTCCCTGTGTAGCGAAAAGCAAACTGTCCGTCGGGTGAAGGGGAGTCGGATGTTGATTGCGCCTCTTTCTCTATTTCCTCACAGCAAACAGGGAGTGTGAAGGCCGCAAGTATTGCCGATGCAAGAAAACCTACTTGGAAGCGCATGATTCTGAATTCATTCGTCACTCGGCAACTCAGCAAGCACTTTTTTAAGGAGTCGCGCTTATTACCCCAACACAAAAATATTCCGGTGCCGCTTTCGGGCTCGCACTCGGCTTCTGTTTCGTTTGAGAGTGCACCTCCTCTACTGCAATACCCGGCCTAGATGTCCGGAGAGGGGTTTATGGTAAATTGGGCCCCTCAGTTATACTCGGACCATTCGGACGCCATTCCTCCACTGCTATTGGGTCTGGGGAACTTTTTCGCGCCCGCCGCACCGTCGTCGGTCAAAAACTTGTAGGGGTGGCCGAGAGTGATTGAGTATGATATCCGCGCCGAATGCCCGCCAGACCCGTCAAGGTTCCGGATTCACCAGCAGACGAAGAAAGGACTTTCCCGACGGCGCGGGCGGGAACGGGACATTCACCGTGCTGCCCACCAAGCCGGGATCGATTGTCAGATTCGACCAGTCATAGAGATTCTCCGAAGACTGCACGATGTATCGCGCATCGCGACT
>Ga0075030_100006090_pt1 | contig 10837 bp, 11 predicted proteins | sample LitLauG_LLR_2012_FD_71393 | JGI IMG/M metagenome (GOLD analysis project Ga0075030, IMG submission 71393) | Freshwater sediment microbial communities from Pennsylvania, USA - Little Laurel Run_MetaG_LLR_2012 | ecosystem: Environmental > Aquatic > Freshwater > Creek > Sediment | place: USA...
AAACCGGATCAGGTATTTCAGTTTGCACGCCGGGCGCATCAACTGGATTTTCAGCTTGGTTTTGTGATGGAGAACGAAGACCGGAACACTGTTTTCTGGATCGAGCGGCGAGGTTTTCGTGGAGCGCCGGGCGCCACCGCCCGGCGGATGGCGGCAGAAGAAAGGCACGCCGGCGGACGTTCCAACGTCTACTTGCAGGCCACCCCCATTGAAATCGGCTCCCTACTTCGCGAGAACCTTTGGTCGAAATTGGAATCGTCAGTACTCACCTCCGCGACACTGGCCGTCGGCGGTGGCTTCGACTACATCCGGCAGCGCCTCGGCCTCGACCACACCCGCGAATTTGTTGTGCCCTCACATTTCGACTACGAGAGCCAGGCGATCCTCTACGTGCCTCCCGACCTGCCCGATCCGCGCACACCTCAATTCGCGGCCCAGGCCTCCGACCGCATCCGCCGCCTGCTCGAGATTACGCGCGGCCGCGCGTTCGTGCTCTTCACCAGCTACGCGCAGATGAACGAGATCTACGAGCGCCTGCTGGGATTGCTGGAATTCCCCATGCTCAAGCAGGGCGACGCTCCGAAATCCGCGCTGCTCGAGGAATTTCGAATCACACCCAACGCCGTCTTGTTTGGGACCTCTTCGTTCTGGCAGGGAGTGGACGTGCAAGGCGAGCAGCTGAGTTGCGTGATTATCGACCGCCTGCCGTTCGCCGTTCCGAGCGACCCGGTAGTTGCCGCGCGCGTCAAAGCAATCGACGCGGGCGGCGGGAATGCATTTTACGAATACCAGGTGCCGAGCGCGGTCATCACGCTCAAACAGGGCTTCGGGCGGCTGATCCGCTCGCTGCACGATCGCGGATTGCTCACGTTGTTGGACAATCGTATTTTGAAGAAACAGTATGGGCGGGTGTTTGTGGATAGCCTGCCACGCTACACGAAGACGACGGATTTGCGGAAAGTGGAGGCGTTCTTCAGAGTGGGTTCTTGAGGAAGGGACGTGCGGCGCGGACACTCTTGTCTGCGCATGCCGTTCATGCGCTGCCGACACGCGGACGGGAGTGTCCGCGCCACACAACCCTTCAAACTACACTTCAGCTGCTTCCTTCTCGACCACCACCTTCAGGTGCGTGGTCACATCCTTATGTAGCTTCACCGGAATCGTGAATTCACCAACGATCTTCAGCGGTTCGTGCAGCTGAATCTTGCGGCGGTCGATGTGGAAGCTCTTCTTTTCGAGCGCTTCTGCTATGTCTCCCGACGTGACCGACCCGAACAGCTGATCGTTCTCGCCTGACTTGCGCTGGAACTTTACTTCCAGTCCGTCAAACTGCTTGGCCAGCGCCTCGGCTTCAGTCTTCTCCTTGGCGGAGCGGCGCACGGCAGCCGCTTTCATCTGCTCGATGACGGCTTTGTTGGCGGCGTTGGCTTCAATCGCCAGTTTCTTGGGCAGCAAGAAATTCCGCCCGTATCCTTCCGCGACCTTCACCACCTCGCCGCGGTTGCCCAGCTTGGGTACGTCTTCTTTCAGGATGACTTCCATCGAGGACTCCGTTTCTGTGGGTTTCACTCTGTGAACCTCTGTGTCCTCTCTGGTAAAGAAGAACCTCAACCACAGAGGACACAGAGGTCCCCAGAGGAACCTTGATCTTATCTAACCGACAAACTACTGGGCGCGTCCTGCGAACGGCAGCAGCGCGATGTTCCGAGCCTGCTTGATGGCCGTCGATAGGCGGCGCTGGTGCGGCGTGCACACGCCCGTCAGACGCCGCGGGACGATCTTGCCGCTCTCCGCCACAAAGCCCGCCAGCAGGCGCACGTCCTTGTAATTGATGGCTTCGATTTTCTCGGTGCAGAACTTGCAAACCTTCTTGCGCCGGAAATATTTCCGTCCGCCTTCGCGGGGACCACCTGGGCCTCCGCCTGGACGCGGGCCGCGCGGGCCACGGTCGCTCCGCTCAGGACGGTCGCTGCGTTCGGGGCGTTCGCTGCGTTCTGCCGGACGAGTCTCGCCGCCGGTTGCTGTCGCGGATGGTGCTTTCGTTTCCTCTGCCATAGTGCTCCTCAATTTTCTGATGGAGAAACGGGCACTCACCCGTCCACTCCCGAGTCCTTGCTGCAAATGGAGCGACGGGCGTCCTCGCCCGTCGGCTCAAAAGTCCGCGGGCCTACACCGCCGCCGGAGCCGGCTCCCCACCCGCCTCCGGGGTTACCGGAGCGGCGGGCGCGGCGCTCGTCTTCTTCTTCGCGTCGCGGAGCTTCTTGATCTTGTCGAGCCGCTTCAGTTCCTCGTCGGTACGCACGGTGATGAACTTGATCACCTGTTCCGTTACGCGCAGCCGACGTTCGACTTCGTGCACCATCGAGCCCGTGCCTTCGATGACCAGCAGCACGAAAATGCCATCGTTGAATTTGCGCACAGTATAGGCAAGACGCCGCTTACCCCACACTTCGCTCTTGATCGTTCCACCCGCCGAGGTCACCGAAGACCCTAGCGTAGAAACCAGCTTGTTCAAGTCCTCGTCCACCATGTCAGGGCGAACGATGAACATCAGTTCATAAGTACGATTCATTCGTTGTCTCCAAACTCTGTAAGTACAGTCGCTGGTCATTAGTCGTTAGTCGCTCGGCAATTCAGCGTAAGCCATCGGCATTTGCTAACGGCCAACGACTGACCCTCACTCTTCAGCATCGTTCTTGCGATTGAACCGGTTCATCGCAACCGCCGGTCCCTCTTTCAAAATGACTTCGACCGCCAGCGCCGCCGTCTCCAAAATCTCAACCACAACCTTTTCCTGCGCTTTGCGAAAGGACGTCAGCACATACTTCACGCCGTCCGCTACCTTGCGCTCGGGCGCAATCCCAATGCGAACCCGCAGGAACTCGTCCGTGTTCAGAGCCCCCAGGATGGATTCCATCCCGTTGTGCCCCGCCGAACTCCCGCGCTGCCGGATGCGAATCGAGCCCAGCGGCAGGTCCAGTTCGTCGTAAATCACAATCAGGTCCCGTTTTAGATCGACCTGATGCTCCGCCACCAACTCGAGCACCGAAAGCCCACTCAGGTTCATGTAGGTTTCCGGTTTGGCCAGGACCACCGGTTCCCCAGCGATCACAGCCCGCGCGGTCAGCGCGCGGCACTGGCGGTTCCTAACTTCAATCCCAAGCCCGTTGGCAATCTGATCGATCGTCAGGAACCCGAGGTTATGCGGTGTGAACTGATACTCGATTCCAGGATTGCCCAAACCGACGATCAGTTTCACGCTGATTGCTCTTAGCTTCTAGCTGCTGGCTCCCGTGGCTCGAAGCTTCCGGACGGGTGACGAAGCCCGTCCTTCCACTATTTCTTTTCCTTCTTCTCGGCCTTCTCAGCCTTCTCGGGCTTGGCCTCGGCTTCGGCTTCGCCCTCAACTTCCTGCTTGCCCTTCTTGATGACCTCAGGCTCGGCCGGAGTTGCCGTTGCTGCCTCCGCCACCGCTTCCGGAGTCGCAACCACTTCTTCCTTCACCGACGTGATATGCGCGATCATCTGGTTCTCTTCGGTCAGGAACTTCACCTTGTCGCTGTGCGGCAAGTCCTTCACACGCACCTCAACGCCGAAAACCAGATGGCTGACGTCTACCTCGATCGACTTCGGGATGTCGGACGGCAAACACTCAATCTCCACCTCGCGCAACAACTGCTCGAGGATGCCGCCCTCCGTCTTCACGCCCAACGCTTCACCCTTGAGCAGAACCGGAACCGTGACGGTGAGTTTCTTGTCCATCGCGATGCGCTGCAGGTCCACATGCAGCAACTGTCCCTTGATGGGCTCGAATTGCCAGTCGACGATCATGGCCTTGACGCGAGCATTCTCCAGCGCCAGATCGAAAATCGTGTTGTGCCCGCTCTCGGACTTGAGAATGCGCAGGACCTGCCGCGGATCCACCGCGACCGAGGTCGAGTCCTTCCCCGCGCCGTAGACCACGGCCGGGATCTTTCCGCTCACGCGCACGCGCCGGGCTGCATTCTTGTTACCGGGTTCGCGCTTCTGCGCTTCCAGAATGTTGATGTCGGTTGCTGTCGCCATAAATTTTGCTTCCTATCTAAATGAATAACTTGCTTACAGATGTCTCTTCGTGATTGGCCTGAATGGCGCGGCCGATCAATCCTGCGATCGAGAGGACGGTGATCTTGCCCCCCTTTTCCGTGCGTGCGTCGTCGGCTTCGGCTTTCAAGGGAATCGTGTTCGTGACCACAACCTGCTTGATGACCGAGTTGCGGATGTTTTCCACCGCTGGCCCCGATAAAACCGCGTGCGAAGCGCAGGCATAAACCTCAGATGCGCCATTATCGAGAAGCGCCGCAGCGGTCTTCACCAGGGTGCCGGCGGTGTCGATCAGGTCGTCAATGATCAGGCAAGTCCGTCCCTTGACGTCGCCGATCACGTGCATCACTTCCGCTACGTTCATCTCGACGCGCCGCTTATCCACGATGGCCAGCGCCGCATCCACTTTTTTCGCGAAAAAGCGGGCGCGCTCGACGCCTCCCGCGTCGGGCGAAACCACCGTCAGGTTCGGCAGATTTAGCTTTTTGAAGTGGTCAACCAGTACCGGCGAAGCGAACAGGTGATCCACCGGAATATTAAAAAAGCCTTGCAACTGGGGCGTATGCAGATCCACGATCAGCGCCCGATGCGCGCCCGCGGTCGTCAGCAGGTCAGCCACCAGCTTCGAGGAGATCGGGCTGCGTGGTTTGTCCTTGCGGTCCTGTCGCGCATAACCGAAATACGGAATCACCGCCGTGATCCGACGCGCCGAAGCTCGCTTGAGCGCGTCGATCATCAGCAGCAGTTCCATCAGATGCCCATCCACCGGACGGCACGTGGGCTGCACTACGAATACATCGCAGCCGCGTACGTTTTCCTGGATCTGTACATAGCACTCGCCGTCGGCAAAGCGCGTCACCTGGGCCTGCCCGCGCTGCATCCCCAGAAAATGGCATACCTCGTCGGCCAGCGGTTCGTTGGCCGTGCCACTGAAAATCTTGAATCGGTCGTCGACCCGGGCGCGTTGCGGTTTGCGCTCCGTTTTCTCGTCCGTCGTCGGCTTTTTTTCCGCGGTCGTCTTTTCGGCGGTCGTTGTCGCAACTGTGGCCATGGTTCAGGTCTCAGGTGTTAGGTCTCAGGTCTCAGGTTGTAGGCGACAGGTTTCCTGTGACCTAATACCTGACACCTGGGTTCTTGGCTGGGCCGCTAGGATTCGAACCTAGACAAAGTGCTCCAAAGGCACTTGACCTACCATTAGTCGACGGCCCAGTAAAAGTTGCTAGTTGCTGGTTTCTAGTTTCCTGCGTCGAACCAGAAACTAGCAATCAGAAACTAGAAACTTCGCCAGTGCTGCCGGCGCGTCAACGTACTCGTCGCGACCGCTTTCACACCCTGTTTTCGCAGACGGCCCGCTGCCTTTGCCGCCATGGCTTGCGAACGGAACAGTCCGTACAGGGTTGACCCTGATCCAGAGAGCGAAGCGTATCGAGCCCCGGCGCGTTCGAGCGCACGTTTTATGTCACGCAATTCGGGATGTTGCGGAAAAACGACCCTTTCGAAGTCGTTTTCAATCCCGGCACGGACAAGGTCGAGAAGCAGGCTCCCGGCCCGGCTCCCGCCTTTCGCAGGAGCACCGGTGTTAGGTAAACCACTCAGCCACGAGGAAAGCACGCGGCCAACCTCCAACAGTCTATCCGAGGCTCCAGACTGCGTCAATTCATGATTCTTGGTGGAGCGACGGGCGTCCTCGCCCGTCACTGCATCCCACTCCAAAAACGCCTGCGGCGTGGAAACACCGACTTCCGGCGTCACCACCACGAGAGGTGTGGCTGGCAAATCCGGCAGTGGATAAACTTCCTCGCCTCGCCCCACCCCCAGGACCGTCCCGCCGACTAAGAAGAGAGGGAGGTCTGACCCCACCTCGGCAGCAATACGCAATCTGGTTGCACCCGTGAGAGGTTTCTTCAACGCCCGTTCCAGCCCAACCATCGTCGCCGCTGCGTTGGACGAAGCCGCCCCCAACCCACCCTGCACTGGCAGCCGCTTTTCGATCTGGACGGTGACCTTCCCCTTTACCCCGAACTCATCCATGACCCGCTCGGCCATTCGGTAGCAAGTGTTCGAGGAATCCAGCGGGACCCGCGGGTCGTCACACTCGATCTCAATCCCGCTGCCCCGTCCCACCGTCACGCGGATAACGTCATGCAAGGCAATCGTCTGATACACGGTGCGCAGATCGTGAAACCAGTCGGGACGTGGCGCGCCGATGTACAGCCCGAGATTAATCTTGGCAAACGACCGCACCGCGACTGTCATGAAGAGGGAATTGTAAGCGATCCAGGTTTGTTTAATGGAGCGACGGGCGTCCCCGCACGTACTACTTCCTCGCAAGACTCGCGTCCAGCGTAAGCTCCGCGCCCAACGTAATCGTCATCTCTTTGATCCACGGCTTGTAGCCGGGTTTTTCGACCCGGAACGTGTGCTTCCCCAGAGGCACAGCGATCTTCGCCGGCGTGTATCCCATTGATTCCCCATCGACAAACACTTCCGACAGGTACGGAGTGGAGCGCACGGTCACCGTTTCGGTGGCCGGCGGGGCAGGTAGTGGCGCAGATTCGGGTGCAGCCTGAGAAGTTCCCGTCGCGCTTGCGCTTTTCGAACTGTCGTCCGATGAAAAACCGATCAGCGACTGTAGCGGGGCGTCCAGTTCATCCAACCGTTTCTTTTCCTCGGCGGTGAGCGGGTCCATTGGTTTCCCGGTCTTGCGATGTTTAATATGCAGCCGCAACTGGCCGGTCACCGACCGCAAGGACAGTAACTTGCCCTCTTCTTGAACCTTCACCGCGTAACCCATGCCCCAGTCGGGGGGCGGTTGAGGCTGTTGCTCGGAGATGTCGTAGGTCCCGACCAGCAATGCCTTCCCGACCTGAACCGCAATCGTGTAGGTCGTGACTTCTTCTATGACCGGAGCGTTCGCAACCCAGGTCTTCGTGTAGCTGGAGGTGGACTTCTTGATCTCGGCAATCCGGCCGTATCGCCAACTCAGGTCAGCACGAGCGAACCCGAAGCTGCCAACCGCCAGGAGGGCGAGGATCAGAGCGCGCTTCATGCTGCATCAAGTCTACAGGGTCTCAGGTCACAGGTGTCAGGTCTCAGGTCTCAGGATTCAAGATGCCCGATCCCCGCACATCCATACCGATTCGTCTGATGGCTGGGAGCTAAGAGCTAACCACTCGGTGCTAAACTCCCTCCGTGCCAGTGCTCACCTACCTTGAGGCCATCCGCCAGGGGATCTGGGAGGAAATGGAACGCGATCCGACCGTCTTCTGTCTGGGCGAAGACATCGGCGTCTACGGCGGCGCCTTCAAAGTCACCGACGGCTTCATCGACCGTTTCGGCCCCGAGCGTGTCATCGATACGCCGATCGCGGAATCCGCCATCGTCGGCGCGGCATTTGGCGCTGCTCTCACCGGCTTGCGTCCCGTCGCCGAGTTTCAGTTCATGGACTTCATCGGCTGTGCCTTCAATCAGATCGTCAACATGGCCGCCAAGTCGCACTACCGCTGGGGAGCGCCCGCGCCGCTCGTGATCCGCGGTCCCAGCGGTGGGAACGTCCACGGCGGCCCATTTCACTCGCAGAATCCGGAGATGTGGTTTGTGCACTCCCCGGGCTTGAAAGTCGTCTGCCCGGCGACCGCCTACGACGCCAAGGGCCTGATCAAATCCGCCATCCGCGACCACAACCCCGTCATTTTCTTCGAGCACAAATATCTCTACCGCCGGATCAAAGAGGAAATTCCGGCCGGCGATTACACTGTTCCACTCGGCAAGGCCCGTGTCGCTCGCGAAGGCCGTCATCTCAGCGTGATCACCTACGCCGCAATGGTGCACAGCGCGCTCGAGGCCGCCGAGATCCTCGGCAAAGAAGGAATCGAGATCGAGATCCTCGACCTCCGCACCGTCTCGCCTCTCGACCGGGATGCGATTGCCGCGACCGTTTCGAAAACCAGCAAGGTCATCATCCTGCACGAGCACGCTCGCACCGGCGGCCTGGCAGGAGAAATTTCCGCGATCATCAACGAAGAAGCCTTCGACTCGCTCGACGGCCCGATTGTCCGCTTAACCGCCCCCGACACCCCGGTTCCGTTCTCGCCCCCGCAGGAGGAATTTTACTTGCCCAAGGTGGCCGATCTGGTGCGGGAAGCACGCCGCCTGCACGCCTACTGAAATCGCGCTGCGCATCGGTTGCTCCTTCAGGGGCCTCTGCTGTTATATAGAGTCAGTGGCCGTTTTCTCTTCGGCCCTCGCGAGGACTCGCATGCGCAACTTCATTTACGGTGTCATCGTCACCGTCCTGGCTCTGGTGATCGGTGGCGCTGGGTTCGCCCTGCTCGGTCTTATGCCGACCAATGCCAACACCGCACCGCCCAGGCTGGAGCGGCAAATCGCGATGAGCGCGCTCGACGCGTCCATGGAGCGTCACGCTCCCCGCGTCAATAGCCTGGTGCCGCCGACCGACGAGAATCTGATGGACGGGATCAAGATCTACACCATGAATTGCGCGCAATGCCACGGAGGGCTCGACCGCAAACCCGTAGAACTCGGGCGCTCGTTCTATCCCCCGGCTCCCAATCTCATGTTGAATCCTCCCGATGATCCAGAGTGGCACGTCTTCTATACCATCCGCACCGGGATCCGCTACACCGGTATGCCTGCTTGGGAAAAGAACCTCTCGGAAACCGACATGTGGAAGATAACCGCTTTTCTAACCCGGGTAGAGAAACTGCCCCCCGCCGTTCAGGACTACTGGAAAAAAGTGAGTGGTGCCAATCCTCCCGCCGAAGCTCAGGAACAGCACAGCCACAAATAGAAACCAGCTCATGAATGGTTTTGCATGGAGGAAACCGGCGACTGGCCCGTTCAGCCGACCGGGGACTCCGGCGCTCGACCGCCAGCAATAACTTTACGGACGGCTGAAATTAACGGTGAGGACGGTCTGTGTTTCTGCCGGGTGTCCGTTGAGGATGTAGGGCTGGAAGCGCCACTGCTTAACCGCAGCGACGGCAGCCCGAGCTAGCACAAAATACCCGCGAACGATCTTTACGTCCTCCACGCTTCCATCCCTGCCGATCATTGCCTGCAGCACCACTGGCCCTTGGAGCTTCTGGACGACGGCCTGGGGCGGGTACACTGGGTCAACGCTATGCACCAGCAAGGCCTTCGCCGCTTCCTCACTCAAGTGAACAGGCTCACTGAACTGCGGAATCTGCGGCACTGGAGTCGATACGGGCATGATCTGCGCCGGAGTCACCGCCGCGATCACGGGCGGACCGATGGGAGCCGAACCCTTCAGGCTATCGGGAACCGGACCGCGCTGCACGTGCAGAGGGGGAGGGTCTACGTGCAAAAGTTCTGGCGTAGGAAGCGGAAAATCAAACGCTCTCGGCAATTGCACCACACCTTCCGGCAGACTTGCTTCCGTTGAGACCAGTCCCAGTGTGGCATCGCCATGTGCATTCGCACTCGATCTGGCAAAATATGCATCCTGGTGCGCGTCGGCAATCACCGAGCCCACCGGTTCCGCACCGGACTGATTCCGATACAGGAGCGCGGCCACTGACTCCTGCAACACGTGGAAAATCCCTTCGTGGGTTTGGGCCAGATACGAGGCTGTTTCGCGTGCTCGCCACAGGCAGAACACAGCTGTGCAAGTCAGCAGTGCAGCACAGACGCCACGGAATCCAATGACATGCCGGGACCGCTCCGGCTCTGCCTCGTCGACTACAGGTTCCTCAATCTCCTTTTCTTCCTGCTCCTGGTGCCGGAAATCGGTCTGCGGTGTGGCGACTCGCGGCTTGGGCGCTTCGGCGGCGATGGGAACCAGGTTTGGATCCTCGGGTTCAGGGAACTCCCCTTCAGTTTCGAACTGTTGAAGTGACCCGCCCGGATCCGCACCTGGCGCGGCCGACTGCATCTGCATCCCCTGGCACGCCTTCGTCAGGACTGCGCGGGTGTCCTCGGCTGCCAGCGGACGGTAGAGGAGAAATTCCAGCCGGCTCTCGCGCACTTCTTCCGGAGTAGGCTCGTTGTCGACGATGGCAAGCACGACCGCGTTGCCGTTTGCAGCCGACTCGCGGGCCCGCTTCAACAGGAAGCTTGCCTCTGGCTGCTCCGACCAATCCACGATCAGGCACGAAAAGTGCTGCTTCGTCCCTTTTTCGATGGCACTGAAAATGTCAGAACAGACTTCCGCCCGAATCCACAGCTCCTTGAATACTTCCTCCAGCAACTCGGCGGACTCAGAACTTTTCGAGAACAGCAGCGCGCGGAAAGCCATCTCGGCTACAGGCTATCGGTATTTCCTCCTCCGCGACAGGTAACCAGTGGGTATTGCCCGGAAGGAATACGGACATCCTCTGCCGCCTGGTTTCAAGAACCAGATTTCGGGAGGGTACGCTCTAACCGTGTCAACAAAGGGGCAGCGGAAACGAGGGCTTCAGCCCCTAGGGCCCGCTTTCTTGGCACTCGAAGTGGAACTTCTTAAACCCGGGAGCGAGTTTGCCCGCTCAAGCCGGTGACTTCCGTAACCTGTCCAGGTCCTAGAACCATCACAACTCGGTCCACTCCCCACACAGTTCGTGGCTGAGTTTCTCCTGGAGTTCCTGCATTTTCCGCTGCGAATCTTGCAGCTGTTTCTGGAAGTCCTCCGACTGGATCTGCCGCCGGACCTTCTCCAACGCGGGACGAACGCGCGCCATTTCGTCTCCCAGGCGGCTCATCTGTTTTTCGGTTTCAGCCGTCAGTTCGTGGATGT
>Ga0075030_100006092_pt1 | contig 10833 bp, 15 predicted proteins | sample LitLauG_LLR_2012_FD_71393 | JGI IMG/M metagenome (GOLD analysis project Ga0075030, IMG submission 71393) | Freshwater sediment microbial communities from Pennsylvania, USA - Little Laurel Run_MetaG_LLR_2012 | ecosystem: Environmental > Aquatic > Freshwater > Creek > Sediment | place: USA...
AGTCTTGTTGTCGCCAATGCGCACTTCCGCTAATCCTTCACTGAACGACGCAGCCCCATCGAATTGGGGATTCACTGCAAATTTGCCCTGCTTGTCGATGTAGCCCCACTTTCCCGAGTTCTCGTCGCCAATGCGCACTGCGGCCAAGCCGTCACTGAAAGGCAATGCGCCATCAAACTGCGGATTAATAACAATCTGCCCGGTGTGGGACTGCGTGCTGCTGGTGCTACTGCGACCGCAGCCTGTGACGAACAGTGAGATGCCCAATGCGAGTGTCAGACGTGTGATCGTCGCTTGGGACTCCCAGAAGTTAAGAAGCGCATGATTCGTGCCTTCCTGTTGCGTCGGAACCACTTGACGGGCGTGCGCTGTCTGCATGACAGAACAAGTCTATCGAATTGCTGCCAAGGCTGAACTGTTGGCGGAGCAGGAGGTTCGGGATGATTCCGGGGACCCGGTTTCAGGAAATTTCTTAGGATGGAAGGAGGTAGGCGGGATTCTGGGAAGGGAGGACCCTTGCGGAATTTCGGTTGTCGAAAAATCGCAGTACGTCCCCCACTCTAGTGGGGCCGACTGTAATACACCCCTGCGGATTGTAGCTTTTTCAGATTTCACTGTCGAAACGACCGTACTCCGGTCTGCGAATTCTGCCGCTCGACTTCTTCGATGACGCCGATCAGATATAAGTTGGTTTCCGACCGAACTTGGCAGATGGCAGAACGGCAGCGTTTCATCCGGTCCTGCTCGAACGGCCCTGCCTTAGCGATGGCTTCAAGAAAAAGCGTGGCCTTGTACAGTGCATCGTTGAACTGGTGAAGTCCCTCGTAGACGTCGAAGATGTTTTCCATCAGGCCGCTTCTCCGCTCTTCAGAAGGCGCTGGATCGTCATTGCGCTCTTTCCGGTCGTCGCCGCAATCTCCCGCAGGCTCATCCCTTTCTTCCTCATCGCTGCCAGCTTGTCTCGGTCCACAATGGCCCGAGGACGACCTAACGTCTTGCCCTGCGCCTTTGCCCTGGCGAGTCCGCTGCGAACCCGGCTGGACAGACGTTCGGCCTCAAATTGTGCAATGGTGGCAATGATGCCAACGATGGCATCCCTAAATGGACCGAGGCTATCGATGTATCGCTCTTGATGAGAATGAAACCCCACGCCGTAATCAGAAAACTCCTTCAAAATCTGAAGCGTCTTTAGGACACCCTCTCTCGATAGGCGGTCGAGGGACCAAAATAAAAGTACGTCAAATTTACGCTTCCTTCCGGCTTCGAGTGCTTTCTCCAACTCTGGACGGCCAGCCTTGCGCCCGGAGATTTGATCGTGGAATTCGGCCACGACTGTCCAGCCCATGCGTTCAGCGTGCTCGTGCAGTTCCCTGGTTTGGTTGGTGAGTTCCTGTCTGCCGTCGTCGGTGCTGGTGCGTGCGTAGATCGCAACTCTCATTTGGTGACTCTTTGGATCTAGTCGCATGACCATTTGAAATTTCTACTAGAACAAGTGTATCAGAAACGGGTGTTTTAGATACAGTTTTCTTGCCTTAGAATTTGCCCTAGATGCAGCACTTCGGATCGGCAAGGGACGGGAGGTTTTTGATACGGTAATAGCGTTCAGCCGAGACAGCAAATGCATCAGTCAACCGACCAGCCGCTCGTGCAACTGTTTTCCCGAGTTGGGAGCGGTGCGGCTGAACCCGCCATCGTTGAGAGCTTCGCTACGCTCTTCGATGCCGTTAACGGACTCTTCGAGTTCCCACGTACAGCAGTATTGCTGTGGTTGGGTTGCATGAGACAAGAAGAGCACTACGACTTTCCGCCAGGGTTGAAGGCCAAATGGAAGGGCCGTCGTTGTGGACGCCTCGACTACCGAATGCGAAACGGCCCTCCGAACAGCGCATTTTCCTTGGGTGGAGGCGTCAAGCCAAGCGGTTGGGAACTCGACCACATCTATGATGAGGAACCGCTGTGGTCTGTTCGAGACGGGCTACATTTTACTCAGAGTGCCGGGTTGGTTGCGATGCCTCGAAACGCCCATAGGCAACGCCACTCAGATGCCAAGCTCTCGTGGCTCGTCCGAGGATTTGCGTTTCTTAAATTCGGGTACGATCCCCTGGCGGTGTTCTCCGCTGAACCGCACGATCAATTCGGATTCGTTGCAGGCCGACGCTGTGAAGTATTCTGGCCCGAGCCAAACGAGCAGTGAGGAGCAAGTTTCACGCATCCCGGACAAGAGTGGCTAGTGGCTACGACACCCCTTGAAGGGACACCCGCCCTTGGGTCCGTGTTTGGGACGGGCACAGCCAAAGTAGAGTTCTCCTGTTGTCCTTGACCGACGAGCAACTGTTTCCGGCCATTTGCATATCGGACAAGGCCCACCTTTCTCCTTCCATGAAGTTGGTCGCTCCATCGGATTGGGGCGCTCATGGCCTGCCAAAAGAGGTAAGACGATACGCTCGCTCGGATCGGCCCTTTTCAAGATGTTTCGTGGCTCGGTCGTGTATTTGCAGAATGCCCTGACGCCGCACATGCCGCATCGAGGATTGTTCTTGAGACAGATTCCTTGTTCGATACTGGAACCAGAATTGACCTGCCCATAGGCAACGAAAACGATATCCACGTAGCGAATCGGATTTCCAGTTGCCTCGACAAATCTCTGCCCAACCTCAATTGCGTGGAGAAGCGCCTGCTCATCGTAGCTCTCGTCAGGAAGAAATCCGAGCCGATGGAAGATTCTCACAACGACCCGATCAGGCTTAAGGACCGGGAAGCCCATCTCCATCAAGAAATGCAAAGACGTGACGCTACCGAGAAAGGCGAACTTCCTCACAAGGTCCGCTCTCAACTCCAGGAGATTCCCGAACGACTGCCGGGGAAGGAAGGAATCCACATAACTCTGGAAAGATCCATAGGATCGGGCAATCTCCACAAAGGTCTTCGCATTGTCGATGCAAGCCTTCAGCTTCCTCTCGTTGCCGATCATCTGCGGATCAGACAACATTTGCTCGACTTGCTCAGAACCATATCGAGCAACGGTCTCGAAATCCGGGAACCACTTGTGAATCGAGGACAATCTTGCATCGACCGTCACTGCCTTGAACCCTGAGTAGAAGGTGATTTCAACGATCTGTCGGTAGCAGTCGTCATCCGTCAGCCTTCGATCTGCAACACCCTTGAACGCATCGAGTTGCTGTTTTATGTCGGCGCTCCCATTCTGGATGCCAGTGGCGATGAGCGTGGATTCGATAGCCTCGAAAAGCGCCTTGTAGTTCGCCACAGACTCCATGCGTTTAGTATGAGCCGAATGCAAGCGTGAATCCGAAGGGAATCGAATGGCGCTCCAACGATGCGGCTGGAATCGGTCGTGTTGCTCAGATCACATCGGCAACGGCCCGGACCCCACGGTTTCGCAGCGCCGTCCGCATCGTCACCAAGGCGGCTTGGATCAGCATCTCCAGATCCCGGCGTTTCAATTTGTAACGGCGTTGGATTTTGAAGATCGATTCGCCGTCAAAAAAGTGTGCCTCCACGATTTTGCGGACATCTGGCGGCAAACCTTGGACGAGGGCGGCTGTGAGATCGGCGGCGGTTGAGATCATGATGAACGTATGTATCCGGGTCGGTGGACGGCCCTCGGAGATAGGTATGTTGGAACCGTCGCTCCCTCCCGATGTGCATACCGATTTCGCCGAAATCTGCACTCTTCAGGGGTGGTGCTTGAATCCGCATATCAGCAAACGGATGCGATGGTTCATTCGCACCCGGCGCAACGGCTGGCGCTATCCGCTTCGGCAACATTTTCGTCTTCAGTGAAGAAATTTCGGCCTGCTGGCATACACCTTGGCCGCAGTGAGGTATCGGTTTGCGTTCGGGATATCGGTGATCGGGATATCCATGATCGCAGCCTTCACCTGCGTTGCCGGATCGAAAGTGTATAGCGTTATCGGACCGCATTCCACGACTGTTCTGGTCGCACTGGATATCAGTCCGAACGTGAAGCCGAAATGAAAAATGTGGCGAGGCCGGAATGGATCACGATTCAAGCTCCGGGACTCGATGGAAAACCGATCTTGATCGTCCGGGCCGCTCAGAGCATCCGGCTTGCGCCGCATGAATGGAGAACATCCTGACGCCACCCAAGGGCCATCCACACGAAATCGCTTGCGGTCCTGGAGCCGAAGGCGACAGGACTACTTTCCAGCACGAGTGTGGATCTCATTTTTTGATGACGTTGGAAAGCCACGGTTCCCGTTTCAAGGTGTAGGTATCGACCACAAGAAGAGCCGTCCAACGGTCACGGAGCCGAAGGCGACGGGACTACATCCAGTCCGATGTGGATTTCTTTGGATCGAATCCAACCGCTACTGGTTTCGTGTGTAGATCAATCTTCACTGGGACCCCGAAGGGGCGGCGAGGACGGCCTTGCCGTCCGAAGACGCAACCACCGATCATTTCATGCGGTCCAGACGCACTTTTGCTACGGTCGCTTACGGTTCTTTCTTGCACTCGTGGTGAACCTCATGTTTGTCGATTCCTGCTCCAGCTAAAACCGCTGTCGCCGTCATCGACCCTCCGGGTTCTCACATCGCATTTTCGGTTTCCTTCGATTCCATCAACCACAAGATCCTTCATTGGAAAGCGTCATAAACCATCAAAGCCCTTGAACGCCTCCAGATCCATCAGGTTATTTCGAGTCTCCGAAGTAAAACCGTTTGCAACAGGCGAAACCGGACAAAGACCGCTCATTAAATTCTCTTCACAATTCGGTCTGCGTGTATAGATACCTTCGGCTGGCAAGATGGAGCGCCTTCAGAACGCCCCATCTGCCCGGTTCGCTAATGAGGTAGCAAACGTGCCTGAACTTATCTATTTCTTCCCGCCAGACTGCAATTGCCTCGGCATCTTCGAGCGAATCTACTACGAGTGGAATCGCACACTTTTCGCTCACGTTCGTCAGAACGCCGACTTCGATCTCGCCCGAGAAATCTGCCAACAGGTTTGGACCGAAATTTTGCAAGCAGTCAAAGCAAGAACGTACACATTTCTTACGCCCGGACTACTGGTGTACAGGGCCGATTCACGCCTCAAGGATCACTACCGAAGAGCGGCCCGGTTCCCACAGTTTGATCCGGCCATCCACGACGTATCGTACAGGCTGAACGTGGACGAGCGCATCGACCATAAGACTGCCCTCGCCGCCTTACCAGATGACGAACGCAACATTTTCATCCTCTTCTTCCGTGAAGGTTTTACGCAGGAAGAAATTGCAAAGCGACTGTCGATCAGCACTAGGACCATCCGCAGAAAACTGGACGCCGCCTTCACGCACCTTCGAGACAAGGCGAGGCATCGGCCCCAAAACATCGAAGCGCTAAATGATACCGGAGACACCAAACATGAATCGCACATACACCCGCTGCCTCACGCTACGCATTGAGCCGAGCGTCGATGACCTTCTCACTGAAGCCGCATACGACCGACACCTGACAAAAGCGGATTGGATCAGAACGGCAATTCGCCGAAGCCTCACTGACGACGAAAGCACAAACACGAGAAAAGCGATCAGGCCGTAAACGGAGAAGACCCCCATGAATAAGAAGACCACCACCACGAGAGCCAAAATCGAATCGGACTTTGTGCAGCAAGTTCGTAACGAGGTTCAGGAAGCGCTTTTGCATCATGCACCCCTAAAATGGCCTGACGAACGACTTGAGGTCATCGAAGACAAAGTGCTCGACAACACCAAGATGGTCCTGGCCGGATTGAGCACCAACGAGCTTCGGTCGCCCGGTGCCCTGCGAACCCATATTGCTCAGGCTGTGGCCGACACCAAGCGCCACATTCGCAGCATTCGAGCAGAGCGCAATGGCGGTGGGGAATGAAATCCCGCCGTTCATCGTCTCCTCCGAAGGTGCCCATCAAGGCCCGAAAGGTGCTGCGTCGAAAACGAGATCATTTTGCGGCAGATCGGGATAAATGGCTGTTCCCCGCTGACACGACCACATTGAAAGTTGCATTGCCGAACGAGTTGATCGCAGAGATGGATCATGTGGTTGATGTTGTGTATCCAGCCCTGAGAGATCGAGCCGACTTCGCCTATGAAGCGTGCAGGTACGCCATTGAAAGTTGGAAGGAGGGAATTTCCACACCTGAAGGCAAGAAACTCATTGCTCTGGTGCAGAAGAAGAAACGACGGGCCGCACGGAAGAAAGCGAATGCCAAGTAATCAACCAGCCTTCTTCTTTTTGTCCTGCGCTTTCTGGTACGCTTCGATTTCCCTTTTGCGTTTGAAGTAGGCGTCGATCTCAGGTGACTTCTTGGGATCGTATGTCAGGTCACGTTCCCTAAGAACGTCCATGCTCTTCATCGCTACGTGGAGATCCTTTTCGTCAACGATGTTGTAGCGGTCGAAAATGCTTCTTGTCTTGTGACCAGAGACGGCCATTGCGACACGCTCTGGTGTTCCACCACGAACCATGTTTCTCACTGCGGATCTTCGTAGATCATGGAACAAGAAATTCTCGTATCCTTTCCCTGCTGCCTTACATGCCCGATCCCAACCAGTGCGAAAGTTCCGAAGCGGCTTGCCTTTGTACGTGAAAACGAATTCGGACTTGCATGGCACATGATGGGCGAGTAGGTGAACCATCATGTCTGAGAGTGGAATCACTCGGCCATCCTTGTTCTTGGTTTCGCCGGGATTGAGCCGAACAAGTTTGCTTAACAAATCGAGTTGACTCCATTTGATTGAAGTCACTTCGGACTTCCGGCAACCAGTTTCATACGCAAACAGGACGAGCGGTTTCAGGTGCGTGGGAAGGCAATTGTAGAAGTGCCAAAATCTATCGTTCTCAACGAAGCCAGTGCGAATGTTGTTCTCTTCGAGTTTTTCTATACGTGGGAACTTCACGTCTGCCAGCGTGAAGGAACGATGCAGGAGTGCGATGCAGCGGTTGATCGTGGCGTTGGCGTATTCTTCATCCAACATCTTCTTCATGAAGTTGTTGATGGTTGTCTTGTCGAGACGTTCCGCTTTGATGCCACCGAAGTACGGCCTGATGTGTTTCTGGACGTACATGCGGCACCAGTCCACGGCCTTGCCGTTCACTTCGTAATCGGTTACGAGGTTGGTGAGTAGTGCGCCGATGCTGGATTTGACCGGGGCTGCGTTGCCGACAATTCGATTGGCTAGGAACTTCTTGGCTTCTTCCTTATCCGTGGTCTTCGTGGACTCTCGAATTCGCTTGCCGCCGATGGTGTACGAAGCCCACCACTGGAGAGATCCCTCTTGCTTGCGTCTGTACAGCCCCATACGCCAGCTTGTCACAGTTGGCGTCACACTGACAATAGAAAGAGGCCGTAAATGCCTGAAGGAAAAAGACCTTAGACCGATCTAAGAGGGAACCTAAATCTGGTGCGTCTGCCAGTTTCGCCACATCCGCTCGCTAATGATTATAGCGGAGTGGGGCTAGCACTACCGCGCGTAAGCCGCGACCCGGCGCAGATTTTCCTGCTTCTCCTCGGCGACCAGGCGTGGCGTGGCGCGGCCGCAGCCGCAGGGCGCGGTTTCGAGAATCTCGCCCTTCCTTGGCCCGACGCCGGGAACCTCGATGTGCAGGCCGTCGTGCGCCTCGCATTCGGAGGCCAGTAAGCGGCAGTCCTCCGCGATGCGCTGCTCGAAAACGGGCACCCGGAAGGCCCACCACAGGCGCTCCCGGTCCTCGTTGGAGAGCCTCTCGCCGGGGCGGACCAGCACGATTAATGCGTTGCGAACAGACGGGATATCGAAGGTGCGCAAGGCGACCAGTTGGGCAGGTGACGCGGCAATGGCGGCCGGCGCAAAGGCTGCCGCCTCGGCGTTCCATCCATCTTCAAACACCCGCAGATTGCCCGAGGAACGAAAGCCAGCCACCAGGATCGCGGTCGGCGGCGCAGGAGGGATCGGATAGGCTAAAACGGGCCGTTTCCGCCAGGGAGTTCGGACTTGCACGTATAAGTCGTTGATTTAAAGAGCAGAAATTCTCAGGTAAAATTTGGTCACTCGCCGACCGCGCGGGGCAACTGCGTCAGACCCGTCGATAATGCCAACTGCGTCAGCCCAGCGACGTTATTCACGCCGAGCTTTTTCATCATCGTCTTGCGATAGCTGCGGATGGTCTGCTCGCGCAGGTCGAGCATCACGGCAATTTCCTTGCTGGTCTTGCCCTCGGCCACCATGCGCAGAACCTGCAATTCGCGCGGCGACAGCATGTCCAGCGCGGCCACGGCCGGTTTCGATTCCAGATCCCCTTTTTGAATGCGAGTGAGCAATCGATCCGACACTTGCGGGCTCAGGTACGACCCTCCGCGCCAGACGATTCTCAGCGCATCGACTAAATCCGTATCCGACGCACGCTTCAAAATAAACGCCCGCGCGCCGGAGCGGATGGCGCTCACCACCGAATGCTCGTCGTCGTACATGGAAAGAATCACCACGCGGCACTCCGGACTGTGGCGCAGGATTTCGGCCGTGGTCTCGACGCCGTTCAATCCCGGCAGGCCGATGTCCATCAGCACCATGTCGGTGCGGCGGGCTTTGATGAACTGCACGGCGTCCGTTCCGTTTTCCGCTTCCCCGATCACGCGAAAGTCCTCCGCGCGGCCGAGGATCGCCTTGATACCGTCGCGCATGATTTTGTGGTCGTCCACAAGAAGGACTTCGATAGGCATTAAGAATGTAGTTTACTCTTACGCGCGGCCGGTGTGAATGGGGAAGGCGAAAGTTTCTGGCTCAACGCGCGCACGTGCTCCATCGCCTGATCCAGCGTGGAGAGCACATCCTTGACCTGCTCTGCCGCCTCCGGATGATCCATACGCAACAGTTGCAGTTTAAAGCCCGCGGCGGCGAGCAAGGAGGCGACGTCGTCATGCAGCACTTTTCCGGCGCTGCGCAATGCTTCGTCGCCCTTGGAGGATTTGGCCAACGTTTATTTCTTCTTGCGTGCGACAGCCTTGCGGGCCGCTTCTGCCACTTGCGCGGCGCGCAGTCCGTACTTGTCGAGCAGTTCGTCGGGCGAGCCCGATTCGGCGTACGTGTTGTGAATGCCGATGAACTCCATCGCCGCCGGATGGGTTTCCGAAACCACCTGCGCCACGCGAACGCCGAGGCCGCAATCCACCAGATGCTCTTCGGAAACCACGATGGCTCCAGTCTCCGACGCAGCTTTCGCAATCGCATCCCGATCCAGAGGCTTAATGGTGTGGAAGTCCACTACGCGCGCCGAAATTCCCTCACCAGCCAATGTCTCCGCTGCCTTGATGGATTCGGCCACCAGCAGACCCGTCGCCATCAGCGTGACGTCGGTGCCGGGCAGCAGTTCCACCGCCTTGCCGATCTCAAACCCCTGATCGGGGGAATAAATCGTGGGGCACTTGGCGCGTCCGGCGCGGATGAACATCGGCCCAACATGCGCCGCAGCCAGATGAACCAGCTTGGTCATCGACACGTCGTCGGCCGGGCTGAGCACAGTGAATCCCGCCAGCGAACACGCTAGGCTCAGGTCCTCGATGCTCATCTGCGAAGGACCGTCCTCGCCGATCGAAATACCGCTGTGCGTGCCGACGGCCTTCACGTTCACATTCGGAAACGCCGCCGTGACCCGCAACTGCTCGAAACCTTTATTAATAATGAAGGCCGAGAAGCTGGACACAAACGGAATCTTTCCCGACGACGCGAGCCCCGCGCCGATTGCGACCATATTGGCCTCGGCGATGCCACATTCAAAAAAGCGGTCGGGGAATTTCTTGCCAAACTCCGCCGTGTAAGTGGATTTGGAAAGATCGGCGTCGATCACCACCACGTCGTTGTTAGCCGCGCCCAGCGCCACCAGAGCCTTGCCGAAGCTCTCGCGCGTGGCCGGACCCGGTTTCAATTCGTATTTCGCGGCCATTATGCAAGCTCCTTCAGCGCAAGTGCGCATTCTTCTTTTGTCGGCGCCTGGCCGTGGAATTTCGGATTGTTTTCCATGAAGGAAACGCCCTTGCCCTTGATGGTCTCGGCGATAATACAGGTCGGCTTACCCTTGGTTTCCGCCGCTTCGGCGAACGCGGCTTGCAGCGCCGGGATGTCGTGGCCGTCGATGTCGATGACGTGCCAGCCGAAGCTGCGCCACTTGTCGGCCAGAGGATCCAGCGACATAATGTCCGCCACGAATCCGTCCAATTGAATCTTGTTGTGATCCACGATCGCCACCACGTTATCCAGGTGGTACATAGCGCCGAACATGGCCGCTTCCCAAATCTGCCCTTCTTGAATTTCGCCGTCGCCCAACACCACATAGGCGCGCGAAGGGCTCTTATCGAGCCTCGCGGCCAGCCCCATTCCGATCACCAGCGAAAGCCCCTCGCCAAGCGATCCGGTGGACGCTTCCAGCGCCGGAATAAAGCGCACATCGGGATGGCCCTGATAAATCGAACCCAGCTTGCGCAGCGTGTTCAACGTTTCCTTGGGCGTATAGCCGCATTCCGCCATCACGGCGTAGAGAATGGGGCAGCAGTGGCCTTTGGAAAGGACGAAACGGTCGCGATCCTTCCATTTCGGGTTGGCAGGATCGTGCTTGAGCACATCCATAAAAAGCGTGACGACAATTTCGGTCGCGGAGAGGGAGCCGCCGGGATGGCCCGACTTCGCCTCAGTAATCATTTCAATGACTTCGCGCCGCATTTGCTTGGCGATGGCCGCAAGTTGGGCCGGATTGCTGGTTTTTTGCATCGCTTTATTCAATGTACACTGATGCGGAGTGGGGATGTTGGATTCAGCGGCGAAGATGAAAGGGCAATTTGGCGATAACGCGGCCGCGCGCACCG
>Ga0075030_100006094_pt1 | contig 10830 bp, 9 predicted proteins | sample LitLauG_LLR_2012_FD_71393 | JGI IMG/M metagenome (GOLD analysis project Ga0075030, IMG submission 71393) | Freshwater sediment microbial communities from Pennsylvania, USA - Little Laurel Run_MetaG_LLR_2012 | ecosystem: Environmental > Aquatic > Freshwater > Creek > Sediment | place: USA...
TCCGAAGCTGACTGAAAGCGCTGCTCTGGATTCTTCTCGAGGCAGCGCCGGACCACTCGTTCCAAGGCGGCGGGTGTTTCCGGTGAAAGCTGTGAAATGGAAGGCGGCTCCTCGTTGAGGATGGCGCTCATCGTGTCCGCAGATGTGGGCCGGCCAAACGTCGGCTTCCCCATGACCATCTCGTAGAGAATGGCGCCGAAGGCGAAGATGTCGGTGCGATGGTCCACGGCCAGGCCACGGACCTGCTCGGGCGACATGTAGCCAACGGTTCCCATCGCCACACCCGGCAGGGTGATGGTGGGGGCTGAGGTGGAGACGGACGCTTCCGGCTGTACCACCTTTGCCAGACCGAAATCGAGGATCTTGACGCGACCATCTTTGGTGACGAACAGGTTATCGGGCTTGAGGTCGCGGTGAACGATGCCTTTTTCATGCGCCACGGCCAGTCCATGGGCGACCTGCACTCCGTAGTCGATCGCCTTGCGCAAAGGAAGACGCCCGCGCCGGATGGTTTCAGTGAGCGTTTTGCCGTCGAGCAGTTCCGAGACCATGTAGGGCACGCCAAAGTACGTTCCCATCTGGTAGACGGCCAGAATATTGGGATGATTCAACGCAGCCGCTGCTCGGGCTTCGGTTTCGAAACGGAGCAGGCGATCCCGGTCGGAAGAAACCAACTGGGGCAAGACTTTGATCGCGACTTCGCGGTCGAGCCGTGCATCGCGCGCCCGGTAAACCTCGCCCATGCTGCCGGCGCCGAGGGGAGCGAGAATCTCATACTGGCCGAGCATCGTGCCAGGAGTCAGAGCCATGTTTCCGCCATTATAGACGCTAGTTCGCAGAGGAAAACCGGGTTGATCCAACTCTTACCGGGAAGCGGTCCGATCGTCTCCGCTGCAGCAGCGGTTTAGCGATACCGTTTGGCATCGCCTGACCCGCGATTGCACTGACTGGCGCTAAGGGAGATTAAACCCGGGTCCGTTCGAGAGCGGCCGAATCCGCCGCGACCGGAGCGGAAGGAGCAGGTGCTGCTTCCGGAGCCGCGACCTCAGCCGGGGCGGGAAAGATCGGCCGCTTGATGGTGAAGCGCTGAATCTTGATCTCGCCTCGCGCGTAAACCGCGAGCAGTGCAGCAACGGCATCGGGATCCAGCCGCTTGCCGGCAAGGTTCTTGATGATCTGCAGTGCCTGCTCCGGAGTGTGCGCCTGCTGGTAGGGACGGTTGGTGGTCAGTGCGTCGAAGGTATCGCCCACGGCGATGACCCGCGCCAGCAGCGGAATCTGATCGCCCCTGAGGCCGTAAGGATACCCGCGGCCATCGAGCGCTTCGTGGTGCAATTCGATGCCCGGCAGCATCTCGGCAAGTTGAGTCACGGGCCGCAGAATGTTGGCACCCTTGGTGGTGTGGGTCTTCATGACCTCGAATTCTTCTTCGGTGAGGGCGCCCGGCTTTTTCAGGATGTGGTCTTCGATGCCGATCTTGCCCACGTCGTGAAGCTGGGCGGAAATCTGCAGCGTCTCCATGAAGGCGGCGGGCAGATTCATCTCCTTGGCGACGAGCAGGGAGTAGCGCGTGACGCGATCGGAGTGGCCGCGGGTGTACGGATCCTTTTCGTCGACCGCTCCGGCTAGCATCTGGATGGAGCCCATGAACAGGGCACGGTTCTCGTCAGCAGCGCGCTTGAGGTCTTCGACGTAGCGCTCCAGTTCTTCCGACATGCTGTTGAACGTCTGCGCCAATTCACCGATTTCGGTGCGGCTCCAAAGGTGGACCCGCTGCGAGAAGTCGCCTTTGGCCAGGGCGCGGCTGGATTGGGTCAGGATCTCGAGGGGATTGGTGATGCGGCGGGCGGCGAAAATGCTGACGCCGATGCTGAGCAGCACCGCCAGCATGGCGAGCAGGCGCGCCGTGCGTTGCATTTCGTAGACTCCGCGGTAGGCTTCGCGCTGCGGCTTTTGCACCACCACGGCCCAGTCCAAAGAAGTCACCGGGCTGAATGTGCCCAGCATTTCGATGCGCTGGGAACCGGCTGCCACCGTGAACTCCATGGTGGCCGCCAGTTGTGCGCCGTTGCCGCCGTCGACGAAGTTGCGCACGATCTCCAGGTTCTTCATGTCCTGGCCGGTGGCGAACTCGGGCGTGGCTGCGGCTACCAGGCGGCCCTGGGCGTCGACCACATAGGGGGTGAGACCGCCCCCGCTGACTTCGCGCAGGCGGCGAATCAGAAAGTCCAGATCCACCACCGAGGCAATCACTCCCAGAAAGCGCTGCCCATAGCGTACGGGAGAACTCACCAGAAAGACGGTGCGCGCGGACTTCCCTTCCCCAACCACCAGCGCCTGACCGCTGTAGACCCGCCCGTCGCGGGCCGCAGCATAGGCCCGCTCCAGCTCACGCTGCAAGAAGGCGTCGGGAGCGATGCGTCCGGCGGAGATTCCTTTGGCGTCGGAGTTCAGCAGGGTGGCGTAGGCGATTTCGTCCGAGGACGAGACAAAGTTTTCCAGCAAGGCCCGGAGCTCGGGTGTTTCGATGTTTTTCCCGCCGATGTTGCCGCCGCTGGCGACCTGAATGGCCGATGACAGATTCTCCAGCATCACCCGCAGAGAGCGTTCGTGCTGCGAAAGATCATCGGCGAGAGAACTGGTCACCGTGTTCTGCAGCAGCATCTCGTTGGTCTTCAGGCGATCCCGATTGATAGCCACGACTTGCGTGGAATAGAAATACATCGGAACGATGCTGATGACCAGAAGCACCCCGAGAATGACATACAGAATCGGGATGCGGGCGTAGCTGGAATTGCTCGAGGACAAGATCTCCCTTCACTCAACCCGCAGACGCCGTCGCCGAAGTGGCGGGACGGTTTTCAAAGTATCGCTAAAATTTTAGCGGGGAATGCGCGGGGAAGGTGGGAAAAGCCGCGGGGGCCGGCATTACGAAAGTACCTCCGGAGTGGCACTAAGAGTGCGAGTTGAGTCTGCTGGGAGACTCCTCACTCGCTGGCTGTGCGCGACCTGGTGAGATTCTTCCACTGCGTCTTCTGCCGGGGGCGCAGACAAAAACGTCGTTTAGGATTGACCCATCTAGGCGAGCTCGCTCTTACCACTGCGGGTCATCAGTTCATGAATGGCTTCGCGCGGGGACTTGCCCTGATGCAGGATGGCGTGCATCTGCTCGGTTATCGGCATCTCGACTTGCCGCTCGCGGGCCAATCCTACGGCCGCGCTGGTGGTAAAAATTCCCTCCGCCACCATGCCGTGCATGCTGCCCAGGATTTCCGGGAGCTTGCGTCCGCGACCCAGTTCGACGCCTACGCTGCGATTGCGGGAGAGGCCTCCGGTGCATGTGAGCACCAGGTCGCCAAGGCCCGCCAGGCCAGCCATGGTTTCGGCACGGCCGCCGCAGGCCACGACCAGGCGGGTCATTTCCGCCAGGCCGCGGGTGATAAGCGCGGCCACCGAGTTGTGGCCGAGTCCGAACCCGTCGCAAATGCCGGCGGCAACCGCGATCACGTTTTTGAGCGCGCCACCCAGTTCCACGCCGATCACGTCGCTGTTGGTGTAGACGCGGAAGGCGGAGTCGCTGAACTCCTGTTGCACCGTACGCAGTAGAGACTCATCGCGCGAGGCGATGGTAATCGCAGTGGGATCGCCGCGGGCAACCTCTTGTGCGAAGGACGGGCCACTGAGCGCACCCACCGCCGGCACAGCTCCACCCGGCGCCGCGAAGACCGAGGCAATGACCTCGGTCATGCGCTGCAGAGACCCTTCTTCCAGACCTTTGGTAGCGCTGACGATCACGGGCCGGGGCGGAATGAGCGGGCGCAGGCGCTCGAACACGGCACGGCAATGCTGTGATGGCGTGACGTTGACCACAATCTCGGCACCCTCGACAGCCGAGGCGAGGTCGTTGCCGGCAATGACCGAATCCGGGATGCGGCGCCCGGGCAGAAATCTTTCATTGACCCGGCGCCGCACGATCGATTCGCACACGTCCTGCTCGAGCGCCCAAAGCCGGACCCGGTGTGTGCCTTTGCGGCCCAGCACGATCGCCAGGCTCGTGCCCCATGCTCCTGCACCGATGACGGCGATGTCGCTCATTTCTTCTCCGCCCCCTGGTCTGCGCCCGCCCCGGGTTTTGATCCGAAGCGGTTTTCGGTCCCGGCCAGCAGCCGGCTCAGGTTCTGATGATGCCTGAAAACAATCAGACCCGAACCCATGGCCATGAATAAAAGCGCCAGCCACGAGCTGCCGTACTCGTGCAGCCGCCAGGCCAGGATGGGAAAGGCCGCGACCGCCGAAATCGATCCCAGCGAAACATAGCGGAAGAGCAACACCATGAGCACGAAAATGACGGCTGCAATAAGCACAGATTTCGGGGCAATCATTGCAAAAGCGCCAAGGCCCGTAGCCACGCCCTTTCCTCCGCGAAATCTCAACCAGGCTGGAAACACATGGCCGACCACGGCAAAGAATGCTGCCACAGACATTGCAGTGTAGCGAGCGTTCCCGTCCATAGGGAAAAAAAGCGATGCCAGCGCCACTGCAAAAGCCCCTTTCAACGCGTCCAGCAGGAGAGTGAGGATTCCGAGGGTGGGCGACTTGCGTGAGACGTTCGTCGCTCCAATGTTGCCGCTTCCGCTGTGGCGTACATCTTCGCCGCGAAATACGCGCACCAGCAGATAGCCGAACGGGATCGATCCCAGCAGGTAGCTTTCGGCGGCGATAAGCAACAGCTTGGACATGAGGCTGAAGTCAGGCGACGCGGCCCACCGGCCCGCGCTGTTACTGCAACCCGAATCGCGCGAGCTTGGTGTACGTCGAACCCCTGGGTGACAACTGGCTCTGATACAAAAAGAACTCGCGGGCCGTCATGGTACCAAACTCGGGGGCGGGCAGTGCGGCGAGTTTTTCCTGCAATCGTTGAAAGGTGCGATTGGGCCTGTCGTGGCGCTGACGCCGCGGAGACCCGGAGGCCGATCCCCGCGCCAGGGTCAGGTGCGGACTGAATGCTCGGTCTTCTTTTGGAATGCCAAGTCCGCCGGTCGCATTATCCACGGCTGCCGCCAGCGACGCCAGTTCCGGTCCGGCCTGCATACCGATCCAGAACACGCGTGCCGATTTCGCAGTGGGAAAGAACCCGTGTCCCTGAAACTGAATCTGGGGCATCGCCGCGCTCACCCCGGCCAGCGCGAGTTTGATCGGATCGAGGGCAGACTCCGGTTGCTCGCCGATAAACTTCAGGGTGACATGCAGCGATTCCGGTTTCATGCAGCGCGCATCGGATGCAAATCCTCGCACCCCGTCCAGGAAGCGAACAATCCGTTCCCGGATCGTATCGTCGATATCGAGAGCAACGAACAGGCGCATGACCTTGCTAATAGCCGCCTGGTCCCGGTCGTGTCAATCCTAAAAGGCGTCGGTTTCATCGGAAGCAGCTGGCAGGGTCCGGCGGAAACAAAAAAGCAGGCCGCTCAGGGGGAGGTAATTGAGCGGCCTGGTTGGCGAAGTCCTCCGGGGAGGAGGGTAAACTTTTCCGAACGTCCTACATCGACGACGGGTTGTTCTGGCCCGTGGTGGCCGGGGTGGACGCTGGCGTATCACCCACGGTGTTGGTCATCAGGCGAACGTCGACGCGGCGATTATCCGCACGTCCAGCAGGAGTTTTGTTGGTCTCAACCGGTTTGTCCTTGCCCAGCCCGATCACATAGATCTTGTGGGGGGGCACGCTGTACTTCGACGCCAGATACTGAATCACGGAATTGGCGCGGCGCTGGCTGAGATCGTAGTTGTAATCGGCGGGACCGACCGAGTCGCATCCGCCCTCCAGGGCGATAATGTAGCCCTTGGTCGAGGTGATGCTGGCTGCGAGCTGATCGAGGGCTTCTTTGGCCTTCGACGTCAGACTATCGCGGTTAAATGCGAACTTGACCGAGGTCTCGGCGACGGCATGGTAATTATCGAGGTTGGCGACCGTGTTGGTCAGCACGCCTACCCGGCCGCTGGCAGCATCGGCGACCTGCTGGGCCTGGGCAGCACTTTGCCCGGCGGCTTGCGCCTTCTGGTCAACGTCTGCGGCCTTGGCGTTGACAGCCGCGATTCCGGCCTGAGCGCGGGCGTCAACGTCCTTGATGTCTCTTGTGTTCTTTGCGGTCAGGTCGTCGAGTTCGTTGGTCTTGTTGATGAGCGGCGTGGTCTGCTGCTTCACGTAGTTCTTGCTGGAGCAGCCGACGGTGGCCAGCATGCTGGCTGCTAGGCAAATCACAATGGAAGTCCGGGTCATAGAAGAAGAGGCTCCTTCGTTTCAATCCTGTCGTCCGCAGCCCTGGGGGCGCTGCGTAAATCGTCAGTCCTGGGAATGATTGATTTACAAGTCCCATCCTCACTTGAGCACGGGACATGCCAGTTTTCCGAGCTGACAACGCCGGTTGTAAGTATATACCTTTCAAGAGCTTGCGGGACGGATTGTCAGTGGTCTGACCGTCGCACCAGCACTTTGGGCACCGCAAAACCGCATTGAAGAGGGAATTTTTATACGGTTGAACCCAGGGCAGAAAGCGGGATCTTTGCCGGGACGGTGGTGAACAAAGAAGGCAGATCGGCTCTTTCTTGTTTTCGGCGGTATACCCGGAAATCAAACTCGTCAACCGTGAGAACGGTGTGCCGGGGAGGCAGTTCGCTCATGTGAGTCACCGAGCGATCAGCAAAATTATCTTCTGACTGCCTGCTTTCGAAGGTGCGCATATTCAGCCCGGCGGCGTTGTCCCGAGGCTCTTCTGACCGTCGCCTCGAGATAATCTAAAATTGAAGAAACCTCCTGCATCGAGATGGACCTCCTTCAAAAAATCCGGACCATTCCCGCCGAACCCGGCGTGTATCTCTACAAGAACGCCGAGGGCGAGGTCATTTACGTCGGCAAGGCCAAGAACCTGCGCAGCCGGGTGGCGAGCTACTTCCATGAAGGCCGCTGGGAAGACGCCAAGACGGGCACGCTGGTGCGCGAAGCGGTTGACGTCGCTTACATCGTGGTGGCCAACAACAAGGAAGCGCTGGCGCTCGAAAACAATCTGATCAAGCAGCGCAAGCCGCGGTTCAATATCCTGCTGCGCGACGACAAGACCTACCCTTACGTGAAACTGACGCTTGGCGAGCGCTGGCCACGGGTGTTTGTGACCCGCCGCCTGCGGAAAGACGGCAGTGAATACTATGGCCCGTACTTCCCTGCCAATCTCGCTTATCGCATCGTCGATCTGGTGCATCGTCATTTTCTGATTCCGTCTTGCAAGGTCGACCTCACGCGCTTTCATCCGCGCCCTTGTCTTCAGTACTTCATCAAACGCTGCCTGGGACCTTGTGTGAAAGATCTGACCACGCCAGATCTGTACCAGGAAGCGGTCCGCGACGTGAAGCTGTTTCTGGAAGGCCGTCCCACCGATCTGGCGCGCTCGCTGCGCGAGCGCATGGATCAGGCTGCCGCCGAGCAGGAATACGAGCGCGCGGCCCGCTATCGCGACCTCATTTCGACCGTCGAGCAGTTGCAGGAGCGCCAGCGGATGGCCGCCGCTGAGGGCGATGACGCGGACGTCTTCGGGTATCACTACGAAAACGGCATGGTGGCAGTGAATCTGTTTCACATGCGCGGAGGAAAGATGGTCGATCGGCGGGAGTTCTTCTGGGAGGAACTGCCGGAGTTCGCCGCGGAACATGTGGGGACAGCCGCCCCCGGCAGTCCGGGCGAGCAAGGCTCGCCCACGCACTCCGATGACAGCTCGACCGCGGAAGGGGACGAACCCGCCCGGGCTTCGCTCGGCGCGGACGGCCGGGGCCGGCCGTCCCCACCTGAGCAGGTTCCGCCAGATCAGGTACCCCATAATCGCTTTCATCCCGGCGAGTTCTTCTCTGCCTTGCTCAAGCAGGTCTACATCGGGCAGCCCTATGTGCCGCGGAACCTTTACGTTCCGGTCGATTTTGAGGATCGGGAAACGCTCGAAGACCTGCTCTCTGAGCAAGAGGCGGATAAGAGTGTTCGCCCCTCACGGGTTCATATCCTCGTGCCGCAGCGCGGAGATAAACGCTCGCTGATCGATCTCGCCGGAAACAATGCCAAGCAGTCTTACGATCAGCGCTTCCGCGTGCTTAAACCCAACGCACGCAAGATTCAGGAGGAGTTGCAGGAGGCGCTGGGCTTGCCGGAACTGCCGAGCCGGATTGAGTGTTTCGACATCTCCCACATTCAGGGCGCCGACACGGTGGCTTCGATGGTGGTGTGGGAAGACGGCAAGATGAAAAAGTCCGACTACCGGAAGTTCATCATCCGCACCGTCGAGGGTGTCGATGACTTCGCTTCCATGCGCGAGGTAGTGACCCGCCGGTACAAGCGGTTGCAGGAGGAAAAGAAATCCATGCCCAGCCTGGTCCTCATTGATGGAGGCCTGGGCCAGTTGCATGCTGCGGCCGCGGCGCTGGACGCACTGGAGATTATTAATCAACCGCTGGCCGCGATCGCCAAACGCGAGGAAATTCTCTACGTCTATGGTCAGGAGAAAGATCCGATCACGCTCGATCATCATTCTCCGGTGCTGCACCTGATACAGATGGTGAGGGACGAGGCACATCGCTTCGCCCTGACCTTTCACCGCAAGCGCCGCCAGATGCGGGACCGCTCCACGGAATTGTTGGAGGTTCCGGGCGTGGGCGCCAGCACCACGCGCCGCCTGCTGGAACATTTCGGGAGCGTGAAAGCCGTGAAACAGGCCGATGCCGCTGCGCTGTCAGCGGTTGTGACCCGGGCGCAAGCGGAGGCGATCCGCAATCACTTTCAGAAATGAATCCTGCGGGACAAGATGCGTATCCAAATTGCAGAAGCCAAATGGATCCGGATAAACCCAGCAAACATGTAGTGACAGCTTCGGCGGTGGTGCCCGCCCGACGGGAGCGGGTGTATTCCCTGATCGCGAATTATCGCGACGGACATCCCCGCATTGTCCCCCAGCAGTTCAGCGGGATGGTGGGCGAACAGGGTGGCATTGGTGCCGGCACCGTGATTCGATTTCAGATGAGCCGGTTGGGAGGAAGCAGACCTTCCGCGCCGCCGTGACCGAACCCGAGCCTGGGCGCGTGCTGGTCGAAACCGATCTGGACACCAACGGCGCCACCACCACGTTCACCGTGGACCCGGCGACCGCTCCGGGAGATTGCCGGGTCACGATCTCGACCGAGATTAAAGTGCGCGGTGGATTTCTGGGATTCCTCGAAAAAAGGCTGGCTACGCTGCTGTTGCGACCGATCTATCAGAAGGAGCTAGAGCAACTGGCGATGGTTGCGACCGGGCCCATCGAGGGCTGATTCGTTCCTTAGTTAGCGGGACCCGGGCTGGCGTTGCCCATATCCAGCACGACCTTCCAGTTCCGGTCCGCCTGCAACTTCCAGATGCTGGTGTATTTGCCGTAATCCACGCTAGGTTTACCATCTTTATCCTGCGAGTGGAATTCGTAAGTGCCCCAGGTGTAGCCGAGATCGCCTGAGGCGGAAACGTCGGCGCCGACCGGAGTCCAGGTCAGGCGATTGTTCTTGTCGTCAAGGAAGCCCATGGTTTTTGCGATGGCCGCCTTGCCTTGTATCGCGGGGGCGCCGTTCGGAACTTCGACGGCATGGTCGGCGTAATACGCCATATAGCCTTGCGAGCCTTTCTCCGCGGCAGAACGCATGAACTCCCCTTCCAAACGCCTAAGCGTGTCAGCCGTGACCTTCGGAGACGCGGAGACGGTCGGGTGCAGTGCGGGAAAGACAGCCGCAGCAATGCAAGCAACAAGCGCAGCGCGCACAAGGAATCTCATCGATGCCTCCTTACATTTGCGCGCTCATTCTACTCTGCGATCGTTTGCGGCGGATTGCTTTTGCTACACTAGCGGCCATCCATGAAACCTCTCCTTCACTGTCTGCTGCTTTGCGTACTGAACCCGTGGATATCTGTTTTCGCCCAGACTCCCGGCCTGCCGGACATGGCCACCTCGCAGGAGAAGCATGTGCGCAACGTCCATCAGTTGACTTTCGGCGGGCAAAACGCCGAGGCCTACTTCTCGGCCGATGGCAAGAAGCTGATCTTTCAGTCGTCGCATGGAGACGTCAAATGCGACCAGATTTTCATCATGAATATTGACGGCAGCGACCAGCACATGGTCTCGACCGGCAGGGGACGTACCACATGCAGCTTCTTCTATCCTGACGGCAGGCAGATCCTTTATGCCTCGACGCACCTGGCCAGCCCCGAATGCCCGCCGCGTCCGGATTTTTCCAAGGGCTACGTCTGGGCGGTGTATTCCGGATATGACATCTTTACCGCAAATCCTGACGGCTCGAACCTGAAGCAGTTGACCGACGCGCCCGGCTATGACGCAGAAGCGACCATTTCGCTGGATGGGAAGAAGATCACGTTCACCTCCGTGCGCAACGGCGATCTCGACATCTACTCGATGGACGCCGACGGCAAGAACGTCAGACAGTTGACCCACGAACTGGGCTATGACGGCGGGCCGACGTTTTCGCCCGATGGGAAGTGGATCGTGTACCGCGCCTATCACCCGAAGACGGAGAAAGAGATCTCCGACTACAAGGAGTTGCTGGCGCAGAATCTGATCCGCCCGACCTCGCTCGAAATCTGGGTCATGAAGGCCGACGGCAGCGACAAGCGGCAGATCACGAACCTGGGCGCAGCCAGCTTCGGGCCCGCCTTCACGGCCGACGGGAAAAGGATCATCTTCTCTTCCAACTACGATCCCGACACCCACGCCACCGGGGGCATGGGTAATTTCGAGCTGTGGCTGATCAATCCCGACG
>Ga0075030_100006095_pt1 | contig 10828 bp, 2 predicted proteins | sample LitLauG_LLR_2012_FD_71393 | JGI IMG/M metagenome (GOLD analysis project Ga0075030, IMG submission 71393) | Freshwater sediment microbial communities from Pennsylvania, USA - Little Laurel Run_MetaG_LLR_2012 | ecosystem: Environmental > Aquatic > Freshwater > Creek > Sediment | place: USA...
GCGCGCTCCATCGTGGGCACCAGCACTGTCCGGTCCAGGTACCGATTGCCTCTCTCGCACGAGGTCTCCGGCAAGAAGAGGCAATTGTGGCACGCGGCGCCGTGCAGTGACAGGAATGCCTTCTCAGGCTGAGTCTCCGCGCACAATGGGTCAGACGAGCAGATCTCCAGCCCCTCCAACGCCTGGTCCAGATGCTGCTCCAGGTTGGCGGTTTCGGCCAACGTCACCAACCCGCCCAACGTGCCCTCGCTGTCCGGCGCGGCTGTGTAGATGAGGATGCCCGCCATCGTCTCCTCATCATCGGGCGTCGAGGAGTAAATGCGTTCCTTCAGGCTCGCCGCCGCATATCCGCACTCTACCGAGAACTGCCGAATCAGAGCGTGCGACAAGGAGTGCAGCAAAACGTACCGCAGCCCGGGGAAACCTAGAGATGGTTCCAGTTTCCTTTGTGATCGCCAATGCCGGTGCGCTCGAAGGAACTGCGTTTCGAGTATCCCGCCTGCAACCTGCCACTCCGATACTTTCTTTTCGGAGAGTCGCAGGAACAGCCCCTCGCCTCGTACTTCCGCTGCTGGCACCCACGCGGCCGGACCTCGCCGCAGCGGCGCCAGTTTCGCGGGCGAATCGTCCCCACCCGCTTCCAGCCGAGTGAATCCCGCCAGCGCCTGGACTTCGCGCAACCGCTCGATCAGTACCACGCTCTCGATCCACCGCGCGTACTTCGTGGGCGGTGTACCCACCCTAAGCCGCATATTAGGACCGTTTTTCGACGGGTCGGGGTTTGAGAACAGCTTCCATTCGGGGAGTTTGAGATCCTTAGGCGTGAGCGGCGCAGTGCCGTCCATTGCCCTCAACTTCTGAACCGCCGCCCATATCTGCGCGTCGGTGTAAGGGTCATATCGCGCGTGCCCTTTGCGCGCCAGTTTGACGTCACGCTCCGATTCGGCATCCTCGAATAGCGCGGTCAGATCCTGCTCTACAACCTGCTCCAGCGGATCTGCAGTCGAGGGGATAGAGAGCGCCGAGAGGGTCCGCGAAAACCACATATTGGTCGCGCCAAGAGTAATCGGCTGGACTGCAAGGCGGCACTCCTCGAGCGGCGCCACCCTTAGATGCGGATGCCGTCCGCGGCACGTCGGTAGCCCTGCCCTGCCATCCTCGGAAAATGCAGGCGCCATCGGCTTCCGTTTCTGGCAAGCCCGGCACATCAGCATGACGTCCGCCGCTTCGCCGCTGGCGCCAACATCGCGCAATTCCAGCGGACCGGGACACGTCCCCGGTTGGCCGTGCAGATATTCGTCCCACGGGAAATCGTCGATGTGACCGTTCTCGCAGGCCACCAGGAAGCGTGCCGGAATCGCCGTCGCCTTCGCTAGTCGAGGGCAGTTCTTATGAATGAAGCCCGAACGCTCCGGCCGATTCGTGTCTGCGCGAAACTCGAATAACCCCGATCGGATGGGCGCCAGCAGCCTACATTGGGTGCATACCAGCCACCGGGGAAAAGCCGCGACCGGCACTCCGTCTCCCGCCGACTTCCGGAACAACGGGCCGGGCGTATCCTCCCGTAGCGGTGCCGCCTTGAGTTGCCGAACTTGCGCGCCCAGCACGTGGCGCACCACGCGCAACAGACGATCCTCGCGGATCTCCTCCATGTCACTGGCGGGCCAGTCGTCCAGACCCATCACCATGGCCGAGAATTGTGGCAGGTCCACCGTCGATCCGACCCCATAGCTGTAGATCAGCTGCGTCGGCCTTACGGTCCCTACGTCCTGACCGCTCATTGGCTAACCTCCGAGCTATCCATTCCGGTGTCGTCGAACGTGAGAGCAGCTTCCGGTTCCACATCGCGCAGCGAATTCAGCACAGTGAACTCGCCCCACGCTGCCGATCCCGCCATTTCCAGCAGCCCGACAGTGACGCCGTCGCGACCATCGTTGTATCCGAGCCGAGCGCCCCCCTTCATTCGCATCGCCCGGCCCCGCCAATCATCAATACGCTGCTGTAACGCCGCCCGCACGTCGTCTTCGAGCTTGGCGCCGCCAGTACCGGCTTCCGCGGCCCGCACTGGTAGCGCAGCCAGCGCGGCCTGCACCAGGGCATTCGCCGGCTGCATCTGCTGTGCACTATCGTTGCGGTTGTACTCCGCGCCCGCCTGCCGGATCGCACTCACCAGCACGCCTGTCAAGGCTCGATCCATCGCGCCAATCGAATACGGCGTCACGCTCAATGCTTCCACCTGCCGGTAGAAGGTGGCGTGATAGTGGCAGAAACTCTCGAAATGCGAAAGATCTCGGGGACGCGCCCAGTTGGCGACGGTAATTACCAGGCCTGGACTTGCGCGCCCAACGCGGCTGGTCGCCTGAATGTACTCCGACGTGGATTTCGGCTGGCCGGCCACAATCATGAGCCCCAGTCTGCCCACGTCGACGCCCACCGAGAGCATATTGGTCGCCAGCAAAACATCGATCGGCGGCTTCGGTGCCTTCTGCCCAAACGGCGGGAACTTGCACTTCATCCGCTCTAACACCTCGGGAATCTCTATCGCCGACTTGCGCGATGTCAGTTCCTCTACGGCCTGTGGCAGCCTTAGGTTCCGCTTCTTCAATCCGCGCGCATCCACCTGGGTCAGACGCGACCGCACGTCATCATCGACCAGACGCCGCATTCCGCCCAACTCTCGCAACGAACTGAAGTATCCCACCGCGGTCAGAAACGGGTCTACGGTCTCACCGTACTTTTCATATAGCGTCTGTCCCGCGGCCAGCACTGCGACGTAAACGCGGATCAGCGCTCCTTTCAGCTTCCGACCCGGCGCGCACGCGCCCACATACAAACGTCCTGGAGCGTCGTCGCTTACTGCCAATTCCCGCGAAAAGAAGTTCGCGCCGGCCTCGAGTCCAGGAGGTGGAAACACCGTCACCCTCCGATTGAATAGAGCAGACACCTGTGCCGCCGCGCGCCGCACGGTAGCTGTCGATGCAATCACCTTGGGCCGCACCTTCTTGCCATCCACCTCCCACGTGGCTAGTTGATCCACGGCGCCTTCGTAGATGCCGACCAGGCTGCCCAACGGACCGCTAATCAGGTGTAACTCGTCCTGAATGATCAGGTCCGGAGGGCGCAAGAGTGCGTGGGGCCGTGTGGCGATCGCGGGGAATCTCCCCGCCGCCTGATGGGAGTTCGTATCCTCCAGCTCCGGCGAGCGAAACCCGTGGCGTGGGCACCAGCCGGTCACCTGCCCAAATAACGTCTGCACCGATCCTTGCCATGCCATCTGCGCGAACTTATCCACCGTCGCAATCAGCATGGAAGGTGGCCGCCGGTAGATCTCCTCGTCCACTACCACGATCGGCAGGCCCTCGTCCGGCGACTTGCGCCGCGAGTATTCGCATCGCCCCAACGTGTCTCCACAGAAGACAATCGTTCGCGCCCGCCCCGACGGGTAGTGCTCGACGGTAATGTGTTGCCCTGGGTCGATCGGGGTGCCGCACCATGGGCAGGCCGAGAACTGGTGTGGTGAGCCGACGCCGAATACTGGCCGCCCTCCACTGCGCAGTTTTTCCACAACCTCCGCTGATTGCGCGGTGCGGTTGGGGGTCGTCTTGCGCCCCACCCATAGGCCAAGCCTGAAAGGAGTCTCGCCCCAGCGCTCGACATTGTTCTGCCGAATCTGCTCGCAGGCGCACATCAGCGTGGCGGCCCGCTGAAACTGCTGCAATGTGAGCAAGCGTAGGGTGTAGCGCATCAGCACCGCCACGCCGTTTTCCCCATCGCGCCCGCCCGCATTCTTCTGCAATCTCCGGATGGCCATGGTGTAGGCCGCCAACCCGAGGTAAGCTTCCGTCTTGCCGCCGCCCGTTGGAAACCACAGCAAGTCGGCGCCGGCATAAGAGTCGGTTCCTCGGTCCGGGTGATGCAAGCTGGTCAGTGCCGGCAGGTTGATCAGGATGAAGGCCAACTGAAATGCGCGCCAACTGCGGTTCTTCGGGATGTCCACATCAGCCAAGGGGAGTGCGGGCTCTGTTTTGCGCGCCTCGATCCACACTGAGCGCACGCGCTGCTGCCACATCGCGTGGTTGGCGAAACGAAACGCCTCCCGCGCTTCGGCGTTCGATTCGAGCAGGGCAATCCCCTCTTCCAGTCGACCCAGCACAGCGCGCGCCCGCTCCACCACCTGGGTTGCAGCATCGGCGTACCCGCTCAGGTCCGCCTCCGCTGTCTTCCGGACATCGAGTTCCGCGATCCACGCGGCGTACTCGATCGTGAGAGACCGCAGCTTCGCTGCCAGGTCGCCGTCGCTAGCCTCAGCTAGTTCCTTCATGTCCGTAATCAGGCCCGGGACGGCGCACTGCTCCACGGTGCGTACTACCGCACGCGGCATAACGGCGGTGCGGATCCGGACGGCTTGATCCAAGCGCTCCTCCGCCAATTCGCACTCAACGCTGATGCCATGGCCGCGGGCAAATTCCACATCGCGCCGGTAGAGCATCTCATTGGTGCGATCTTCCAAACGCGAGACCTGATCCAGGGTGGAGACGTGACCCTGACCGGGACGGCTTGCAAATCGCCCTCGTACGGCCAATTCCGCCTGGAACAGCCAGTACATGTCGCGGGGACGATCTTCCACTTGTTCGTTGGAAAGGAAGAGCGTCACGCTCCAGTGGCCCGCGCGGCGCCGAATCCGCCCGCGAACCGTAACCTGCGGGCACTCCCTCTCCGGAGACCATACGGCCAGATTGCCCTCCTGCAACGGGATGCTCCGGCTGCTACCCCGCGGATATCGCTTCCAAACGGTCCTGCCATCGGCGTCCGGTTCCCGCAGATACTGACCCCAGTGAGCTTCTGCCTCAAAGGCAGTCTCGGCCAGCTCGAGGCAAAAGCTTAGGCCGAAGGTGGACGGGGCTACTCCGCGCTTAGCCGGCGTGGATGGTTCCGCAGTCCCCTCTTCGGCGTTGTCCTCGGAGCCGTCGGCCAGCTCCTCGAACGGCTCCTCGTCGACTTCGATCACCTTCAACGGGGCGAGCATTCCGAGGAGGTAGCGATTACGGACGCTCTGTTCGGTGACTATCTCCTGCTCCCCGCCAGCGGGACCTAACAGGTCACGGCGGATCAGATCTTCGAGTTCCTTGCGGAGAGGCGCGGTGGACATGATGGATTCCTTAGAATAGACCCGCCTGCTCCGGCGTGCGCTTGCGGGCTTTTGTCTTGGGGCGCGGCGCCGCGGCGGTCGCTGATTGTTCCGCGGCGTAGCGTTCGTGATTCAGGGCGAGTAGGCGATCAAGTATCATGCGTCGGGCGGCTTCGGAGATGGTGTAGCGGATGCCTTGCTTGGTTTCGTGGAAGCCGTGCCCGAGGTCGAGATCGGTCCAGCCGTACACGGCGGCAACGACATGGTCCATTTCGACGAGCAGTGCACGGAGGGTGGCGATGTCGTCCGAGACTTCGTGCGGGGAGTGAAACCGGTTGTAGGTAGCGGTGAGGCCTTGGCGACGGGCTGCCATGATGTCACGACGGTGAGAGTGGTAATGTTCGCCGATGGATTCGAGCGCGGCTGGAGCCAACGGGAACGGGAAGGTCTCAAAGCAGTCGGATGGCGAGTAATTAATATCCCGCCTGAGCGTCGAGCTTTGCGCCCATGCCCAGTGATAGTGGATTTGTGATTGGAGAACGGCAAAGACCGTGAACTCACCGGAAGTAATGACGGCGAGTTTGTGGGCGAACACCTGCTTCGTTGGCACCACGCCGAAGCCGAGATGGTTGTTCACCAGGGACAGGACAAGGACCCGCTCAAGCCCTTCGATTGCTGTGTACAGGGCCCTCTGTTTTTCTGCGTATTGCCACCAAATCTCGCGGTAAACCTTTCGATTAAGTGCTGCTCGCTGTGGCTTGACCATCCGCTCCACAATTCCGTAACAGTCCGGGTACTGCATCGCCTGTTCAACGGGCCAATCGTGAAAATTGATAACCCATCGACTCGGCGACTGGTCCCAGCGGCCATTCAGGTCCTCACCGTTCAAGTAAGGGAAGAGCACGTCGTGATTGCGTGGGTCCTTGTCGAGCAGGCGTTGCGCCTCTTCGGGTTCCAGCACGAATCCCATACCCAGGACGTACGAGCCGATATAGCTCTGGCCTTGGCTCGCGACTAGGCGGTACGGTGTGCCGCTCACGCCACCGGGCGACCGCAACTGGCTGGTTATGCCATCGACGGCCGTATCGTCGAGCAAGAACGGTCCAGCCCAGGGGCCCTTGCGGAACCAGATGTGAGCCACCTCCAGGTTTGCCTCTCCAGGCCACTTGCGACTGGGAAGCGCACGATAAACGATGGCACCATGAGCGGACATCTGGTCGAGTCCTACCTCGCGCGTATCGCCCTGCGCAATCGTGTTGGTGGCCAACAGTCCGGCTGTGCCACCGCTTTTCAGGAGTCCATCAGCACGCAGAAAGAAGTACGCCACATAATCCGCACTGCCCCGTTGTCCACCTGCTATGTACTCCACCAGATAGTCACGGTATGGCTGTCCGAGAGCTCCCGTGATCCGTTTGCCGCCGATAAATGGAGGGTTGCCCACAATCGCATCAAAGCCGTCTCGATTGACAAAGACCTCTGGGAATTCCAACGGCCAATGAAAGGGCCGATGGCGTGACGCGCCGGGTGGCAGGCCCCCGTCAAGTAACTGCCGCGCCATAGGGCGCATCGCTTCCAGTGCGCCGCGCCACGAGTCGACATCTTCATCGTATCGGTAGGTCTCCATGAGTTGGCGCCACAACTCCCCCCGTTTCCGCGAGAACGCTTCGTCGTCTTGCGGCGGCTTGCCCGTGGTCGTGGCGAGTGCAGCGCCCACCAACAAATCGCACATTAGGCGCGTCATTACGGTTGCCTCTTCGGCTTGCCGCAGCAAAGCTTGTTTTCGCTCGAGGTCGGACGGAGCAAGCACTGGGAACGACTCAAGCTTGAGCCGGAACTCCAGCGCGCGCTCGAACAGAACTTTGGAGGCTTTCTGCCAGAGCGTTATTTGCTTCACCTCATGTTCCCGCGGCGAAAAGCCAAAGGTTTCAATCTGGTCGCGCCGGGTGACGCCAAGCAAAGAATCGCCACAGCGGATGGCATGGTCGAGGAACGTAAACGGCCGGTTGCGCTGGAGCGTCAACAGCCAGAGTGAGAGCTTGGCCATCTCCACGGCTAACTGGTTGCGGTCCACACCGTATAGGCAGCGCTCCACAACGATACGTAGCGCATAGAGAACGCGCTCGTCGGGGTTGGCGGGAATCAGTTCCTCGTCCGGCAGACCGCTCGACGCGTATCCATAGGGCGTAATCTGCACACCCGCACCGTGCTCGGTCTGCACCACGGCCCACGCTTCCGTCAGACGCGAGGAAAGGTAACGGGCAGCAGCCACCAGGAACGCGGCCGAGCCGCAGGCGAAGTCGCAGATCTTCAGATCCAGAATCTGGCCGGCGGATTTGAGTCGCCACGCCTCCGGCGGTTGCCCCTCGGCGGGTCCGAGGTACACCAGCGGCGCCAGTGCGTGCTCCACCACGGATTCAGTGAGAATGCGCGGTGTGTACTGCGTTCCAGTCTGGCGGCGCCCCGCTCCGGCTGTGACGTATAGGCTGCCGCCGGGAAACACGCATGGGTCGCCGTTGTCGTCGCGGCGAACCAGGCCAGCGAACTCTGCCACCTGCTCCCACTCGGGCCAGCGCAACGGATCGTCGACGGTGGTCTGCGCTAGAGCCTTCTCGATAGCCTTGACGCTGCGGCCCGTTTCATCGGCGAGCCATTCGACGAAGTCCGGCTGAGTGTGGCGGCGGGTGAGTTCGGAAAGTGCCAGTTCGAGCTCTTCCTTGCCGTCGAGACCCAGCACGATTTCCGTGGCGCGGCGCGCGGTGTGATCGAGCAGACCTTCGTAGACATGGCCGATCTGTTCGATATCCAGAGCGCGGAAGCTGAGGCGGCGCGTTTCGCGTCCACCGCCCGGCACCTTCATTTCCAAGAACTGGAGAGCACCGAGAAGATGAAGAACGGTGCGGTTGTGAATAGGGCAGGGCTGGGCAGGTGTACTTCGCCAATCGGAGCCCGGCGCCCGGCCTTCCAGGAATGGGAAACGGTCGGGGTCGAACAGGTCGCCGCCGTAGGCAGGGAGCGCGGCGAGATCGTGCGCGATGCCACCGTGGACGGCGCGGAAGCCGGCCAGCAGGCGGGGAAAGGCGTCATAGCGGCGTTCGAGCACTTCCTCACCCAGGCGGTCGGCGGCCTCGCGAAGCTGGTCGTGCAGGGTGGACACGGCGTAGTTCTCCCGGTAGACCGGATTGGTGATTGGCAGGAGGTCGCGCTCTTCGGCGAAGAAGAGGAAGACCAGCCGCATCATCAAAGTGAGCGCAGCTTCGTAGATGTGTTCGCCATCCAGGCCGTCTAGGAGGGCGCGTCCGCTTTCGCGGTCGGCGCGATCGAGCGCGGTGACGAACATCTCCACGGCGCGGCGCACCTGCCGTCCCAGCGTGGTGGAGACTTCCTGCTGGTTCTCCAGGCTGCGGCGATAGAGGGCGTCGAGCGTCTGCTCGGGCGGGCGGTTGAAGAGGGCGCCGGCATTCAGGAAGTCGCGAAAAGCGCGCAGCGTGAGGCGCTCATCAAACCATAGTTCAGCGTGGAAATCGGCAAAGCCAGTCGGCTTTTCGGGCTCGGCATACACCAGCGTAAAGCGCTCGCCGTTGGTCACCAGGCCGAGGGGAACACGGGTGGCGCGTAGCAACTCCGCCATCCGTCCAGCGCAAGTCGCATTCCAGGTGGTGGATTGGGGCCGCCTGTCGGGTTGTTGAGCAGGGGGGAGCAGACTGATGAGCAGGCGCGGCTTGCCGTCCTCCATCAGGGCCAAGTCGGGTCGCAGCGTCTCGTGGTGCTGGGCGACCAAGTATGAGAGGTTCTGCGGGATGGCGTTGTCTTCGACCACCAGTTCAGCGGGCCATTCGAGCAGGGTCAGGAGGACGGCGCGGAGCCACTCGCGCTGGGCGGGGCTGACGCTGTGCGGGGCGAGCTTACGAACGGCACACCATTCGGTGTAAAGCTCGCGGAGTTCGCGCGTCAGTTCCGGCGCGTCCTTGATAAGGCCCTGTGGGAAGACTTCCCGGAACACCGGCAGGCTGAGGAAAGGGCCGGAGACTTCGATGAGCTTGAGCAACTCGGCATATTCGGAGGCGGCGGACATTAGGCAAGCCCCTCCGGAACAAGGAAGGTAACGGCCACTGGGAACAGGCGCGGCTGCGGGTCGGCATATCGCCGGCGGATGGCCTCGGTTTCGCGGGCGATTTCGGCGGGGAGCTCGGCGAGGCGACCGCCTAGGAAGTCGCGGTTGCGCTGCTCCTGTTCGCGCTCGGCGTCGGTGAAGAGGGAGAGCTGCTGGTCGGGAGCGCGCCCGATCTCGGTACGGATGGCGGCTTCCAGTTCGCGCAGGATCGCGGTGATTTTGCCGGTCTCGTCTTCGGCGCGGGCGTCAAGCTGTTTGCGAATGGAATCGGTCCGGTCGCGCCCCCGGGCGTCGAGGGCGGCGAGCAGTGGCCGGGTGAGTTGCGGCCACAGGGTAGCGAGGCGTTGCCGCATGGAGTCCGGCGGCTGGGCGTTGCCGGCCGCAGCCAGGACTTCAGCGGTTTGGGTGACGTTCCAGCGTTCGAGTTTGCCTTCCTGAATGACGCCGCCAGCGGCGATCAACTCTTCGTGGAGGCGGTGGCTGTCGCTGGAGACCACGGTAAGTCGGGCGTGGGCGAGTACCGCGGGGGCGCGCAGAGCGCCGCGTGGGACGGTGCGAATAGTAACGCGGTGGATCTTTTGCCGGTCGGTCGGCGCCCAGACTTCGGCTCGGAGGAGGCGAAGGCACCGCTGCACGAGGCGGTGGTTGAGGTGGGCGAGTACGATGTCGTCGCGGCCGGCCGCCGCTTCAGGATCGAACGTGATGGGCCGCTGCAGGCCGGTGTGAGGATGGATGAGGCCGGTCAGGCACGGCTGCCAGGAGGGATCGGCGAATCTGGGCACGACGAAGGCGTGCGGGATGCCTTCGAGTGCGGTGGGAATAAGGCGCGGCTGGCGGGCAAGATCCAGCGCGATGTGAACCACGGCCTCGACGTTGGCTGGAGTGAGGTGGAGATCGCGGCGGGTTTCGTCAAGCTGGTCGGCATGGCGGCGGGAGAGTTCGCGGATGTTCTGTTCGAACCGGAGCAGGCGCTTAACGGGCTCGTTCTCGCGCTCGGCACGGGCGGTGTCCAGGCGGCGGCGCTTGCCGAGCATGGCCTCCTCCACCTGCTCGGCGATCACGGGGCCGACCTTGCCGAGGTCTTCGCGGATCTGCTGTACCTTCTTGGCGGCGCGGTAGAGAAACTCCAGGTCGGCGGAGAGGGAGGCGCCGGACCCTTCGGCGAGTTCGGTCGCCTCGCGGAAGCCGGAAGCGACGAAGTGATACACCTTGACCTCAGGCGCGCGCTGGCCGTGCCGGTCGATGCGCCCGTTGCGCTGCTCCAGTCGGTTGGGGTTCCAGGGGATCTCGTAGTGGATGAGGCGGTGGCAGTGGCGCTGGAGGTCGATACCTTCGCTGGCGGCGTCGGTGGCGAGGAGGATGCGGATGGGCGAGTCCTTGGGATCAAACTGGAAAGCGGCTTTGATCCGCTCGCGGTCGTCGGTGTCCTGGGCGCCGTAGAGGAGTTCCAGGCGGTCGCCTTCTTTGAAGCCGCGTGTCGCTAGGTGGTCGTGAAGCCACTTCTGGGTGTCGCGGTACTCGGTGAAGATGATGACGCGCTCCTGGTTCCAGTGGCCGTTCGGCCGGACCGTTTCTTCGAGCCATTTCAC
>Ga0075030_100006096_pt1 | contig 10827 bp, 7 predicted proteins | sample LitLauG_LLR_2012_FD_71393 | JGI IMG/M metagenome (GOLD analysis project Ga0075030, IMG submission 71393) | Freshwater sediment microbial communities from Pennsylvania, USA - Little Laurel Run_MetaG_LLR_2012 | ecosystem: Environmental > Aquatic > Freshwater > Creek > Sediment | place: USA...
TGTCGGAGAGCGTCCAGCAACTGTCGGAGAGCGTCCAGCAACTGTCGGAGAGCGTCCAGCAACTGTCGGAGAGCGTCCAGCAACTGTCGGAGAGCGTCCAGCAACTGTCGGAGAACGTCCGGCAACTGTCGGAGAACGTATGGTAATCGTGGGAGAGCGTCCGAAGGTCTTCGTTCGATGCCCGAACATCACATCTCGGCGTCCGGTCATTACATCCCATGAGGACAGCCGGGCAAATCGGATTGGACAGGCGTCTTGCCCGGCGACAAAAACGCGCGCATGAAAACCTGTGCGGGCATTCCTTCTCGCTTGATGGGCATGGGGTCCGGTCTTGTGCACACATTCCTGCGCCTGTGCCTCTGCGCCGCGTTCTGCTGCGTGCTCGCATCGTGCGGAGATTCATCGGCGAGGATGTGCTTCGAGCGGGCGGTGCTGAACTGCAATCTCATCCATGACTTCGCCGGGAAGGGAGTGGAACGGGAGTTGGAGAACCCGACCGTGAAGCTCACGGATGCGAAGACGGGCGCATTCGCACCGAGGAAGCGCAAGGACGTGATTGACGACAAGATTGCCTTTGCCGAGCAGTCGCTCGAAAGGGTGCGGAAGCTCGGGCAGACGGATGATAACAGGGACATCGTGCAGGCTTCCATCGCGCTGCATGAATACGTCCTGCCCGTGTATCGGAACGAATACCAGCAGCTCGCGAAGCTCTACGATGAGGGTGCCGCGAAGGGCGCGATTGCGGCACTCTCCTCGGCCATCGCCACGAAATACCGCGCGGGATTTCAGGAGCGGTTCGACCGGCTCACGACCGCAGGAAAGGCGTATGCCGCGCGGCATGACATCAAGGTCGTCTGGGATGTCCGCACATCGCCTTCGCAGTAGGATCTGTCATGCACTTTGGAGCGTGCCGGGAATGAGCACCAAAGGTGCGCAGAACACCGTCGGCAAGGAAGCCCGCGGACGGGGAGCAGCGACGGTGGGAAGACGTGGGGCGGGGTCTTCACAATTGCCACGCCGCAGGAGCCCGGCCCGGGCATTAGCCATCAGGGATTATTCCACCGGATTTGCCCGAAAGCACAGTTGGTAAGTTGAAACAGCAAGGGGTGAACGTCGCGGCCGAAACTCCCAGGCAGCCATACCAAGGATATGATTCCCTTCGGGGAATTCATATCCCCGAGTCCTTTCCCCCCCGGTTTGAAAAAGGGGACATGATCCATCTCGCAAACCATGAACCAAGGACTTGGGATGTCTTGCAGGTCCCGATTGAAATCAGTTGAAACAGGGGTGATGGCAGGATTCACATCACAACCGGCATCGTCGCCAACATTCCAGTCACCGGACCCAATTAATCCTCCCGTGGAAAGCAGTTGGAATCATCAATGCATAACGGCGTAAACATCTACCGCGGACGCATCGCACCATCGCCCACGGGCTATCTTCACCTCGGCCATGCGCGGACTTTCCGAACCGCACAGCAGCGTGCCGAAGCCGCGGGCGGCACCCTCATCCTGCGCAACGACGATCTCGACGGCCCGCGCTGCACCGTCGGATTCGCCGCCGCCGCGATCGAGGATCTGAAGTGGCTCGGCCTGCGCTGGCAGGAAGGCCCGGATATCGGCGGACCATTCGGTCCTTACGCGCAAAGCGGGCGGATGCCGCTCTACACCGGGGCATTCGAGCGGCTGCGCGCAAGCGGCCTCATCTACCCGTGCAAATGTTCGCGCCAGGACGTGCTCCGTGCGCTCTCCGCGCCGCACGAGGGCGACGGGGAACCGCTCTATCCCGGCACCTGCCGCCCGTCGCAGCCCGCCGTTTCGCAACAGCCGCGCGATGGAATCAACTGGCGCTTCCGTGTCCCCGACGGCGAGACGGTTTCCTTTCACGACAGAAACTGCGGCGAACAGCGCGCAACCGCCGGGCGCGACTTCGGAGATTTCCTCGTGTGGAGAAAGGACGGCTTCCCCAGCTACCAGCTCGCGTGCGCGGTGGACGACGCGCTCATGCACATCACCGAAGTCGTGCGCGGCGCGGATCTCATCACGAGCACATTCCGCCAACTCCTCATTTTCCGCGCGCTCGGCCGGACGCCACCCGCATTCTTTCACTGCGAACTGATGAACGATGAAACCGGCACGCGTCTCGCAAAGCGCAACGACGCGCTGAGCCTGCGCACGCTTCGCGCCGAAGGATGGACACCGGAGGAAGTGCACGATGCGATGTCCAAGGCCGGTGCACGGGAGCAAACGCGGCGGTAGTTTCACCCCGCATTCCTGGAAACAAATTGCCTCCCATGTAACGTTTGCCCATCGTCGCCCGTCTGCACCCCGCCGCACCCGCGAACGAGCCACGATGAACGACGACCCCAGCTTCCAGGCCGACGCCTCCGGCGACGATCCGGAGCGCGACATCCGCCTCATGGAAAAGGTGCGGGCCGGCGACATGGATGCATTCCGCGAACTCGTCGAACTGCATCAGCAGCGCGTCATCGGTACTGTCGCGCGGATGATCGGCGATCCAAACGACGCTGAGGATCTCTCGCAGCAGATTTTTGTCCGCGTATGGAAAAGCGCGCCGCGCTGGGAACCGACGGCGAAATTCACAACGTGGCTCTACACCATTCTTCGCAACCTCGTCTTCAACGAGTGCCGCCGCCGCGCGCGGCACAAGACGACCTCGCTAGATGCCGCGACGGATGACGAGGATCACCCGCAACAGTTCGCCGACGGAAACGTGAAGCCGCCCGACACGACGATTCTCGACGCGGAAATGCAGGACGCCATCGAGCGCGCCATTCAGGAACTCCCCGAGGCGCAGCGCATGGCCGTCATCATGCGCCGCTACCAGGACGTGAGCTACGAGGAGATCGGTGAAGTGCTCGACCTCACCGTGCCCGCCGTGAAGAGCCTCCTCTTCCGCGCCCGCACCGACCTGCGCGAAAAGCTGCGAAAGTATCTCGGAGAGTGACCGCAGCGGGGTCTTGGACTTCAGTCCCCGATCATGCGCGCCCTCACCCTCCTGCTCGCCACTGCGCTCACGGCTTTTGCCGTGGACGGAAACCGCCTCACGTATCTCGATGACAACACGCCGTTCTGGCCATCTGCGAAGTCGGCAAAATTCATCACGCCGCAATGGATCGGCGAGCCGGGCGTGGATGCCGTCGTCATCCTTGCGATTGACGACATGCGCAACTCGCCCAACACGCCGGAGGGTGCGCCGGGCACCGCGAAATACGAAACTTTTCTGCGGCCAATCCTCGACCGGCTGAAGCGCGTGGACGGACGCGCGCCGGTGAGCATCATGACGAACACCGTGCAGCCCGGCGATCCGCAGTTGCAGTCGTGGCTGAAAGAGGGCGTCTCGCTCGAAGTCCACACGCTCACGCATCCGTGCCCGCTGCTCGGCAAGGCGACATTCGAGGAGGCGCAGCGCTCTTACCACGGTGGCGTGGACATGCTCGCGAGCATCCCGAACAACAGGCCCGTCGCGTTCCGCATGCCCTGCTGCGACTCGATGAACTCCGCGAGTCCGCGCTTCTTCGCGGAGATTTTCAACCGCCCGAGCGAGCAGCACCACTGGCTCTCGGTGGATTCATCCATCTTCGTCCGCCCGAGCGGAAAAGACGGCGAGCGCTTCGCAAAATATTTTCCGAGCGAGCTAAAGCCGCCGATGAAAATCTCGATGCGCGACTACGCGGGCTTCATCGAGGACTACCCGTATCCGTATGTCGTTGGCAAAGTGTGCTGGGAATTCCCGTGCATTACACCGAGCGACTTTCAGGCATCGAACGCCATTGGTCCAAAAAATCCCGAAGCACTCGCCGACTGGAAAGCCGCGCTCGACTGGGTCGTCGGCAAGCAGGGAGTGATGACGACCGTCTTCCATCCGCACGGCTGGAGTTCGCCAGAGCAGTGGGTGGAGTTCATCGGCTACGCGCAGGAAAAATACGGCAAGCGAGTGAAGTTCCTCACCTTCCGCGAGGCGCTGGAGAGGATTGAAAAAAATGCGCTACTCGATTCCTCGATTTCCCTTTCTCAAGGCAGCGATGATCTCGGCGGTCGCATTCTCGATCTGGATGGTGACGGCTTCATGGACGTCATCACCCCGCAACAAGCCTGGATTGCGGGACGTACGATCCCGGAAAAAAAACGGGCAACGAGGCTTTGGCTTCCGAAAGAAAATCGCTGGCACGAAGCGACAACTCCGTTCGACGGCATCGGCCTGAGTGCCGTGCAAACAGAGCCATCGAAAGCCGAGTGGCATACCGGTCCTCGCTACGGTGTGATGCGCAGCACGGGAGCCGCGTCCGCATTTGACTTCAATTCGCATCATGTTTGGACATGGAGCGGCAATGCGTGGAAGCGCGACGAAGCGCTTGAGTCTGGTCTCCCGATCACACCGGCCACGCCACAAAATGCTCCGGACAATGGGTGGCGCCTCCGCGACTTCGACAACGACGGCGTGTGCGAATTGCTCGTGAACCACGACATTTTTTCGTGGAACGAAAAGGAGAAGCAGTGGAAGCCTGCGGGCTATTCGCTGCCCGAAGGCTGCACGGTCGTGGACGACAAGGGCCGCGACAACGGCCTGCGTTTTGTGGATCTCAACGGCGACGGCTACGACGATGTCTTCCAGTCGAACGACGCAGGCTACGCGATTTACCTGTGGGCCGGCGCGGTGAAAGAAAAGCTCGGCTGGAAGCGCGGCTGGCCGCATCTCGTCCGCACTTCCGCTGTCGCGCACTCACCGCAGGCGCCGGTCACGGGCACTTCGATCCTCCCGTTCGTGAAAGACGGGCGCGACTACGGCGCGTGGTTTCGCGACGGGCACGTGGTCTGGCAAAACGAGGACACGGTGAAACTCGATGCGCACACGCTGCGCCGTCCGTTCAAGGACATCATCGCATTCGATGTCCCGCCGCCGATGTCGCCGGAGGATTCGCTCGCCGCGATGCGTCCGCGTCCGGGCTTCAGTGTCGAACTCGTCGCTGCGGAGCCGCTGCTTTCATCACCCGTTGCATTCGAGTGGGACGCGCGCGGCCGGTTGTGGGTCGTGGAGATGCGCGACTACCCGCTTGGCATGGACGGCAAAGGGAAGCCCGGCGGGAGAATCAAGGTGCTCACCGATTCGCGTGGCGATGGCCACTACGACAAGACGACAATTTTCGCCGAGGACATCCCCTACCCAACCGGAATTTTCCCGTGGCGCGACGGCGTGATCGTCGCAGCCGCGCCGAACATTCTTTTCCTCGAGGACAAGAGCGGCAGCGGCAAGGCCGACACGCGCACGGTGCTCTTCACCGGATTCACCGAGGGAAACCAGCAGCATCGCATCAATGGATTCGACTGGGGACTCGACGGCTGGCTCTACGGCGCGAACGGCGACAGCGGCGGCACGATTTTTCCCGGCGGTGTGAAAGTGCGTGCCGATCAAAAGGGAGTGAGCATCTCGGGACGTGATTTTCGTTTTCATCCCGACAGCGGTGAATTTGAAGCGGAGAGCGGAAGCACACAGTTTGGCCGCCACCGCGACGACTGGGGAAACTGGTTCGGCAACAACAATCCGAAGTGGCTCTGGCATTACACGCTCGAGGATCGCTACATTCGCCGGAACCTGCGGCTCGCGGTGAAGACGACGAAGCAGATGCTCGCGAACTATCCCGACAGCCTGCGCGTCTTCACCGCGTATCCGAAGGAATCCGCGCCCATCCGCTTCAACGATCCGCAGGCGCTCGGCTACGTGACGAGCGGCAACAGCGCGGTGCCGTATCGCGACGAATTGTTCGGGCCGGGTTTTGCCAGCACCGTTTTCGCGAGCGAGCCCGTACACAACGTCGTGCACCGTGAAGTGCTGAGTGCCGATGGCGCAAGCTTCACGAGCAAGCGCGCGGACGACGAGCAGGACCGCGAATTCCTCGCGAGCCTCGACGTGTGGTTCCGCCCAGTGATGACGAAGACGGGGCCCGACGGCGCGCTCTACGTCGTGGATGTCCACCGCTTCGTGCTCGAACATCCCGAGTGGATCGCGCCCGAGACGCAGAGCCGGCTCGACTTGCGCGCAGGCGCGGAAACAGGCCGCATCTTCCGCGTGCTGCCGACCGGCGCAAAGCTGTGTCCCGTCCCGAATCTCGCAAAGCTCGACAACGCCGCGCTCGCCGCCGCGCTCGATTCGCCAAACGGCTGGCAGCGCGACACCGTGCAGCGAGTTCTCATGGAACGCGGCGCAAAGGACACTGCGCCGATCATCCGCAAGCTCGTCGCGTCCGCGAAAAATCCGAAAGTCCGCCTACAGGCACTCGCGACGCTCGGCACTTTGAACAGCACGGACGCCGCGACTGTCCACATGGCGCTGCGCGACGCGCACCCGCAGGTGCGCGTGCAGGCGCTGCGCGCGAGCGAGGCGCTTGCCACGAGTGAAAGCACGCTGCTGCCAAGCCTTCTCGCGTGCGCGGACGATCCGGAATTCATCGTGCGCCACCAGCTCGCGCTCACACTCGGCGAGTGGCACGACGAGCGCGCGCAGGCCGCGCTGCAAAAGCTCGCCGACCGCGAGGGCGAAATCGCGCAGATGCGGTTCGCGATCCTTTCCTCACTCACACCGGAGAGTCCGCTTTTCAAAAAATTGAACGCGACCGCGGCATCACCCGGCCCTGTGCCGACGCTCCCGAAGGCGAGCACCGCCGACCGCGCGAAGGTCGTGGCAAATTATGCCTCGGTCTCCACGCTGAAAGGCGACGCGCAACGCGGCCACAATTTTTTTCTCCAGCAATGCTCGATCTGCCACCGGCTGAAAAACGAGGGCAAGGAGGTCGGCCCCGATCTCGCGATGGTCAGCGACAAGCCGGACGACTGGCTGCTGACGGCTATCCTCGATCCGAACGCCGCCGTCGAGCCACGCTACCAGGCGCTGCTGTTGAAATTGAAAAATGGAACCGAGATCAGCGGCGTCGTCGCAGACGAGACAGCCAACAACCTCACGCTGCGACTGCCGGGCGGCGCGGAATTTCCCGTGCTGCGCGCAGACATCGTGGAGGAAAAACCGACGGGGCGTTCACTGATGCCCGAGGGACTTGAGACCGTGCTCAAGCCGCAGGACGTGGCCGATGTGATTGCGTGGCTGCGCGCGAAATGACTTACTCGGCGAGTGCCCAACGCTCCGATTGAATTTACCCGAAGTTTCCAACCCCGCGCCGTCCGCCACGTGCTGATGGATTGGGACGGCACGACTTCACTCAGCCGCGGCGGTTGGGCGGACATCATGGCCTCGCTGTATGCCGAGCATCTGCCGCCGGTTGCCGGGGAAAATGACACGGTGCGGCGGGAGTTTGCGCGCGCGGAGCTGATGACGCTGAACGGCAAGCCGAGCATTCACCAGATGGCGCATCTCGCGGAACTCGTCGCACGCCGCGGGGGCACGCCGGAGTCGGCGGAAAAATATCACGACGAGTTTCAACGGCGGCTCGGCGAGGCGGTGCGAACTCGGCTCAACCGCGTGCGCCGCGAGCCGCCCGGCACGGATTCGCTGCTCGTGCGCGGAGTGCGCTCGCTTTTTGAGGCACTGCGCGCACGTGGCATCACGCTCACGCTCGCGACCGGCTCCGTGCTGCACGAAGTCCGGCACGAAACGGAACTGCTCGATGTGGCGCGTTACTTCGACAGCACGCACGGGCCGGGCAGTCTCGATGATCGGACTTTTTCAAAACGTGCCGTCATCGCGAGCCTTGTGCGCAATCGCGGAGTGGACGGTGTGACGCTGCTCGCATTTGGCGACGGGCCGGTTGAGATCGTCGAGACCAAGGCCGTCGGCGGAATCGCCATCGCGGTGGCGAGTGACGAGGAGAATCACGGCTCGGGCCGCATGGATCCCGCGAAGCGCGAGACGCTGCTCGCGGCAGGTGCGGATGGCGTGATTGCGGACTTCCATCACGCACAGCAAATCGTGGAGGCTCTCATCGCACCATGAACCGATATGATCCCTCGGAAATCCGCGCGCACCCGCTTTCCGAACGGCGCAGTCTGCTGTCTACAGACAAGATTATGGTGGATCCAAATTCCACACCGGCGACGAGTGATGCAGCAGCGACAATCGCCGAGGCTGCGGGGAAAATCCGCGCAGCACGTTCGCGCAATGCCTCGGTGATTTTGATGTATGGCGCGCACCTTTTGCGGAACGGCGCGGCGCACATCATCACGGAGCTGATGGAGCGCGGGTGGATCACTCACATTGCAACGAACGGAGCGGGAACGATTCACGACTGGGAATTCGCGTGGCTCGGGCGCTCGTGCGAGAGCGTCGAGGAAAACGTTGCGACCGGAACATTCGGCGCGTGGGAAGAGACTGGACGCAACATCCACCTCGCACTGCTCGCTGGCGGACTGCGCGGAGAAGGCTACGGTGCGGCACTTGGGCGCTTCATTCACGAAGACGGCTGCATATTTCCTCCACCGGATGAATTGCGCGAAGCGCTCACGCGTCCCTGTGCCGACGCTCCGGCACAGGCCGAACTGCTGACGGTATTCAAACGCCACTCCATTGCTTCAGGCCGACACGAGGTCATTCACAAATGGAAGCACGCGTCCATCCTCGCGCAGGCGTTCCGACTCAGCGTGCCTGCGACAGTGCATCCGGGCATCGGCTACGACATCGTTTCGTGTCATCCGCTTTTCAATGGTGCGGCAATCGGTCGCGCGGCGACGACGGATTTTCATTCGATCTGTGCGAGTGTGGATCGGCTCGACGACGGCGTGCTGCTCGCCGTCGGATCGGCGATCATGGCTCCGCAGGTTTTTGAAAAGAGCCTGAGTTGCGTCCACAATGTGCGCTTTCAAAATGACCGGCCTGCCGTGACCGGACACAGCATTTACGTCGTGGATTTGCAGGATGGCGGGAATTGGGACTGGACGCAGGGCGAGCCGCCGAGGACTTCCGCCGCGTATTATCTGCGGTTCTGCAAGAGCTTCTCACGCATGGGCGGCGCGATGCATTACGCGCAGTGCGACAACGTCGCGTTCGTCCACGGACTCCTGCACGCATTGCGGGGCTGAACCATGACACCGGAACGATTCATCCAATTGTCGGAACGCTATGCGAAACTGCGCATCGTTCTGCTCGGAGACTTCTGCCTGGACCGCTACCTCGACATTGACCCTGCGAAAAGCGAAACCTCCATCGAAACTGGGCTGACCGTCCACAATGTCACGAACGTCCGTTCGCAACCCGGTGCCGCCGGGACGATCCTAGCGAACCTCACCGCGCTCGGCGCGGGCACGGTGTTTCCGATCGGCTTTTGCGGCGAGGATGGCGAGGGCTACGAGTTGCAGCGTGCGCTGCAAAAGATCCCGCGCGTGGACTGCGAGGGCTTTCTCCAAACGCCGGAGCGCCGCACTTTCACCTACACGAAGCCGCTGCTGCACAGAGCCGGGCGCGCTCCTGAAGAACTCAGCCGTCTCGATTTGAAAAACTGGACGCCCACGCCCTCGACGGTGGAGGAACAGTTGCTCGCTGAACTGCGCAAGCTGGCCGCAAGCGCCGATGCGATCATCGTGATGGATCAAGTGGACGTTGCGGAAACCGGAGTCGTCACCACGCGCATCCGCGAAGCCGTCGGTGAAATCTCACGCAGGCATCCTTCGCTACCCGTGCTTGCCGACTGCCGACGAGGCCTGCGCGACTGGCCACTGTGCATTTGGAAAATGAACGCCCGCGAGTTGTCGCTGCTCGAAGGTGTTTCAGAATCCGATCCCGCAGCGATGCGTAATGCAATCGCAAGACGCGCGCGGAACAACAGACGCGCGGTATTTGTCAGTCAGGCGGGCGACGGAATCCTCGGAGCGGAGGCATCCGGTGCGACGCGGCACGTCCCGGCATTCCCAATCCGCGGACCGATTGATATCGTGGGAGCAGGCGATTCCGTTTCCGCAAACCTCTCGATGGCCCTCGCTGCCGAAGCCGATGTACGCGAAGCGATGGAAATTGCGATGGCCGCGGCGAATACTGTGATCCATCAACTCGGCACCACTGGCACCGCGAGTTTGACGCAGATCCGCGAACTTCTCCTCCGGCCAAAGGGCAAATAACTGCGCAACGACAAAAGATTCGGGTTGACGCGTTGCGCGACATCTGCTTACTTATCAATGTTCGATTTGCGTCAGTGGTTTCGGTCTCCCCGACTGAACGGGCCAGTCTTCAGCGACGTCTGCAAACCCCCACGACCGCGGCGCAATCTTCCTTTTTTCCACATCACATGATGGCTGGGCACAACCAGTGATCCAACGTGCCGCGCTTGATGGCTGCTCCACACACAGCGGGCAGAACTCCGGCGCACTCTCCAAGGCAACCCACCTTGCGGCGGGGAATGGCGGGGACAACCCCAATGCCAGTCTCCGTCTGTCTCACGTCGTTCATGCCGATCGGAAAATTCGGAAACCCCGCAGCGCTCCGAACAGAGCGCCACACGCATCCATTTCCATGAGTAAAAACAAAGACCCGGAACTGCTCGACGAGCAGGCCCCGAAAAAGAAGACGACCGCAAAGAAGGCAGCCACCACTGGCACGGCCAAGAAAAAGGCAGCGCCGAAAGCGGCAACCACGACGGCCGCAAAACGCGCCCCGCGCAAGAAGGCCGCTGCGGCGAACGATGAGGCTGCGCCTGCGGTTGAAAATACGCCTGTCTGCGAAGTCACGCCCACTGCGGAGCCGACGCCCGCGCCATTGGAAATGATCGCCGCTCCCGTGCCGGTTGATCCGCCAGCGGCAGCGATTCCAGCGCCTGCTTCAACTGATGCCCCGAAGCCGAGGCCGCTCTACATTCCACGCGAAGTCGAGGCA
>Ga0075030_100006098_pt1 | contig 10824 bp, 9 predicted proteins | sample LitLauG_LLR_2012_FD_71393 | JGI IMG/M metagenome (GOLD analysis project Ga0075030, IMG submission 71393) | Freshwater sediment microbial communities from Pennsylvania, USA - Little Laurel Run_MetaG_LLR_2012 | ecosystem: Environmental > Aquatic > Freshwater > Creek > Sediment | place: USA...
GGCCAAGCTCAGTGTGGAGGAACTCCTGCGGACCCTCGACAGCGTGCCAGCCGCAATTCGGACCGCCGTTCGCAATCAGGGCGGAGGCCACGCCAACCACTCGCTGTTCTGGCAGACGCTCGCCCCTGCGTCAAAAAGCGGAAGGCCGTCGGGTGAATTGGCGGCGGCGTTGAACAAGACGTTCGGCGATCAGGAAAAATTCGAGGCAGCGGCGCGCACCGCGGCGGCTGGGGTCTTCGGTAGCGGCTGGGCGTGGGTTACGGTGGACAAAAGCGGGAAGCTCGCCATCGAGGCCAGCGCCAATCAGGACAGCCCTATTTCGTCCGGCCATCAGCCTCTGTTCGGAATCGACGTCTGGGAGCACGCTTACTACTTGAAATATCAGAATCGCCGCGCGGAGTATCTGGCGGCGATTCTGCACGTCGTGAATTGGGATTTTTTGAGCCAGCGGTATCGCGCGCTCACGCGATGACTATTTCATCTTGTACGAGCCGTCTGGCAACTTCTCGCGATGCGCTGCATGGCATCCCTGGCACTGCGCGCCGATGGTTTTGAGTTCGTCCGCCGCTTTATCCCAATCCCCGGCCTTCGCTGCGGCTGCAAGATTCGTCGCTGCCTGAATGCCGTCTTGCATGGGGTGCTCTTCAAAATGCCCCTGGGTTGTCTTGAAGGCCGCCACAAGTTTGTCGGTGGTCGCGGCGATGTCCGCGGCGTCCTTCGCCGCGATGCTCTTCCGTAGACTGCCATTGGCCGCGCCAGCGGTCTTCATCGCTGCGGTCAATTCCGGATGGGCCGCGCCCGCATCAAGAACTTAAGGATTCACAACCTGCGGCACATGGCGACGACGATTCTTTCCTCAGCGGCATTCCCGAGGCCATCATTCGGAAGTTGACGGGACATCGCAGCCGGGAGTTGGAACGCTACGAACATCTCTCGCCCGGCCTGAAAAGCCAAACCGTTGAGCTCATTGCACGTGCGCTTTCGGCCACAAGCACATCTACAGACACACCCCCGCCGGAGCAGGTTGAGGAAGGCGTGGAAGTGTTTGAAAATTATGGCGGGGACGACGGGGCTCGAACCCGCGACCTCCGACGTGACAGGCCGGCGCTCTAACCAACTGAGCTACGTCCCCGCAAGGCGTCACTCCGGTCATTCACTAAAATATCACAGAGCGGGTCCTTTTCGCTAACATGGACTTCTGTGAAGATCACCGCTATCGATACCTATATTGCAGGCAACCCCTGGAAAAACTGGCTGTTTGCCCGCGTCTCCACCGATGAAGGCATCCACGGAGTGGGCGAAGGGACGCTCAATTATTTCGGCCGCACCGTGGATGCCGCCATTCACGAGCTCTCTCCGCTGATTATCGGCATGGACCCGTTCCAGGTAGAGACGATCAGCCAGAAGCTGATTCGCGACGTCTATTCCGAGGGTGCCCAAATCCATATGTGTGCCGTTTCGGCCATCGAAATCGCGCTGTGGGACATCATCGGCAAGGCCACCAATCAGCCGATTTATAACCTGTGGGGCGGGCGCTGCCACGAGAAACTGCGCGCCTACGCGAACGGATGGTACAGAGGGCCGCGCACACCCGAAAGCTTCGCCGAAAAAGCGAAGATTGTGGCTGAACGCGGTTACACTGCGCTGAAGTTCGACCCCTTCGGCAACAACTGGCGCATGCTGCCGCGCGCCGAGTTCGACCTGAGCCTGGACATCATCACCGCCGTGCGGGAAGCCGTCGGTGCGGGCGTCGATCTGTTGATCGAAGGCCATTGCCGTTTCAACGTCGCAACTGCCGTCGAGTTTTCCGAAGCGATGCACCACTTGCGTCCGACGTGGTTCGAGGAACCCGTGCCGCACACCAATATCATGGCGATGGTGGAAGTGGCGCGCCGCAGTCCCGTGCCCGTGGCTACCGGCGAGAGCCTGTCATCGAAGCAGCAGTTCGCCGATTTGTTGCAGCACAACGCCGTCAGCATCCTGCAGCCCGAGCCCTTGAACCTGGGCGGCCTGTTCGCGACACGCAAGATCGCCGACATGGTGGACGCGCACTATGGAATGATCGCGCCGCATAGCGCGCAGGGGCCCATTTGCTCCGCCGCGTGCGCGCAGTTGAACGCGTCGCTGCCGAATTTCTTCATTCACGAAATTTTCGACGAGTTCAACGAGCCGTGGGAAAAACAGATCGTCACCCATCCCATCGAAGTGGTGGATGGCTACATTCATGTTTCAGAGGCTCCGGGCTTGGGCACCGACCTGAACCTGGAAGAAATCGCGCGGCACCCGTATCAGCAGGAAAACTCGCTGCCGCTATTCAAGCCCGGATGGGAGCGGCGGTCGCGCTAACCGTCGCCACTATGCCTTGAACTTATCCCGGCACTCCGCCGAGCAGAAATAATACGTCTCGCCGCCGGCTTTTTTCTGCAAAGCCGTGGAAGTGGAGATAAACGTCCCGCATACGGGGTCCTTTTTGAGTTCGCCGCCTGCCGAAACGGTGGGCCGCTTTGGACCTGCTGGTGAGGGCTCCGCGCGAAATAAATCCGCGAAGCCTTTCCACAGTATGTTGAGAATCGTACGCACCACGCTGAACACCAGCACGCTGGCGATCAGGTACAACACTGCCCGGAACACTGCTTACGACTTCTTCGTCGTCTTCGTGGTTGGCTTCTTCGCGCCCGGCTTGCTGTAATCGGTGTCGATCTTGGAGCCTATCGACTGCAACATCGCCTTGGCGGGCTCCGCGTTTATGCCATCCGGCTTCAGTTCCAGATACTTCTGGAACTCTTCGGCCGTACCTGGGGGCGGAACAATCTTGCCGTCCGGCGTGGTGGTGGCTTTGCCCATCAGGTAAATGCCGTACTGATAATGCGCATCCGCGTAATTCTGGTCGGACGCGATGGCCTTCTGGAACATCGCTCCCGCCGGCTCATTCTGGCCCAGGTTCACCAGCACCGCGCCGCCGTTGTAATAATACTTGCCGGCATTCGGCGGGTCGAGTTGGGCGGCCTTGGTCAATTCCACCAATGCTTCGTCGGATTTCTTCGACTTGGCCAGCAGCAGCGCGTAATTGTTGTGATACGCCGCATCGTCCGGCTTCAGTTCGATGGCCTTTTTATAGGCTTCAATGCCCTTGTCGAGCGCCGCCTGCTGGTCCGCGCCGGTCTTAGCCGTGGCCAGTCCGCCATAGGCGTCGCCTAGGTTGCCCCAGATCACGTTCTGATTCGGGTCCATATCCTTGGCCTTCTCCAGATTCTCAACCGCCACGTCGTACTGCTTGGCGTCGAGCGCAGCCTTGCCGTTGTTAAACGCATCATTCAGCGCCTTATTCTTAGCCATCTGCTGCGCCGCATCCTTCATCTTTTTTTCGAACGCCGCGCGCTGCTCCGGCGACATGTCGCGAGCCTGCTCTTTGGTCAGCCCCTGGCCGGATTCCACCTGCTGCTTCATCTGTTCCGCGCTCATGACGTTCTGCTTCGCGGCGGCTTTCAAATCGAAGTTGATGGGTTTGGCGTCGCCTAACTGCGCACGCACGTTGTTGACGGAATCGCGTTCCTTGCCGTCCACTTCCACCCAGATCTTATAGGTTCCGAGCGGAAGGCCGCCGTAATAATAATGGCCCTTCTTGTCGGTGTTGACTTTGTAGTTGCCCTTGATGTCGAGGCGGTCCAGATGAACCGGGATCTTCACGAGGGGCTTGCCGTCTTCGCCCTTGACATCGCCTTCAAACGCAGCTGTCTGTCCCCAACAGGCCGCGGAAAAAAGAACGGTGAGCGGAATCGCGATCGCGAACGTACGCAGCATGGCGCGCATAGGTGTAATGTACCTCCCAAGGCACAATTTAAATAAGTTTCAGCATACTACAGGCGTGAGCCAGGGGGAAAGATGTTACTCCATACTAGGAGCGAATCCGCCGTTCAATTCCCCTGGAAACGGCCGCCGTCTTCGGCACTTCCGGAGCTTTTCTTCCTAAGGGGATTAGCTTACGGAAAGCCTAGTCGAATCTTATATTTACAAATCAAATAAGTACTACAAGTACTATCCCCTCTAGTGGTAAGCTTGACTACGTTATCGGAGAGTGTGCGTGTCTCGTCAAATGAACAAGAATCGTCAAGCCGTTTTTCTCGTCCTGATATGCCTTGCCTGCGCGGGGTCAGCGTATGCTGGATTGTCGGCGTGCGCAGGAAGCTATAATTTAGGCACGGGATCTGCCGGACTTTTGCCTGGAGGGACGAACTCAACCGGTTGCGAGCAGGTGGACAAAGAATTCTCGTCGTTTAACTACACACCCGGATTAAACCCGGTGGCGGGGGCGAACGTCCCCGTGACGTTTTCCGGCACGACCTACCTCGGCCCAATCAGTATGCAGTACGGAACCGGCCAGAGCCCCACATGGGACGCAAACACCGCAACGAATCCGAGCAATCCCACCACCACCGCCACCGCCTCCTATATTATCCAGGTGGACAACGCCCAGGCCCCCCCGCAGGAAAGCTACGCCATCATCAAGATGAGCTTCAATGAGCAATACACGCTCACGGCGGGCAACACGGTGACTGGTAACGATGGCTTGACGCTGTTTGAATACTTCTGCGCCGGAGGCGCCAGTGCGTGCTCCGGTGGAAGCGCGGCCACTGGCGGAATCAACATGGCGGCGAAGACGGCAGGGTTTATCGAGTTCGTGTTGTCCGGCAACAGCAATGGCAGCAGCACTAGCAATTTCGCCTGCTTCAATAACGGCAACACCAATTCGTTGACCGATTGCGCCACGCAATCCAACGCTATCGCCGGCTCTACAGTCAACTTTGCCAACACCAATTACCTCCAGGGCTTTCAGGCCGTGGCTGTGTATTCGACGCTTTCGGTGACCTCAGCCGGAGACGACATTTCCCTGAATTACTTCAAGGACAACTACTACCAAATTCTGGACACCCCAGAACCAGCCACCTTCGGTCTGCTCGGCATGGCCCTCGCGGCTCTCGGGTTGCTCAAATCCCGCAAACGACGCTAAAATCGCCACTCACGACCAGTTCTGCCCGCTCAGTGAATACCAGACCGATTCGGTCCTAGATGGTGTACACTGAAAACGTAAGAGAGACTCCGCATGGCTCTTCAGGTTTCGTATAGTAGGGAAGAGTCTGGAGTTCAGGTAAAGCAAGTGAGCGGCAAAAAGCGCACCTCCCCGCGTAAAAACAAAGCCAAGAACCTGACCGAACTCAAGCCAGGCGAGGCTGGAGTGTTGGAAAAGCTGGACTTACCCGACGACGACGCGCAGCGCCTGATGGAGATGGGCTTTATCCCCGGCCATTCCGTCACGCGGGGGCTTTCTGCTCCGGGAGGCGATCCGAGGGTGTTTCGAGTGGACGGGATTGAGGTCGCGTTGCGGCGGGAAACGGCCCGCCGGTTGCTCCTGAAATAAATCTACTATGGGCGACTGCCACAACTGCCCCGCCAATTCGATCGCGACGCTGCCTCCTCCGGGCGCGGTAGACGCGTCGGTGCGCCGCCAGGTGGTGGCTATCGTTGGCCCACCAAATTCCGGTAAGTCAACTCTTTTCAATCGTTTGACTGGATTGCGCCAGAAAGTAGCCAACTTCCCCGGCGTCACTGTTGAGCATCGGATGGGCAAAGTAAAGCTCGAAACCGGCCGTGATGTCTTCGTAGTAGATTTGCCAGGGGTCTACAGCCTGACGCCCCGAACCGAAGATGAGCGGGTTACGCACAACGTCCTATCAGGGAAAATGGGTGATATCCCCCGGCCTGACGCAGTTTTGCTGATTCTCGATTCCACCAACCTTAGCCGGCACTTAGTGCTAGCCGCTCCGGTGCTGAGCCTCGGCCTGCCGACACTGGTTATCCTGAACATGGCCGACGACCTGAAGAGCCGCGGCGGCGAGATCAACGTGGCGGAACTGGCCATGCAACTGGGCTCGCCCGTGGCGCTGGTGAGCGCAGCCAAGGGCATGGGCGTCGATAAGGTGATTCAGTTCTTGAGCGGAGCCACCATGGGCGCGGCTCCCAAGGCCCCGCTAATTCACTTACCTGTTATTCAGGACATCCCGAAGTGCCGCGCGTGGGCGACGCATGTCGGCAATAAGACGGGCTATCAAGCGCCCGCGCCACCTTTATGGACACGTAGGCTGGACGCGTTTTTCCTGCATCCTGTGGCGGGTCCGCTGATGTTCCTAATAGTTGTGTTGGCTTTGTTCTGGACGATTTTTTCTGGCGCGGACCCGCTGATGAACGGCGTGGACGCGGCTCGCGAAGCGTCCGGCCGATGGATCGGCGCGCATTTGCCGAACCTCGCGCTACGGTCGCTGATCGTGGAAGGAATCTGGCCGGGCGTCGGAGCGGTGATCAAATTTCTGCCGCAGATTCTGCTGCTGTTTTTGTTCATCGGCATTTTGGAAGACTCGGGCTACCTGGCGCGCGCGGCGCTGATTGCGGATCGCACCATGGCCCGCTTCGGTCTGCAAGGAAAAAGCTTCATCCCGCTGCTATCGGCTTATGCCTGCGCGGTTCCGGCCATCATGGCGACGCGCACCATCGAAAACAAGCGCGACCGTATCGTGACTATTTTGATCGCGCCTCTGATGACGTGCTCGGCGCGTTTGCCTGTCTATCTGTTGTTGATCGAGACGTTCGTGCCGCGCGAGCCGATTTTCGGATTTGCCCGTGTGATCGCGCTGCTGGGGCTGTATATGCTGGGCTTCGTGGCCGCGATTCTGACGGCGCGCGTGCTGAAGTCCACCATCTTGAAAAGCAGCCGTTCGTCGTTCATTTTAGAAATGCCTCCGTACCGCTGGCCCACCTGGCGCGGGCTGGCGCTGCGGCTGATTGATCGCGCCAAGGTGTTTTTGAAGATGGCTGGCAGCATTATCGTCGTTGTCGCGGTGATCATCTGGGTGCTGGCGAATCTGCCGCTCGATCATGGCAAGCCGCCCGCAATTGAGCATTCGATCGCCGCCGGAATCGGGCATTTTGTCGAGCCCGTGATCAAGCCGCTGGGATTCAACTGGAAAATCGGCATCGGACTGATCACCTCCATCGCTGCGCGCGAGACCATGGTCAGCTCGCTGGGCACGATCTACGGGCTCGAAGGAACCGACGAGCATTCGGTCAATCTTCAAGATGCGCTGCGCCGCGATATGACGCTCGGCGGAGCCATCGCGCTGCTGGTGTTTTTCGCCTTTGCCATGCAGTGCATGTCCACGGTCGCGGTGGTGCGGCGCGAAACCGGAGGATGGTTCTGGCCGGGCATGCAGTTCGCCTATATGACGCTGTTGGCGTTCGTGTGCGGTTTCGCTGCGAACCATATCACCATGTTTTTTCTGAAGTAGTCGGGAGTCAGAAGTCAGAATCCTGCGCCTTCCAGTCTCTTCCACGCTGCCGGCCAGGTGTACTTTTGCTCGTAAAGCCTGCGGCCTGTTTCGCCTAAGGCCGCGGCTTGCTGGGGATCACCGAGCAATTGCTGAACTGTCTGAGCGAACTTTTCCTTTGCCAGGAGCAGATGCTCCCCGCCTCGTGCTTCCAGGCCTTCGGCGCCGATGGGCGTCGAAACCACTGCTCGCTTGGCGGCCCATGCTTCGAGAATCTTGAAGCGCGTTCCGCTGCCGGAGAGTAACGGCACGACGACGACGCGCGCGCGGGCAATCTCGGCGACCGCATCGTCCACCGGGCCTGTCAGCAGGATACGAGGGTCGCCGCCCACGATGCCCGTGACCGCTTCCTGATTGCGGCCTACCAATTTCCAGATTAGGCCCTCGTTGTTCGCGCGCAACACGGGCCACGCCGATTGCGCGAACCAGCGGACCGCTTCGATGTTCGGGTGATATTCGAGATTGCCGCTGAAGATGATGCAGTTCTCTGTTTCCACCATCGGCGCGTCGATCCATGGCAGCGCGTTGGGATAAACGATCGTGTTGGGATGCGCGATGCGGATGCGATCTGCCTCGCTGGCGGCGAGCACCACGTCGAACTTCGATATCCATTGCTCCTCCAGGCGCCTATAAGCAGCGGCAAACCTGCGATGCAGCAGTGCTTCCGGACCTTGTGTGGCGCGGGCGTGGGACAACGCCAGCTCGCTTTCGACGTTGTGCAGATCCAAAACGAGAACATCGCAATGCGGACGGATCGGCGCGGCATACGGAGCGCACCAGAAATGCTCGATCACGGCGACCTTGTAGCGGCGGTCGAAATACTGCTCAAGCTGCGCCTCGCATCCCGAAAAACGGTCGAGCAGCGGTGGCACGCCGCGCAGCATGCGGACGCCGTTGCGCCACGCCCGCGCCGCGAACGTCCTGGAATGATGCGGCAACGTAAACGTCGCGACGCGCACGTCGTGGCTGGCACGCAAATACTCCAGCAACGAGGCGGACCGCAGGCCTCCGCCGCCCGTGCCGGGCCGTGGATCCTCGGGCGTTAAAAACAGCGCGTTATTTTCGGAAAATGCGCTGGGCCTCGTCATATACCTCTCTGGTTTTCCGAGCCGTGGAGGCCCACGAAAATTCGGCCGCGCGCTTCAACGACTCTTCGCGTCGCACCGGCCGGGCGCGCATCGCCTCGGCCAGGGCTCGCACATCCAGGGCGTCCACGTGGATCGCGGCGCCGCCCGATACTTCCATGATCGCCGGATCGCGCGAAGCGATCACGGTGGCGCCGCACTGCATGGCTTCGAGCACGGGTAATCCGAAGCCTTCATAGAGCGACGGATAAACCACCGCGGCCGCGCCTGAGTATAATGCCGGAAGATCGGCCTCAGGTGTTTCGCCGAGGACGCGGAGGCCGGGCTCCTCGGGCATCTTAAAGTTTGCGCGGGCGCGGCCCGCCAGCACCAGATCGATATTTTCGCTCCGGCGAACTTCTTTCCAGGCATCAATCAGCCGATGGATATTCTTACGCTGTTCCGGGGTTCCGACGAACAGGAAATACGGAGGCTCCGCCGAAGCGGTGTGTAAGGGGCGAAAATGGCTGGAGGCAGCATGAGGCACGGCAACCACGCGCGAAGGATCGAGCCCGAAGCGGGTGATGGCGGCGCGTCGCACCGCCTCGCTTGGCGTGAGGATCATCGTCGGGATATGCGCGCGCAGCAGCAGCGGCACGCGTTTCCGGACGCGCGGCGAAGTCTCGATGGCGAAGTCTGCCATCCACGGCGACAGGTCGTGCAGGGTGAGCACACTGGGCTGCCGCGAAATATAGGGAACGGAAAAATCGGTGCCATGAAACACTTCCACGCCTCGGCGCATCATTTCCCGTTCCAGGCCCCACAGCCACCAGCGCCTTTCCGCGGCGGAGCGCGGTCCTTCGCCTTTCAGAAGGTTGGGTGGCGTGGGCGAGGGGTTGGGAAAAGGCTGGTCGGAGAGCAGCCAAATTTGATCTTCGGGATAATTTGCGGCGAGCGCTCGCGCCAGTTCTTTTGTATAGCGCATGACTCCGCCCGTGGGGACGGCGAGCGGCGTGGCGTCGAGGGCGGTTATCACAGAGCTTACAAGGAAAGTGTAGGATATCTAACGTGGCTGATGAGAATCTGAATCCTCTTGACGAACTGAAGCGACTGGACCAGCAAGTCGGGCTGGTGGCCAGTCTGGAAGCTTTGAAGCCGATTTACTACCGCTTGGACGAGATCGCCAAGCAGTGGCCGAACGACTTCGAAGTACAACTGGTGGTGGGCGACATCAAGCAGCACCTGGTGAATCGGGGCACGAAGCTGAAGGAGCAGGAGGCGATGATCCCCGCTCCGCCCGTGGCCGCGCCTCCACCAATGCCGCCGGTGCCTCCGCCCCCTGTGGCCGCGCCGCCGCCAATGCCTCCGCCGGTTCCCACGGCTACGGTGACGCCGAAGATTGTGATTCCGCCCGCGCCTCCGCAGGTTCCTACGCCGCCGCCGGTGCCTGCGGCAGCCGCGTCCTCACCGCCTCCTGTTACGCCGCCGCTGGGCCAGATTTCGTCCGGACAATTCGCTCCTCCGCCAATGCCGACCAGTGCGTTTCCCGCTACAGGTCCGCAGGCCGTGCCGCCGATGCCTCCCGTGGGTCCTCCGCCAATGCAGCCGCCCGTGGCGATTGGGCCTCCTCCGCAGAAGCCTCCGCAGAAACCGGTGGCGTGGAAAAAGGCGCTGCTATTCGGCGCGATCCTTGGTTTGCTCGTGGCCATTGGAGGCATTGCGTTTCTGGTGAACATGGCGCGCAAGCGCAACAAGGTTCCGGAGGCCGTCGCGGGCATTGAGGTTCAGATTGCCACTACGCCCGCCGGCGCGGCGATTAAAGTGAATGGCGAAGACAGATGCACCGCGCCTTGCTCGGTTCAATTGACCCCGGGCGATTATCAGGTCACTGCGTTTCTACCTGGCTACGAGCCGGGAGCGGGCGGCGTCACGGTGCCTGCCACCGGCACAGCGCCCGCGGTGAATCTGACGCTCGAAGCGTCGCCGCAGCCGATGCGTGTTCTGGCTGATGGCCTGGATGGAGCCAAGGTCACCATGGATGAGCAGCCCGCCGGAGAAGTCCAGCAGGGCCGTTTCGTCGTTGACAACGTGAAGCCCGGTCCGCACACGGTGAAGATTGTAGGAAAACTGGGCGAGGCGTCGTTCGCCTTTGAAACCGCCGAAGCGAAACTGCCGAACGTGACTGCGGCGGCGGGCAAAGGCCTGCTGACTGTGGCCGTGGCAAGCTTCGGCAATGCCGCGCGCGTCGCAACCAGCGCAGGACCGTTAAAGATGACGCTGAACGGCCAGCCGCAGGGCGATGCGTCACCAGCGGGCGTCGATCTGCAAGGCTACCAGGCCGGAGCCGTGGAACTTGCGGTGGGCGAAGGCGCCACGCAGAAGAC
>Ga0075030_100006099_pt1 | contig 10824 bp, 8 predicted proteins | sample LitLauG_LLR_2012_FD_71393 | JGI IMG/M metagenome (GOLD analysis project Ga0075030, IMG submission 71393) | Freshwater sediment microbial communities from Pennsylvania, USA - Little Laurel Run_MetaG_LLR_2012 | ecosystem: Environmental > Aquatic > Freshwater > Creek > Sediment | place: USA...
TTCGTATCGCTGCTGAAACGGTTGATCGCCACCACCACCGAGACTCCGAAATGCTTGGCATTTTGAATCATGCGAACCAGGTTGCTGCAGCCGTCCGCCAGCAGCTCCAGATTTTCCTCCGTGTACTCGTGCGCCAGCGGCTGGCCGGCCACCACTTTCGCCCCGCCGCCGTGCATCTTCAACGCCCGGATGGTGGCCACCAGCACCACGCAATTCGGCGCCAGGCCGCTATACCGGCACTTGATGTTGAAAAACTTCTCCATCCCCATGTCCGCGCCGAACCCCGCTTCGGTCAGCACATAACCCTCCGGGCCTACCAGCTTGAGCGCGATCTGATCCGCCACGATGGAAGAATTGCCGTGCGCAATATTGGCGAAGGGCCCGGCATGCACGAACGCCGGGGTCCCTTCGATCGTCTGCATCAGGTTGGGCAGCAGCGCGTCCTTCATGAGCACGGTCAGCGCGCCGCCCACGCCGATATCGTCCGCCGTGATGGGCGTTCCTTCGCGGTTCGTGCCAATCACCATGCGCCCCAGGCGCTCGCGCATGTCGTTCAGGTCGGTGGCCAGCGCCAGGATCGCCATGATCTCGCTCGCCACCGCCATGTCGAACCCGGTCACCCGCGTGATCCCCTTCTCTTCCGCGCCCTGCCCGATCGTGATCTGCCGCAGCATGCGGTCGTTGGTGTCCATCACCCGCCGCCACGTGACGCTGTCCGGATCGATATCCAGCCGGGCGAAGCGGCTGCGCTCTTCCGCCGTCAGCTCGTTCGGATCGGTCTTGGCGATCCCCAGGTTGCGCAGCCGGCGCAGCATCACCGGCGTAAACCGCCGGCTGCCGTCTTTCTTTGCCGGGCATAGCCGGTCGAACAGCGCCTCGTCCTTCGGCGTCGTCCGCTCGTGGAAAATCCGCGTGTCGATGGCCGCTGCCAGCAGGTTGTTCGCCGCCGTGATGGCGTGGATGTCGCCGGTCAGATGAAGGTTGAACTCCTCCATCGGAATAATCTGGCTGTAGCCGCCGCCCGCCGCCCCGCCCTTGATTCCGAATGTTGGACCCTGGCTGGGTTGCCGGATGCAGGTGAAGACTTTCTTCCCCAGGTGCGCTCCCAGCGCCTGGCTCAGACCCACGGTGGTGGTCGTCTTGCCTTCCCCCAGCGGCGTGGGCGTAATCGCCGTCACCACGATGTAGTTGCCGTTGCGCACCTCCTTCAGCCGCTCGCGAATCGAGAGGTGCACCTTCGCCTTGGTCTTTCCATAGAGTTCCAGTTCGTCCGTAAGAATCCCCGCTTCGGCGGCGATCTGGTCGATGGGAAGGGGCGCGACCGATTGCGCGATGTCGATGTCGCTCGGCACACGTGTCTGAATGTTCGTTAGCTTGCGAGACATGGGCGTCCTTTATTTGGGAACGAGATTCACGTCGGATTGCGGCTGGGCTACGGGCGCCGGGCTGATGGTGATCAGCGGCGGCGTATTTCCGGGGCGGCTATCCCGCTTCAGAAAATAGTTGATGTACGAGCTGGTCCCCTGCAAAGCCCGATTGCGCGGCGGAATGTACTGCTTCAACTCGTCCGTGCGGTTGGCGGCTTGGGCGCGCTCGTACACTTTCACCCAGACGCACGGCCGTTCCGGAATTACTTCGCACTGCCCGTTGAATGTGCCCCCGCAGGGCCCATTCCGCAGATTCTTGGGGCACGTCATGGGGCAAACGTACTCCATCAACCCCAGCACGCAGTTGCCGCAAGCCTTGCAGCCAAAGACCGGTTCCTTAAAAGCCAGCTCCGCACGCTCGAATCCGCGGGCCAGCGCGGGCCACCGGTCGATCCAGCCGTAGAGCGCCGTCAAAAGCCGGCGCAGCAGCCGCGGCGTGTTGGCAGGCTCCCCCAGATCCGCCAGCCTGAGCCAGAAGCTTTGCTTCTTCGCCGGCCCCGCCGGCGGATTGTACAGGTAGAACCCGCCCGGCGGCCCGTAACTGATCTCCTCGGCCAGTTCTTCCCACTTCGGAGCTAATTCTTCGGACCGCTTGATGATCCAGCGGATGCGGTCCGCCTGGTGGTCTCCGCCCAGGTACGCTCCGGCGTATCCCAGGCCGCGGACGATGGCCACCATCTTCGCGGCCCGTTCCAGGCGCCCCGCCAGGCCTTTGTCGGTGGATTGCTTCGTCTCCTCTTGAATCCGCTCCACCAACTCCGGCGCCACCCAGCAGCCGGGAGGTTCGCCTTTGGCCATTCTCTGTGAGGCCTTCGCCGGCAGCACATACACGTTCCCGAAGATCGGCGTCCGCAGGCCCCGCTCGTCCATGTACCGCTTCAGCTCGCGGAACTTACGCGAGTCGTAACCCAGTTGCGTGATGGCGTAGTCCGCCCCGGCAGCGATCTTCTTCTCCAGCTTCAGGTACTGGTAGGCGCAATCGGGCTCGGTATATTTGAAGGGAGAGACCGCCACCGAAATGTAAAACGAATGGCCCGCCGCGCGCAGTTCGCTCAGGAACTCGACCAGTTGGACCGAATCCAGATCGTACGGCGACGGAGCCGTCGCGTAGTCCACGCCCTTGGGATAGTCGCCCGTGATCGCGAATACGTTTTCGATTCCCAGGGCCTCCAGGTCTTCCAGCTCGCGGCGAATCGTGTGCCGGTCTTTATTCACGCACGTGATGTGAATATTGGGGGTCAACCCGCGCGCCCGCGCCGCCGTACCCACCCGAATGGGATCGTGTCCCATCGAGCCCCCCGCGTAGCTGGTGATGCCTGCCCCCACGACTCCCGGAACCTGGGCCAGCCGCGAAGCCACCTCCAGCAGCTTGGCCTCGCGGGTTAGCTGGCTCGCCACCAACTCCACCACGTAGCAGAAGCGTCTGCTGCTTAAAGCTTCCCGGATCGAATTCCCCAGCGGCATTTCAGTTCCCTAATTCCGCGCGCACCAGTCTCGTGCCTTCCACCATGGCATTCAGTTTGGCGAAAGCCACGTCCCGAGGCAAATGGAAAAGGCCGCAATCCGGGAGGATGAAGATCCTTTCGGGCGGCAACACTTCCAGCGCCTTGCGAATCCGTTCCGCCACCAGGTCGGGCGTCTCCACGTCGTGAGACTTCACATCGATCACTCCTACCCCGAGATCGAACGGCGGATTAAACTCCTTGAACAGATCCAGATCCTCCCCGCCGCGCCGCGCAAACTCCATGGTGAGTTGCTGTACTTTCGCTCCCAGGATCGTAGGGAACAGATATCGGTAGCTGCCCTCCCACGACGGTTTGCCGTAGCGGTTGCCATAACAGATGTGCACCGCGATCTTGGCCGCCACCCCATCCACCATCGCGTTCAACGCCTTTACCGCCCACGGCAAATCTTCGGGGAAACCCGAAAAGTACGGCTCGTCGATCTGAATGTAGCGGGCCCCCGCCTTCACCAGCTCTTTGAGTTCCAGGTTGAACACCCGGGCCAAATCCATGGCCAGGGCCTCTTCGCTGGCGTAATGCTGGTTGCGGATGCGCTTGCTCAGGCAATGCGCGCCGGTAATGCAGATCTTGGCTTCGCGTTCCGTGAACATGCGCAGAAACTTGAAATCCCCGGCCAAGCCCAGCGAGGCCATCGGCAGTTTGCCCTGCACTACGCTGTCGTAGAAATCGTAATAAAACTTCTTCGAGGAGCGGTCGATCTGCACGCCCGGCAGCCGCTCGACGAAGTAGTCGATCATATTGTCTCGCCGGGCTTCTCCGTCGGTGATGATATCGAGACCGGCCACTTCCTGGTCTTTGATATCGGCCTTCACGGCCGTGTCATGAATTTCATCCAGATCGTGGCGGCTGATGCGCCGCACGAAATATTCCGTCTTGAGCCGTTCCAACCACCCCGGCATCGAGTAACTACCCACGACCGTCGTAGGAAGAATGGGAAGAGTCATCAGTTAGTCCTTAAAATCTGCTGCCGAACCGCCACCGTCTGGGACCGGTCGTTCATCTACTCCCGCTGCGTCGTGTACAGGATGGACGTTCTCGAGCCCTTGCGGTAATGAAAGGGCGCGAAATGCACGTCGTAACCCGCCCGTTCCCCGACTTCCCGCAACAGCACGCCGTTCACCCAGTTCACGATCGAGCCATCCATCTTGCCCGGCCCGTGGAATCCCAGCCGGTATTGATTGAAATCGGTGACGAAAATATCCTGTACCTGCAGATAGCCGCGCGGATACAGCAGCGGGATCGTATTGTAAAAGCTCTCCAGCGCGCCCGAGCTGAGGGCAAACCGCAGATCGCTCGGCGCTTCTTGCAGGATATCTTCCAGTTTAGCGACATCCAGACCGGGCGGGAAAGTCGAGTCGACCAGTTCTTCGATCGGCACCAGCCGCTCTTCCAGCCGCATCGCCTCCCAGGCATCCATCCAGAAACCCATGCCCCGCTCATAATCCCCCAGGTAATCCGGGCCGCCTTCGAGCAGCCGTCCCACCAGCGTGCGCATCTTCTCTGCCGGCAGCCCGTACTTTTGCGCCAGCCGCGCCGCCTCGGCCATCGGCAGGTACGCCCGCGACTGGATGAAGTAGAGCTTGCCGTCCCGCCGCAACACTTCGTCGTTGGGCAGATTGTCGTACACATTGGTTAGATGAACGTGCAGGATCTTGTGGCGCAAAAAGGAGAGCGTCTTCAGGGGATTCAACGCGTCCAGCACCATGAAGCTGCACAAATCGATGTGCTTCTGGACGGCGGCCCGCGAGCGATCGAGCGAATGCAGCGAATAGTCGCCCAGCAGCACGCGCAGACGCGGATAGTAATTGGTGCCGCGCTGCCCATCGAGCGCTTGAAACCGGTCGATGAATAACGCGCAGCGTTGCCCGGTTCCCACGCCGATCTCCATGATGAAAATCTCGGCCGGCAGCCGCTGCTTGTTCTCCAGGTCGCGCAGTAAAGTCCAAAAATCGGCCACCCCGTCGGCCACCGCGTCCGGGTGGTTGGCGTCCGATTGTCCTCCCGGCAGCGCCTGCTGGTAGTTCTTCCCCGTGGCCGCTTCCCAATCTTTCAGCCGGTGCCAGAACAGCCGGTTGAACTCCCACGCGATGCTCGTGCGAAACGGCTGGAACTCCTCCAGCGCCAGCCGGTCTTCCGCCGCGCACCGCGCGGATTGGGCATCGCTGCGCAGCATGGCCCGCAGCATGGCCGGCTTCAGGCAGCCCGTCACCACTTGCCGCGTATCCACCTGCACGTGCATGATCGGTGAAGGATCGTCGCCGGATCCCTGCCCCCGCGTGACCAGCACCACCTCCCGAAAATTCTTCTTGTACTGAAGCCAGTCCAACTGAATGCGGAGCCGCGCAAACTCGCTTTGCTCGATGTGCCCGTCCTCGAGCAGCCCATACAGAGCCTCGGTAACTTCCTGGGTTGCGGCTGCTGCCTTCCCGTGGAGATGATTCAGTTGCAGGATCATAGTTCTAACGCGAGCCGGAATTTTTGAGCACACCCCTACCCGGCGGAATCCCGCCTAAAAAACGAGAAATCTCAGGGGTGAACGTTCGCCATTGGACATTCTACCGTAGTCCGGGCGGCTCCCGAAAATCAGCGCGCGGCCCGGCAAATGTCCGTCAAATTGCCCCGTGCGCCTGCCCGTTCATCCGGCGTGAGAGCCGGATTCCAAGGATTGTGTACCGGGCCGAAGTACGTTACCGCCGAAGTGCCCCCATAGGCGAACTCGTGCAGATTGAGTTTGCCCAGAAAAATCGCGCCCGCCTTCTTGAGCCGGCGGACTACCTCCGCGTCTTCCGCCGGAACGCGGTCCTGGAACACCTGGCTCGCTCCCGTGGTCCGCACGCCGGCGGTATCGATGTTGTCTTTCAACGCGATCGGAATCCCGTGCAGCGCGCCGCGCCATTCCCCGCGATGGGCCTCCCCTTCCCGTGCGCGTGCTTCCGCCAGTGCCGTTTCTCCCGTGACAGTGATGAACGCATTCAGCGTCCGCTGATACTTTTCGATGCGCGCCAGGCAGGCCCGCGTCAGGTCCACCGGCGAGGCCGCCTTGCTGCGCACCAGCTCTCCCGCCTTCTTCAGAGACCAGCTCGCCAGGTCTTGCGATTGGCCGAAAGCCACGCCCGCTGCTGCGCCCAGCCCCGCGCCCAAAAAGCTTCTGCGATTCATTTCCACTGCTCCAGCAGGTCTTCGGACCGCACCGTCCATCCAAAGAACGATTCCACGTTGAACAGCGTGGCCTCCTGCATCCCCGGCCCGTGGCGATGGCGGCATCGGTGATCAGAATCGGCCAGTAATCCAGGAAGAATGCGTCCCGCAAGGTGGATTCCACGCACACGTTGGTCGCAATCCCCGCGAAAAGCAGATAGCGGATACCGCGGGCGCGCAATTCGCCGTCCAGGGCCGTGCGCGCGAATCCGCTGTAGCGCGTCTTCACGATCACTAAGTCCCCCGGCTGTGGCCGCAGCTCATCTACGATGGCGAAGTCCCACGTGCCCTCAATCAGCAGCGTGCCTTTGAGTTCCGGACGGCAGTTCATCATCCGCAGCGCCAGTTCTTTGTGCCAGTTCGGCGATGCCGGGCCACCGCTATTACTCAGGTCGGGCTTGAACCCCATTTGCAGATAAACCACCGGAATGCCGGCCCCCCGCGCCGCCGCTACCAGCGTTCCGGTGCACTCGATTACCGCCGCCGCCCCGGAAATATCGCGCCCCGCGATGTCCAGCATTCCGCCCTTGCTCGCGAACCCGTTTTGCATGTCGACGACGACCACCGCCGTTTGCCGGAAATCGATCTCGATAGCTTCGGGTTTCGCGTTCAGCTTTGGCATTTTGATCCTCGTGGGGCAGGTTCCCGGCCTGCCCGCATTGTCTATCGCGCCAGGCCCGTCGCCCGCTTGACTACACCGTCCGGCGCCCGACTGCGGCCCTAATGGAGCGAAGCGCCGCAATACCGTGCCGGTTTTACGAAAAACGATCGACTACGTTATCATAGATCCGCTATGGACGCCCGCGCGGCCCGCGAACACGAGCACGATCACGCCCACCAGGCGGTCCCTTCCGATCCCGCGCTGCGCGTGAAAGCGCTGGAATCGCTGCTCGTGGAAAAAGGACTGGTCGATCGCGCCGCCCTCGATGCCCTGATCGATACCTACCAACACAAGATCGGGCCGCGCAACGGCGCGCGCGTGGTAGCCCGCGCCTGGGTAGACCCCGCTTACAAGCGGCGCCTGCTCGCCAACGCCACCGCCGCCATCGCCGAGCTCGGATACGGCGGTTCTCAAGGGGAACACATGGTGGTGGTCGAGAATGGTCCGCAAGTGCATAACGTCGTCGTCTGCACCCTGTGCTCCTGCTATCCCTGGTCCGTGCTCGGCTTGCCGCCGGTTTGGTATAAGTCCGCGCCGTATCGCTCGCGCGCCGTGATCGACCCGCGCGGGGTGCTGCGCGAATTCGGCCTCGATCTGCCCGAGGAGGTCGAAGTGCGCGTCTGGGACAGCACCGCCGAGCTGCGCTATCTGGTGTTGCCCGAGCGCCCGCCCGGCACCGAGAGTCTGAGTGAAGACGAGTTGGCCGCGCTGGTTACCCGCGATTCCATGGTAGGCGTCGCCAAGGTGAGCGCATGAACGGCGTCCACGACATGGGCGGCATGCACGGCATGGGACCCATCGAATACGAGAAGGACGAGCCGGTCTTCCACGCCCGCTGGGAAGGGCTCGCCTTCGCGCTAAATCGTGCCATGGGAGTCTGGGCCAAGTGGAACCTGGACGCTTCCCGCCATGGCATCGAGCGGTTACCCCCGGCCGAGTATCTGCGCATGAGCTACTACGAGAAATGGACCGCGCGCCTGGAGTTGCTCCTCGTCGAGAGTGGCCTCGTCACGGCGGAGGAACTGGCGGCCGGCATGCCCGCGCCCGGTTCGCCCAAAGCACTGCCGGCGCTCACCGCCGAAAAAGTCCCCGCGCTGGGGAAGGGAAGACCAGCAAGCCGCGACGTGCCGGTGGCTCCGCGCTTCCACGCCGGCCAGTCGGTGCGCGCCCTCAACATGCATCCCGCCGGCCACACGCGCCTCCCACGGTACGCCCGCGGCAAACAGGGCACCGTCGATCGCGATCACGGCGTCTTCGTGTTCCCGGACACCAACGCCCGCTTCCTGGGAGAGAAGCCCCAGCATGTCTACTCGGTGCGCTTCGCTGCGTGCGAACTGTGGGGCGGGCAAGCATCCCCGCGCGATTCGGTCTACCTCGATTTATGGGACGACTACCTTGAGCCGGCCTGACGCCTTCGACGCGCTCCCGCAACTTCCGCGCGACGAAGGCGGCCCGGTCTTCGCCGAGCCGTGGCAGGCGCAGGCGTTCGCCCTGGCCGTCAAGCTCTCCGCGGAAGGCCACTTCACCTGGAAAGAGTGGGCCGCCACGCTCGCCGCTGAACTCCAGGCCGCCGCCGAACGCGGCGAGCCCGACGACGGAACCCACTACTATGACCACTGGCTGGCGTCCCTCGAACGCCTCGTCACCGCCAAAGGCTTATCCAACCGCGAGGCCTTGGCAGCCCGCAAGGAAGCCTGGGCCGACGCCTACCGCCACACGCCTCACGGTAAACCGGTCGAGTTGCGGTAGCCTGTGCTACCATGCAAAGGGACTTCGCGGCGGTTCTCAAAAGCTTGTCTCTGTCTGAAGTGAACCACCATAAATGAATCTACGGTCGTTATTTAGCCTGTTTTCCTCGGACCTCGCCATCGACCTCGGGACTGCCAACACTCTGGTCTACGCCAAGGGGAAAGGCATTGTCGTCAACGAGCCCTCCATCGTTGCCATCAATAAGAATACCGGCGAGGTCGAGGCCGTCGGCAAGGAAGCCAAGGAGATGTTGGGGCGCACGCCCGGCAACATCGTCGCCATCAAGCCCATGAAAGACGGCGTCATCGCCGATTTCAAAGTCACCGAGCGCATGCTGAATTATTTCATTCAGAAGGCGCATGGCCGCAAGATGTTGGTCCATCCCCGGATCGTCATTGGCGTGCCGAGCGAAATCACGCAGGTCGAAAAGCGCGCTGTCATGGATTCGGCCTACCGCGCCAAGGCCAGCGAGGTGCATCTGGTGGAACAGGCCATGGTGGCGGCCATCGGCGCCGGGTTGCCCATCACCGAGCCCTCCGGCAACATGGTCGTGGATATCGGCGGCGGCACCACCGACGTGGCCGTCATCTCGCTTTCCGGCATCGTCTATTCCCGCTCCGTCCGCGTGGCGGGCAATGAAATGGACGATTCCGTCATGCAGTATCTCAAGCGGAAGTACAACCTGCTGATCGGCGAGCGCACCGCGGAAGCCATCAAAATCGAAATCGGCTCCGCCTATCCGCTGGATAAGCCCCTCACCATGGAAATCAAGGGGCGCAACCTCATCGAAGGAGTGCCCCGCACCATCACCATCGACGATTCCGAGATTCGCGAAGCGCTCTCGGAATCCGTGGCCACCATCGTCAATGCCATTCGCGTGGCCTTGGAGCGGACACCCCCCGAGTTGAGCGCCGATATCAGCGACCGCGGTATTGTGCTGACCGGCGGCGGCGCGCTGTTGAAGAATCTGGATAAGCGCATCCGTGAAGAAACCGGGCTGCCCGTGTCGATCGCGGATGATCCCCTCGCCTCCGTGGTGCTGGGGACCGGACGGATGCTGAGCGACTTCCGGCTATTGCGCAAGATTTCGATAGACTAGTAGAAGACCGCTTACTGCGCCGCGACCGAAGGGAGCGGTGGGCCGGACCCCGGCTATGGAGACGTTTCTCAATCGCTACCGCAACATCACCGTGCTCCTGCTGGTGATCTTCGCGCAGCTCGTGCTGCTGGCCGTGCAAGTGAAAAACGACCAGGACGTGCGCTTCATCCGCGTCTGGACCGTGACCGCGGTTACCCCTGTGGCGCGCATTGTCGAATGGCTCCGCGGCGGCAGCTCGGGCTTCGTTCACGACTACATCGTGCTCCACGACACCCACCAGGAGAATCGCCGCCTCCAAACCGAGGTGGACCGGCTCAAGCTCGAAAACAATTTCCTGAAAAACGAGCTGAACACCGCCGACCGGGCCAAAGCGCTGGCCGTGTTCCAGTCCCACACACCCTCGAAGACCCTCGCGGCCAGCGTGATCGGCACCAGCGCCTCCACCAACTCCAAGGTCGTGTTTGTGGACCGCGGCTCGGTGTCCGGCGTCCAGCGCGGCATGGCCGTGGTCACCCCCGATGGCATCGTGGGCAAGGTGATCTCCGCCTATCCAACAGCTTCCCAGGTGCTCTTGATTACCGATCCCGATTTCGCCGCGGGCGTGATTTCGCAAAGGACGCAGGCCCACGGTACCCTCAAGGGCCAAGCCACCCCCATGTGCAAAGTCGACTACGTGCCCTTTGAAGATAAGTTGCAGGTGGGAGACTGGTTCTACACTTCCGGCGATGACCGCATCTTCCCGCGCGGCTTTCCCGTAGGCATCGTGAAAGCGGTCCACCCCGGCCAGCCCTTCCAGGAGATCCTGGTCGAGCCGAGCGGCCTCCAGCGCGGGCTCGAGGATGTGCTCATTCTCATCGAAGGCGGACACCAGCAGATTCCCGAAGAACCGGTGGCCAACCAGCCCGTTTATATTGCTCCTCCGCCGCCCGCCGATGCCCGGAACTCTCTGGCGCCCCAGTCCGCTGGTACCGAGGCCGACAAATTACGCGCCCAATATAAGGCCGTGGGGGACGCCCAGGGCCACAAATTTGGAGAAGGCGGCGTGGGAACCAAGCCCCCGGATCTCAATTTGAAACTGCCGGTGCCTGGTCAGGGCCCAGGGAATCCCGCGTCGCCCACGGCCGCGCCGAACCCGTCGTCGCCAGCCACCAGTATTACGGCTCCGGC
>Ga0075030_100006100_pt1 | contig 10822 bp, 10 predicted proteins | sample LitLauG_LLR_2012_FD_71393 | JGI IMG/M metagenome (GOLD analysis project Ga0075030, IMG submission 71393) | Freshwater sediment microbial communities from Pennsylvania, USA - Little Laurel Run_MetaG_LLR_2012 | ecosystem: Environmental > Aquatic > Freshwater > Creek > Sediment | place: USA...
CTTCGGTCCGATTTGTGCCCCAGCCTTGAGCGCAGCCGCATCTTCCATGCCCCGGATCGAATTCGGCTGGTTGTAGGCGGAGACAAAGAAGCGGTACGAGTTCCGATTGCCGAAATTCGAGAAGTTGTTGATGAGATGAAAATCGGTGATTCCATCGTGGTTAAGATCGAGAAGGAACTCCGTATTCCTGCCAAATTTTACGTGGGCAGGTGTGTAAATAACCTTGGCCTCAGACGGCTGCGCTAAAGCAAGCATCCCCACTCCCGCCGCACCGGCTGTAAGTGAATACATGTTGAGGCGCTGGTGTGATGACTCGGGAAGATCGGAGGGTGTTCGAGGGGGATGGGGAGACCATTTCATAGAGTGCTCCTGCGACGCGGCATTGATTTCTTACTGGGCAGGTCCTTGTTCCCGCCTCCGCCAAACAGAGAGCCCGGGCGAACCCAAAGCCAGCAGGCCGAGCGTGCCGGGTTGCTGAATGCTTTCAGTCAGAATCAGTGCATTCGCCTCATCAACGTGGCTCACTTCCGTTCCTTCAGTCTTCCCTGCGATTATGGGCTTGTTGGGGATAGTCTCGTACGCGTATCCGGTCAGAGTCGCAGTTAAGGTGAAATTGGCGTATTGAATGCTTAGCCGTGCCCATCCATAGTGGGTTCGTCCGTGAATTTTGAACTTCAATCCAAGGTACTTGTTGGTGGCGTTGACCCAGTTTCCCTTGAAGGAGGTGGTTGCACGGCAAGAGCCAATAAAGCCATCGCACACGTATGCCATCAAGGCATTAGGCTGCCAGAAGCGCTGGCGGTTGGGTATGCGTGTGCCTCGCATCAGCGCAGCGGCGAGGAATCTTTGTGAGCCCGCCATGCCCTCGACTCCATTGCCCACGGGCGCTCCGGCATAGACTGACCGGATGGTACCGGAGGTCACCCTGCTATATCCGTATCCCAGCGTGAAATCGGTCTTTCCGTCATGGTTGAGATCGAGGTTGTAGGGACTGTTCTTCTCGATCACATGATGAGCTGGCGTGTAGACAATCTTGGCCTCAGCGGGCGGCACCAGCGCCATCACGCCCACGCCCGCCGCGCCAGCCGCAATCGCGTACATGTTGAGCCGTTGATGTTGCGAATCGGCAAGGGTAACGGTCTTACGAAGGCGGGGAGTCAGTCTCACAGAGCCTCCTCGGAACGCGGCTCATTATCCTTCCGCGCGGCAGAGGAGTCAACGTGCAGGGTATTGCGCTGTTCGCGTGGAGATGCCATTTGAAATTCCAGGTTCTCAGCTCTGGGAGACGGGACCCATGCAGAGAATGGGCACCCGCCAAGATGGAAGCCGAAACATCTCTTGGGAAGATTCGGTGCTCGTTTCTTGGGAACTATCCGCGAGCATAAGGGATGCTTGATGGTGGTGAGCTGGGTGAGCCGGCCTCATCAGCAAGCAGGGGAGCCTTTCGGCTCCCCGGTTGGCACCAACACTCTTCGTTCTCTCCCAGATGAGCTCTGGAGGTCATTTCCCGCCTTTCTGTTCGTCGACGGTGATTCGGCCGAACAGCCCTTCCTCGTAGAAAAGAGGCCCAGCGGTGAAGAACAATTGATTCTTTCCGCCGTTCGCCTTCGGGTCGGTGCCGAAAGCGATCGCCCACAGGCCGTCGATCGAGATATATTGCCCGTCATCGTCTTTGAGTGTTCCCTTGAATTTCCCATTCCGGTTGAAGGCGTTGATCATGCCATCGCCCAGGTTGCCCACCAGGATGTCCTTGCTGAACGCTCCGAAATCCTCTGGAGCCAGCACTAGACCCCACGGCAGATTCAATGGACCCATGGAAGCGAAGTTCTTAATGAAATTACCGCTGGTATCAAAGATGTCGACGAAACCACCCACCTTTCCGCTAAAGAATCCGGCAAAGGTCACGTACAGCTTGCCCTGAATGTTCTGAATGCCGAAAGCAGAGTAACCGGGTGGAAGGCTAGAGTCAGTGAACGATGTGACGAAATTGAAGCTGCCGTCATAAATGTCCACCTTATTGTTGGCTTGATCCGCCGCATAGATGAAGTTATGACCAGAGCTATCGGTACCGATCGCCAGTCCGGTGTAAAAAGCGCCCGCGCTCGAGTTGTCCACGGCGATCACGGCGTTCGTAGGGTCGACATTTTGGTTCCAGCCGCTTATCGTGCCGTCTTCGGTGTCGAAGATAAAAGAGGCCGGGCCGGAGTTGCCATTCTCCGAGATCACAAAGTCCGAACTGGCATTCGCGACGAGGCCGGTAGGCGAGCCCACAGGACCCAACGGCATACTTGGAGCGGGCGGAATTGTCACCACCAGGGGAACGATCTTGCCTCCTGGCCCGTAAAGGGTCGACACTCCGGTGGTATTATCAGCGACCCAGAAGGGACTGTGCTGGAAGAAGGCCAGTCCCCAACCATTAATCAGGTTGGGATCCGTGTGCACTGCCCGTCCCTTGAGGTTCGAAACCAGGTCGCGCCGCTTGTACTGCGCAGCGGCAGGATTCCCAGAAAGCAATGACATGGAAAACACACAAAGGATCACGAGACGAATGGATTTCGACACAGGGCACCTCCTTGGAATCACAAATCAGAATTTGGAGCCGTGTACAACAAGGACCGTAGGGCCCTCCCCGAGATGACGCTTGGCGGCTCGCGCACGCTTTCTGTCAGGAGACAGTCAAGGCCAGGAAGAGGAAATCGGTAGGAACTGTACTCTTGTGACAATCATTGTCAAGCAGAATCGGCGCTACCCTTCCCGCCGGGCAAATGCAGCGGTGACGATTCACTAGCGCCAGCTTCACTAGGTAGTTGCACGGATTTGCAACCCCCGTCGCAAAAACCATCAACCGATGACAAAGCTGGGTCCCTTTTCTGATGCGAAGAGCGGGGAACAATATTTTGATCTACGTTCCGAACGGAACGCGCAAATTTCGGATCGTAGGTTCTTGGTGAAACCGAATCCGCGCCATGGTCTCGCAGGTCTCCCAAATGACGAAAACAGGCGTTAGCGCAAGTGTGCGCTTTTTGTTCGCCAAAATTGGGGTCAATGAGCGTAATGGGGATATTACGCCAACCATTGTGTTCCGGTTCAAAAGTGTCACTTACCTACCTGCGGAAGCCGGGTAGTTGCTCGAAATCGGGTTGCGATTACCCCAGACCTCATCGCAACGACCAGACACTCGTCATCATCCTGCTGGCGACCGCCTGACCGAGCTTCGACGCTGGGATGAACTTCCACTGCGAAGCGGAAACCCTTATCCACTCCTCTAATTTCTTCGTATCTCCCGCAGGTTTTGCGGACCGAACTTTGCCCGCGGCGTCAATGAGCAGCTCCACATGGACCTCGCCGGTGCCTAAAGCCATTCCGCGTGCCTCCGCTGGCGGATAAATACGCATTACGATGGCTTTCGGAGGGGTGACTTCGGATTGTGCGTATATTGGTGCCTTTCTCATGCGTCGCAACATCTCTCCACTCGACACTCCATCCAGTTGAGCATGGAGTCCACGAGTCTGTGCCTTCGCAATCTCCCCACGAATTCGGTCGCAATCTTCACCGGGCCACATCTCCTTCAGAGATTGCCAGGCTTCCTGTTCCCGGCCACTGTATAAGTACGCCCAGACGATTTCCAGGATCTGAATCTTGGTCGCGCGCACCTGCCGCAGTTGCCCTAACTGCTCCGGAGTCAAACCGACCTTTGCCTGCAACTTTCCATCTGTGAGCTTGAAACTTTGAAGGCCCTCCGGCTTTATCTCCGAGCGGACCTTCTTGATGACGTCGTCAAAGAACGCCCGGAACTGAGAACTTACGTCCAATAAGCGACCTTGTTCGAACCGCAGCACGTAGGTTGGAACAAACTCTACCTCGCTCGGCACGAGTCCCTCGAACCCGTTTACTGCGGCTGCGTCTTCGGTCCAGATTTCCACGCGTCCGTCGAGGTCTGTGTCAGCGGCACTGAAGAACCCTCCGCCGCTAATGGTGCGCACCAGATGTGGCGGTTCCTTCAGGGAGTAAATTTGGTACGTCATACAACATGCAGCATTGGATTCGGATATCCCAAAGGCAGCGACTGGACCGCCGGCGCCTATGTCCGCTCCAAACAAATCGAGATCGAGCTGTGAGATGTCGTGTGCAATGATCAGCTTTTGTTTTCCCCAGCTGAGCGTAGCTTGACATGTTCGAGTCGCCAATAATTCGGCTTTCTGAGCGCCCACGGACACCTTCACCCCTGTACTGGACTGCGCCTCAAAAGAACCGCTTCCTTGGTCACAGAGCACGTCACGCGCCTGAGCGGAACAGAGGCTGGAGAACAGCGCCAGGGTGAATATACGAAAGACAACCGACCGGCTAAACGTAATAGACCAACTCCTTTAACGAGATCAACTGGGTATTGGAGTCTCGATCAGTGTATCAAGGATGTTTCGGCGTAGAAAAACGCGACAGACCTTGTAGTTCTCTAAAACCGATAGCTGTTGTTAACAGGCGTTAGCACAAGCATGCGCCGTTTGTTCGCCGTAAACTCGGTCAATGCGTGCTATCGAGATTTTTCGCCAAGTTGCAGCAGTACGAGTACACATTTAACGGGGCGCTGCATAACACAAAGGGGGCATCCACTACACATATTGCAAGTTACGACGTGCGGCCCCAAGCCTGCGCCTCAATCTTCCAGACGCCATCGCGGTTCGCGAACGTGTACGCAAGGGCACCGGTCCGAACGACGGACTTGCCCTTAATCGTGACAGTGAGAGTCCCAGATATGACAGCATACGCAGACGAGCCCTCGACATTCCAGAAACCCATCTCGTAGGACAGTTGCTCGTAGGTCACGCCAAGGTTCTCACGCCATTTCTCTACGTCAGCGAGCCAATTGGCCGGAGCATTTGGGTTCAACCAGCGATAGGGGGCAATGCCGTCGATGATGATCGCGGTGTCCCCGAAAACGCTGAGGAAAAGATTGTTGTCTTGGGTGTTGAAGCCGTTGATGTGGGCGTCGATTAGAGTTTGGATTACAGCCGGTGGGTTGCTGGTCACGCTGGTCGCGGTAGCCATTCACCTACCTCCAAGGGGCCAGAATACGCCAAGAATGGAGGACTACAACTGAAACAACTAACAGGCCGAGCAGACGCAACGAGTTCAGCTAACTCTCCGGCATGGCCGGATTCTTGATGAGTCGCAGAGCCGCATTTGGATGACTGTCGCAAACAGGCGTTAGCGCTCATTGAGCGGTTTTGAGTGAAACAGAGATTTACCGCCAAGTGGAGAGGCACTTCTGTTTCCTGTGCCCTACCCGCACTGTTCTGCTCCGGTCAGAACGTGGGTTAGTCCGCATCCACAAGCAACTTGATTCCCACTGCGATAAGAGCAGCGCATACCCGCTCCCGCCGGGGTGTACAATGCGTCCGCCTCACGAATCGACAAAACAATTAAGGAGGACGTATGCGTCGACCAATGTGGATGGTTGCAATCGCTTTGGGGCTCATCGCGGCATGGTCCATCGGGCAGCTTCAGGCGCAAGGGGACAAGGTCACCTTCTCGGATCCGAATCACGCGACCTTCACGGAATTGCCGAATGCCGGTAGAGCGGGTGTGTCCTCAGCGACGCTTTGGGGAGATCCAAACGCGGGCGCAGCTGCCACGTACACCAAATTCTCCCCCGGATGGGATGCTGGCTGGCACACCCACACCGCCGATGTATGGATCGTAGGCATCAAAGGAGCCTATCTCTATAAGGATGAAGCTGGCGACAAGCGCGTCGGCCCGGGTGACTTCCTTCGCGTCCCAGGCGGGCATAAACACTGGAGCGGAGGCGACAAGAAGGAAGGCGCCCTCTTCTACACTGAAACCTCTGGCAAGTTCGATCTGATCCCGGCCAAGTAGGTTACGGGTGCATTGCGCGGTAAGGGTATTATCGGCATCAAAGTCCTCCCTTGCCCGTGCAAGAAGTTTGAGCCGAAGAGATAGAAAAAGCTCGGATGCCAGTCCGAGCCTTTGGACGTGTGGTTGCGGTGAGTCTGGGTACTGCTAGGTCCGGTGCGTTACGCGGCGCCGCTGAAGAAGTCTGAATCTACGGGGATGCGCCAGGCCTTGAGCAGCCATTCTGGAACGTACACCCGATTCCTGTTCTCTGCGCACCAGTTGTGCAGCTCTGCCGAATAGAAATACCGTGAACTCTGGCTGATGAGGCCCGATGGAGGGGACGCACGGAAGCTTTACGAAGTCGACGAGAACAGCGCGATCGGCGGAGCCGAATGGTCCCCAGATGGTCAACGAATTGCCTACCCTAGGTGGCACCAACCGGTCGGAGGAAAGTTCGAATGGCACTTCGAAAACCGGGACCTGAAGGGTGGACCTCCCACTACCGTGGCATCCGATTTCGACCTCACGGATATAACAGATTGGTCTTGGGTGCCCGATGGACGGATCATTTATATGGTTCCGGATTACGGTGACTCCAGGGAAAACACATGCAATTTCTGGCAAACGCGGATGGATATAACTACCGGCAAGCCCTCTTCAGAAACCGAAGCGCTTCACAAACTGGTCCGGGTTCTGCGTTGACACTTTGAGTGCGACGGCGGATAGCAAGCGGCTCGCCTTCCGAAGATCGACGGTTCAAAGTAGTGTGTACCTTGCCGACCTCCAAGGGCATGGCATGGGAATCACCGCGCCGCGCCGCCTTACGCTCAATGAAGGGCGAGATTTTCCAGCGGCGTGGACCGCGGATAGCAAGGCAATCGTTTTCGTTTCCAATCGCAATGGTCAGTGGGAGCTCTTTCGGCAGTCTCTCAACGAGGACACTGCCCAATCCATCACCGCGGTTTCGGCGGGTGAGGCCGAGCGGACGGAAGCGGGGGAGTTCAGTCCGACGGTCCCGCGCATAAGCCCGGATGGCGCCTGGATGCTCTACCTGATTTGGACGAAGGCGGATAGTTCTGCAGCTCAAGTTGAACTAATGCGGGTGCCGGTGACTGGAGGACCGCCACAGTTGGTGTTGACCGCGTCCCAACGCCTCATCCATTCGCTGCGCTGTGCGCGCTCCCCGGCGAGGTTGTGTGCGATCGCTGAGCGAGCTCCCGACCATAGGCAACTTATCTTTACTGCTTTCGACCCGGTCAAAGGGCGCGGCCCCGAGCTCACGCGGTTTAGTACCAGCCCCACGCCCGACTCTGAATATGCATGGGATCTTTCTCCCGATGGCACTGGTATTGCCGTTCTCAAGCGCTCGGAGGCGACAATCCATATTCTGTCCTTGAGTCGCCAGCCCTCCCGCGAGGTTGTCGTGAGGGGCTGGACTGGTTTGCAGACTTTGGATTGGGCCGCAGACGGAACCGGCCTGTTTGTCTCGATCGCCAGGGAGGGAGGTTCGGCCTTATTGCACTTGGACCTAAAGGGCAGTGGCCAACTCCTGTGGGCGTCCAAAGGAACCGTCGAGCCGGGCATCTCGGCTTTTCTCGGTGGACCTACGGTACCTTGGGCCGTGCCCTCTCCGGACGGTCGCCACTTGGCGATTTGTGAATGGAACTTGAGTGCCAATATTTGGATGATGGAGAACTTTTAGGGACCAGCGTCATTGCATTCTGCCGGAAGGAGGTTTTGTTAGGCGCTCTAACGTCGGCAGACACGGTTGTGTTTGACCAGCCTTACCCAGACAGGGAGGTTCAGGCTTACGATGACTCCACCGTTGACTTCGAACAGTTGGTTGACCTCCTGCTCAAAGCCAAATTTAAATGGGTTCTTTGCGGCTACCCGCATCCTTATTATGCACGGCTGCACCAGTTGCTGGTGAAATTCGACCCCGCCAAGTGGTTCACCCAAAACGATGCGATGCACACCAGCGATGGAGAGCGGAATCACGAATCACATTTGGTCACTGGCCGAACTGCTGGGAGCAACACAGTGTTAGGGCACTACTAGCCGTCGGCATGTTTGACGAAACAGTTAAGATGTGGTCATCCGTTTTTCAGAGAATAAGTATTTCTCCGAATCAGCGTTGCCGACCGACGAACATATCAAGGTCCTTGGGCAATTTGAAGCAAGTCTTGACCCGACAAACCTAGATCACATATGAATGTTCCGCGGTGGTAAGGTGCGACAAGACGACTGAGGAAACTCGATGTTTTTCAACGTAGGACCTCTGGATTCAAGAGTGGGTTTCGAAAAGTGGAAAGACCAGGTCTTTCCTGCGGGTAGTCGTGCCAGAGCAAGGTTTGAGTATTTGTGTGTCCGCGGGTGCGACGCCCAGTTGCTACATATCTTCTTGGCCCAAGCTACCCTAGAGGCCCTCAAGAAACGAACAATTTACGACGTGTATGGGGTGCCCCAATCAGCGCTATCCAAGCTGCCGGATCGACTGGAGAGGATCTCCAGTGAACTTGAGTCCGTGAACCGGATCTTCGGGGACTATATCCGGGCCAACTTCGTGGAGAATTCACAGTGTCCAGACCGGGTCCGACTTGCTTGGCGCCAGCAAGCCGCCGTTTATCGGACAACTCCAGCATTATTGAGGCTGCTCGCAGGCCACCTCCGCGCGGCGAACAAGTGGATACGTAATACCGCGGGACCCAGAAGATTCGACACATTTCGAAAGTCAATCCTTGAACTACTCAAGTACGTGGATAACTGTACAAAGAGCCCACATTACGACGATGTTTCAGAGCTCCTCGACCATCTTTTCTCGTTGTACAGCAGAACTTTTAAAATCTTCTTAAACTTGTCGCCTCGACAGGAACGGACTGGCTCTAGGAAAAAGAAGAGCGATACACCCCTGTTGAGTAGTCCCGACGCGCTAAAGGCCCTTTACCACCATTCGGTGAAGTATGGCTTCCGCGAACCACAGCCCAAGACATCCAAGCTGGCTCGGGCGTAACACTTTCCATTCAAAAAAAAGCCTGATCTGTTCTCGAACATCCACAGGGGCTTGTGGCACGTTACGAGTCGTAGCTAGGCGACAATGGCTTCGCTAAGCCGTTGGCCTACTGTGAGGATAAATGTCTACGGATGCCCGTCCTGAAATCCGCAAGAACAATGTTGCCCTAGAGGCTTTGCTGAACATTGACGAGGCCGCGAAAATCATTGGGAGGGCTCATTGGACACTAAGGCGCGATATTAGCAGTGGAAAGCTCAGCTGCATTCGTATAGGCCGGAGAATCATGATCGAGCCCTCGGAGATTCGCAGACTCATTGAAGAAGGTAGGAAGAGGCGCCTATGAGCAGAATAGAGCGCTCAGTCCTGGGTGCCATTCTGCTCAATGGCGATTTCTATAAGCAGGCTGGCGAGCTGGAGATTGACGACTTCTCGCTGGACTCCCATCGCCGCATTTTTGCCTGCATTCGCGATTTGGCAGCTACCGAGAGTCCTATCGACATTCTGACGCTGGTCGAAGAACTGGAGCGCCGCAACGAATTGCGATTGGTCGGCGACTCGGCCTACATTTCTGGCCTCGTAGAGGGCGTTCCCGACCAGCCCTCCATGCAGCACTATATCCAAATGGTGCGTCAGGAGACCCAGCGGAGACGTGCCGTGAAACTTGTGGATAAGGCTCAACGGCTTGCGGAGGATTCCAGGGTACCGACGGCTGCGCTGCTGGGAATTGGTAGCGATTTAGCAGGACTCACAGTGGGTCCTGAGTCCCTTCCACCGAGGTTCTCGGAAGAAGCACTCGCTCTACGCTTCTCGCGCCTACACGCGGAGGACTTACGCTATGTCTGGCGGTGGGGGTACTGGATGCGGTGGGATGGGATGCGCTGGATCAATGATGACACGTTGCATGTCTTCGATCTCGCTCGCGCCATCTGTCGCGCCGCTAGCGCCGAAAATTGTCACACCGAGAGACCAATCGCTACAAGGTTAGCGTCGAAGGCTACATCCGCAGCAGTCGAACGCCTTGCAGCAGCGGATCGCCGCCATGCAGCAACGACCGCACAGTGGGATACCGATCCCTGGCTGCTGAACACGCCTGCCGGCACCGTCGATCTTCGCACTGGGGAACTCCAGCAGTACCATCGAAATGACTACATTACTAAGATTACGGCGGCTGGCCCAGGCGGCGACTGCCCGCGGTGGCTGCGGTTCCTGGGACGAATCACTGGTGGCAACCCAGAACTTCAGTCCTTCCTGCAACGCTTGGTTGGCTATTCGCTGACGGGATCGACCCGCGAACACGCGCTTTTTTTCCTGTATGGTACGGGCGCCAATGGCAAAAGCGTATTCCTGTCCACAATCTCGCACCTGCTGGGAGACTACGCGAAAACTGCGCCAACATCGTCGTTCACAGCAAGCTCCACAGAACAACACCCGACAGACTTAGCAGGTTTGCGTGGAGCTCGATTCGTAACCGCCACTGAAACAGAAGATGGATCCCGGTGGGCTGAATCGAAGATCAAATCTCTCACCGGCGGCGACAGGGTTGCTGCGCGATTTATGCGGTGCGATTTCTTCGAGTTCGTCCCGGAATTCAAGTTGGTCATCGCAGGCAATCACAAACCAGGGCTCCGTTCGGTTGACGAAGCAATCAGGCGCCGCCTCCATCTCGTACCCTTCACCATCACGATTCCCGGGGGCGAACGTGACCCGAGCCTGAGTGAGAAATTGGGAGCTGAATTCCCGGGAATCCTAGCTTGGGGGATCCAGGGTTGTCTGACCTGGCAGCGTGAAGGCTTAAGTCCGCCAGCTGTAGTGCGCGACGCCACTGCCGAATACCTGTCTGCCGAGGATGCGATCGGCCGCTGGCTAGATGAGCGCTGCGTTACCCAAACGGCTTCAAGGTCGACCACTCCGGAAAGCTGGATGGCTGCCGGCACGCTGTTTGCGGACTGGCAAGCATGG
>Ga0075030_100006104_pt1 | contig 10816 bp, 8 predicted proteins | sample LitLauG_LLR_2012_FD_71393 | JGI IMG/M metagenome (GOLD analysis project Ga0075030, IMG submission 71393) | Freshwater sediment microbial communities from Pennsylvania, USA - Little Laurel Run_MetaG_LLR_2012 | ecosystem: Environmental > Aquatic > Freshwater > Creek > Sediment | place: USA...
GTGCGTCCCCACGCGACAAGCGAATCCAAGCTCGTCAACAACACCCCCTTGTCGGCGAGTTCGGCGGAAAATTCCTCGAAGCGATAGGGCTGCGGCGCGAGATCGAGCATGGCTTGGCCTCCTTGGAGGCGCTTGTCTCAGATTCGGCCGACCCGCTATAGAACCGGAACGACAGGAGCGGCGATGCCGGTCAAAGACGCCAAGCTGTTGCTGCCGCGCCCGGCTCTGGCCGACCTCATCGCCTGCGTGATCGTGCGCGACACGCGGGCGCGCGAGTTGACCCCGCAAGAGCGGTTCAGTTTCTACCCCGCCTCGCCGCTATGCGGCGTCGCCTGGGCGCCGGTGGGCAAGGGCTTTGCCGTTGACGAGGAGGGCCGGATCAGCGCCGAGCCCGTGCCGTCGGTCTCCTTTTTCGGCGCCATGCCGCGCCCTAACGCGGGCTGGACCGACGGACCCGCATTCGGGGCTTTCGTTATCTTGTTCCCTGAGGCGTGGCGCACGCTCAGCGGACGTGAGGCTGGCGCCTTCCGGGAACGCATAGTCCCGCTGAATGAGGCGATGGGGCCGGAACTTGCCTCCATCTTCTGCGAAACCGGCTGGGAGCAGGACTGCGAGGCGGCGTTCGCCCGATTGCAGGACGCGCTGACGCCGCTCTGGAGCCAAAGCCTCGGACCGACCGGGTCGTTGACATGGCTCAGCGATTGGGTTCGCCGACTCAGCGTTTCGGCGGCCCGCGTCGGCCCGCGACAGTTTCAGCGTCGCATAAAAGGCTGGACCGGGCGCGCGCATCGCGATCTCGCGATTCACGCCCGCGCCGAGGCGCTGTTCGCGCGCAGCCAGCGCGAACCCGGGAAGAACTTCGCCGAGATGGCGGCGTCGATGGGCTATGCTGACCAGTCGCATATGATTCGAGAGGTCAAGCGCGTAACGGGTCACCCACCCGGCAAGATTCTGGAGCTGATCGCGACCGACGAGCGTTTTTGGTGCTATCGGCTGATGGCCGAACATTTTCGGGGCGCGTAACGCCCCTTCCCCCCGCGCAGCCCCCGCGCTAAACGGCGCGCTGCCTCGAACCCCCGAACCTCAATGCAAAATCCCGTCGCGCGTCGGCGCACGTTCGCCATCATCTCCCACCCGGACGCGGGCAAGACCACGCTGACCGAAAAGCTGCTGCTGTTCGGCGGCGCGATCCAGCTTGCGGGCGAAGTGCGCGCCAAGGCCAACCGCCGCCAGACCCGCTCGGACTGGATGGGCATCGAGCGCGAGCGCGGCATCTCCGTCGTCACCTCGGTGATGACGTTCGAGTACGACGATTGCGTCTTCAACCTGCTCGACACCCCCGGCCACGAGGACTTTTCCGAAGACACCTATCGCACGCTCACGGCTGTGGATTCCGCTGTCATGGTGATCGACGCGGCCAAGGGCATCGAGGCGCGCACGCGCAAGCTGTTCGAGGTCTGCCGCCTGCGCGACATTCCCATTGTCACCTTCATCAACAAGATGGACCGCGAGACGCGCGACCCGTTCGACCTCATCGACGAGGTCGAGAAGACCCTGGCGCTCGACGCCGCGCCGCTGACCTGGACCATCGGCCGAGGCCGCAGCCTCGGAGGCGTTTACGACATCCGCCGCAGCCGAGTGACGCCGCTCGGCAAGGGCGCCGAAAGCTACGCCGTCAACGGTCCCGACGACCCCCGCGTCGCCGAACTCGTGCCGGAGCACGAGCGCCAGACCGCCATCGAGGAATTGAGCATCGCCATCGAAGGTCTTAAGCCGTTCGACAAACAGGCCTATCTCGAAGGCCACCTGACCCCGGTCCTCTGGGGCAGCGCGCTAAAAGATTTCGGCGTGCGCGACCTTATCGACGCGCTCGCGGAATTCGCCCCAAGCCCCCGCGCGCAATCGGCCTCCACGCGAACCGTCGAAGCGACCGAGTCGAAAATGTCCGGCTTCGTGTTCAAGATTCAGGCGAACATGGACCCCAACCACCGCGACCGCATCGCGTTCATGCGCGTCTGTTCGGGCGTGCTGCGGCGCGGCATGCGCGCCAAGCTCGTGCGCACCGGCAAATCGGTGACATTGTCCGCGCCGCAATTTTTCTTCGCGCAGGACCGCTCGCTCGCCGAGGAAGCCTTCGCCGGCGACGTCGTCGGCATTCCGAACCACGGCCTGCTGCGCATCGGCGATACGATGACCGAGGGCGAGGAGATCGTATTTCGCGGCGTCCCCAGCTTCGCGCCGGAAATCCTGCGCCGCGTCAAACTCTCCGATGCCATGAAGGCCAAGAAGCTGCGCGAGGCGCTGCAACAGATGGCGGAAGAGGGCGTCGTGCAAGTCTTCGTGCCGCATGACGGCGCCGCAGCCATTGTCGGCGTCGTCGGCGCGCTGCAACTCGACGTGCTGACCGAGCGGCTCAACGCCGAATATGGCCTACCCGTCTCGTTCGAGCAGAGCCGGTTCGAGGTCTGCCGCTGGGTGTCGGCGGACGACCGGGTTGAACTCGACAAGTTCGTCTCCGCCTTCCCCGCCTCCATCGCTTCCGATCTCGACGGCGCCCCGGTCTACATGGCCTCGTCCGCCTTCAACCTGCGCTATGAGCAGGAGCGCTGGCCCAACATCCGTTTCACCGACGTCAAGGACTACCAGAAAGCGGCAGCCTAAAGCGCCGCCATCGCCTTGGCCGTCGCTTCGTCGGTGATGAGGGTCGTCGGCTGAAGCAGCCGGCACCCAGCGACAATGGCGCGCACTTTGTCCGGCCCGCCGCCGGCAACAATCCGCACGGGCGCCTTGCGCAGGCTCTCGATGGGAACCGACATCGTCCGCGCATTCACTGGATGATCGACGAGAGCGCCGTCCGCGTCGAAAAAATTGTAAAGAATATTGCCAATGGCGCCACGCGCCTTAAGCCCGGCGATCTCCTCATCGTCGATCAACCCATAGGATTTCGCGCCGCCAAAACTGGCGTCGCCGCCGACCCCCACCACCACAACGTCAAGCGCGCGCGCGAGATCGTACACCTCGCCGAGCCCGCAACGCTCTAACAACGCCCTCTTGGTCTCGCGGCTGTCGACGATGGCAGGGGCCGCCAGCATGAAGCAATCGGCCATATAGGCCCGCGAAAACTGCCATGCACATTCTGCGGGATTGGCCGCCCGCGCCCGCATCACGCCGCCGAGCAGCGATACGACCGACATGCGCGCGATCGTCTTGTCTTCGAGAAACCCGACCATCCGGCTCAGCGTGTCGCCCCAGCCCAGCCCGATCTTCATGTCCGGCCGCAGCAGCCTTGACACATATTCCCCCGCCGCAGCGGCGATCACCGCCCGAGCGTCCCCGCCGACCGAAAGCGGCGCCGCGACGACCTCGGCGACGCCCAGCCGCTTCTGCGCCTCAATCTCGATCCCTGCGAGGTCGGAGATTTCGCGAGCAAGCCCGATGCGAACTTCGCGCAGCGCCCGCGCCTCGGCGAGCAGCCGAACCACGGTGATTCGCCCGATGCTGAGCGCGTCGGCGATGGCGCTCTGCGTCATCTCCTCGACATAATACATCCAGGCGACGCGTTGTCGCAGACGCGGCGACCGGCGCGCGCCTCGTCCGGATTTGTCCTCGGCTTCGTCGAGACTCAAGAAAGTCCGCCCCTTTTCGCCGAATTGCGGCCCTCGTTCGCTCAACGTCACCTTTCGTGCTAACCACGGCGCTGTCAATCCGGGCTTGCCTCTGCCGCCCGGTCTTGCCACATTGGGAAGCGTCGGCCGGGCTACGTTGGTCCGGGCGCGCCCCTCGTGCCGTATTTCAGCTAAGAACAGAGGACTGGCGGCGGACGTCCCAAGGGCGCTCGACCGATAGGACGTTGAGCATGGATCTGACTTCGCCGCTTTTCGACAAGATTCGCATCAAGACGCGACGCGGAACCCCCGCGCCCAAACTCGTGGAGCAGGGGCCGCCGTGCAGCCATCCCGGCTGCCAGTTGAAGGGCGAGTTTCGCGCGCCCAAGGGCCGCGACCGCGAGAACGAGTTCTTCACGTTCTGCAAGGACCATATCCGCGAATACAACGCGACCTACGATTATTTCAAAGGCATGGACGACGATGCGCTCGCCAAATTCCGCGAGGGCGAGGTCATCGGCCATCGCCCGACCTGGAAGATGGGACCACGCGGGCAGCAGGGCGCTCATGTGGATGAGACGGTGTACGCCGAGGCGCGCACCATGCGCAAAAAGGGCGCCCGCCGCACCGGGGACGCCGCGCAAGCGCCGCGCTATAATGCCCTGGCGCTCAAGGCTTTGCACACACTCGACCTCGACGGCAACGCGACCGAGGCTTCGATCAAGGCGCGCTACAAGGATCTCGTGAAGCGCCACCACCCCGACGCCAACGGCGGCGACCGTTCGTCGGAGGAGAAACTGCGCGAGATCATCAAGGCGTATAATTACCTGCGCGGCCAGAAATTGGTCTGACGCTTTTCCGCACCGCGGGATGGGCTATAAATAGCTGCCGACCGCCCGTGCGGCGCGGCCAGGAGGTCGTATGAAAGTGGAGACTGCGTCGCTCGCCGAAAACCCCGTCGCCGGCCCGCCCGACACAAAGGTCGCGGTCCGCAAGGTTTTCGGCATCGATTCCGACATGGAGGCCCCGGCCTACAGCCAGACCGATTCCCATGTGCCGGAGATCGATCCCGACTATATTTTCGACCGCCAGACCACGCTCGCGATCCTCGCCGGCTTCGCCTTTAACCGCCGCGTCATGGTGAGCGGCTATCACGGCACCGGCAAGTCGACCCACATTGAGCAGGTCGCAGCGCGGCTCAACTGGCCGATGGTGCGCATCAACCTCGACAGCCACGTCTCGCGCATCGACCTCGTCGGCAAGGACGCCATCGTCCTGAAGGACGGCAAGCAGGTCACGGAGTTCCGTGACGGCATTTTGCCCTGGGCTTTGCAGAACAACGTCGCCATTTGCTTCGACGAGTACGACGCCGGTCGCCCGGACGTGATGTTCGTGATCCAGCGCGTGCTGGAGCAGTCGGGCCGGCTGACGCTGCTCGACCAGCGCCGCGTCATCAAACCGCATCCGGGCTTCCGCCTGTTCGCCACCGCCAACACGATTGGTCTGGGCGACACGTCCGGCCTCTATCACGGCACGCAGCAGATCAATCAGGGCCAGATGGACCGCTGGTCCATCGTCACGACGCTGAACTACCTGCCGCACGACAAGGAAGTCGACATCGTGCTCGCCAAGGCGCCGCATTACCGCGCGCGCAAGGACGGGCGCGACATCGTCAACAAGATGGTGCGCGTCGCTGACCTGACCCGCAACGCTTTTATCGGGGGCGACCTCTCCACCGTGATGAGTCCGCGCACTGTCATCACCTGGGCCGAGAACGCCGATATTTTCAAAGACGTCGGCTTCGCCTTCCGCCTCACCTTCCTCAACAAGTGCGACGAGTTGGAGCGCGGCCTGGTGGCCGAGTTCTACCAGCGCTGTTTCGGGCAGGAATTGCCCGAGAGCGCGCTAAACGTCGTGATGAGCTGACGGGACGACGCCGCCCCGCCGGAGCGCTTCGATCTCCTCCGCGTCGAGGCCCGCTTCCAAAAGCACGGCCTCGGTGTGGGCGCCTTTCGACGCCGGATTGGGCGGCGTCCAGGCGGCCTCGCCGACAAAACGCGGGGCGACGTGAGGATGAGTCAGGCGGCCCACCCTGACATGAGAGGCGCGCGCCGCATTGTGAGGATGTAGCGGCGCCTCTTCGAAGGAAAGCACCGGCGTCGTGCAGGCGTCGACATTGTCGAACACGACTGACCATTCGTCGCGGGTCCGGCTAGAGAAAACCTCTTCCAAGATCGTGTGCTGCGCTGGCCAACGCGCATTGTCGTTCTGCCCCCCAAACGCAGCAGCCTCCAGACCGAGCTTTTCAAGCAGCGTCTCGAAAAACTTCGGCTCGATGGCCCCCACCGCCATGAACCCGCCGTCCCTGGTCCGGTAGCAACGGTAATAGGGCGCGCCGCCGTCGAGCCAGTTCGCCTGTCGCTTGGGACCCCAAGCGCCTGCCGCCGCAAGCGAATAAAACATGCCCATCGTCGAGGAGACGCCGTCCACGATGGCCGCGTCCACAACCTCACCCTTGCCGGCCGTTTGCGCGCGCCAGAGCGCCGCCATGACTCCAAACACCAGGAACAGCGAGCCGCCGCCATAGTCGCCAACGAGATTGAGCGGCGGCGGCGGCGGCCGGTCGGCCTCGCCCATCGCGAGCAGAGCGCCGGTCAGCGAGATATAATTGATGTCGTGCCCCGCCATGCCCGCCCAAGGCCCCGTCTGCCCCCAGCCGGTCATGCGGCCGTAAATCAGCTTGGGGTTGCGCGCATGAACCGCCTCGGGCCCGATTCCGAGCCGCTCCGCGACGCCTGGCCTGTTGCCTTCAATCAGCACGTCCGAGCGTTCGGCGAGTTTCAACAAAACATCAGCCGCGCCGGGCTTGCGCAGATCGATTATGATGGACCGCTTGCCGCGCATATCGACAGTCGGGGCGTCCCGCCCCGGCCGATGCACCACGGTTACCTGTGCCCCGAGATCGGCCAGCAACTGCCCTGCGTAAGGCCCCGGCCCGATCCCTGCGAGTTCGAGGACGCGCAACCCCGTCAGCGGTCCACTCATCGCGCGAGGTTCTCGATGATGATCGCCGGCGCCTGCCCGCCCGCCGCGCACATCGTCACGAGGCCATAGCGTTTGCCCTGCCTCTCCAACTCGTCCAGCATCGTGCCGATGAGGATGGAGCCAGTCGCGCCAATGGGGTGGCCCAGCGCAATCGCGCCGCCGTTGACGTTGACTTTGTCGCGATCCAGCCTGAGGTCGCGGATGAATTTCTCGGCCACCACCGCGAAGGCTTCGTTGATCTCGAACAGATCGATATCCTCCACCCGCAGCCCCGCCTTGGCGAGAACCTTTCGAGCGGCGGGAACCGGCGCGTTCAGCATCAATGTCGGATCGTCCCCGACATTGGCCGCGGCCACGACGCGCGCGCGCGGCTTCACGCCCTTGCGCTCGACATAGCTGGCGGAAGCCAGCAGCAACGCCGCCGCGCCATCGACCACGCCCGACGAGTTGCCGGCGTGATGAATATGGTTGAACGCATTGATCTGCGGATAGCGCCGCTGGATCAGATGACCATAAGTCTCTCCCGTCTCCTGATCGGCGACGATGTCGCGGATGCGCTCGAAGGCGGGTTTCAACCCGGCAAGCGTCTCGCGCGTCGTGCCGGGGCGTGGAAACTCCTCATGATCCAAAGCCACCGAACCGTCAGGATTGTGGACGACGATCAACGAACGATCAAAGCGCCGCTCCTTCAGCGCCTTTTCCGCCCGGTTCTGGCTTTCCACCGCCAGGGCGTCCACATCGTCGCGCGTAATACCCTCCAGCGTCGCGATGGCGTCGGCGCAGACACCCTGTTGCGACTGCGGATGCAGCTTGCGAAGCTCGCGATTGTCGGCGTCGAGCACTGATTGCAAACCGGCGGTGGCGGTGAAACTCATCATCTCCGTGCCGCCGGCGATGACCAAATCTTCAAAACCGGCGCGGATCTGTCCCGCCGCCAGATTGACCGACGTGATGCCTGACCCGCAAAACCGATCCAGCGTGACGCCGCTCGCCTTGACGTCATATCCCGCATTGAGCGCCGCCATGCGGCCAAGATCGCAGGATTGCTTGCCTATCTGTGAGGACGTCCCCCAGATCACGTCGTCGATCTCAGCCGTATCGAGATGGTTGCGCTCGGCCAGCGCCTTCAGCACCGTCGACCCCAGATAGCTGGGATGCAGATGCGCCAGCGCGCCCTTGCCGGCCTTGCCGATTCCGCGGGGCGTGCGGACGGCGTCGAGAATAAAGGCTTCGCTCATCAAACTCCCCCAAGGCGCGCGATTTCGGCGTCGCTCACGTGGAACCGCTCGCCATATTTGCTTTCCAGCTCCGCCGCGCGCTTCCTGAAGGCGCCCAACCCGACGCCACGGATGAATTGCAGCGCCCCGCCGGTATGACGCGGAAAACCAATGGCGACCACCGAGCCGACATTCCCTTCGACTTCCGTGCGCAACACACCCTCGTGCAGACAACGCAGCGTCTCAATGGCCTGCCGGTAGAGCAACCGATCCTGAGCATCCTCCAATAAGAGATGGCGGTCCTGCTTGACGAAGCGCGAAAGCCCCGGCCACAGCACCTTCTGTCCGCCTTCGGGATAATCGTAGAACCCCGCCTTATCCCAGTTGCGCCCGCGCCGGTTCAACTCGCACATAAGCGGCACGATCTCCGCGGACGCCGTGTTGCGCCGCCCGAAACCGGACTCCTCGTTCAGAATCTTGTCGAGCTTGCGATGCGTCTCCATCGCCTTGCGCGACAACTCCAGAGAAACCTCGTCATGCACCGCCAGCGGCCCCACCGGCATGCCGACGTTCCAACCCGCGCGCTCGATCGTCACCGGGCTCACGCCATCGCGCAGCAATTGCAGCCCCTCATCCAGATAGGTTCCAAACACCCGGCTGGTGAAGAACCCGCGCGCGTCGTTGACGACGATGGGCAGATAGCCGATCTGGCGCACGTAGTCGTAAGCCTTGCGCAGCGTATCGACGCTGGTCTTGCGCCCCATGATGATCTCGACGATCTTCATTTTGTCGACGGGGCTGAAGAAATGCAGCCCGATGAACCTTTGCGGCTCCGGGCAGAATTCCGCCAGCACCGAGATCGGCAGCGTCGAGGTGTTGGAGCCATAGACGCCGTCCGGCGCGACCAGATGAAAAGTCTCGCCGATCACCGTCTTCTTGAGGTCGATGTCCTCAAACACGGCCTCAATGATGATCTGCGAACCCTTCAGCGCCGCGTCGTCGCTGGTCGGCGAAATCCGACTCAACAACGCATCGCGCGCCTGCGGCGTCATCGTTTTGCGCTCGACCGCCTTGGCGGCGAGGCTAGCGGAATAGGCTTTACCCTTTTCCGCCTTCTCCGCCGTCTTGTCCTTCAGCGCCGTCTCGATGCCCCGGCTCGCCTGCGCCCAGGCGATCCCCGCGCCCATCATGCCCGCGCCCAGTACGCCAACTTTCGCGAAAGTCGTTGTCTCCCCTTCCGGCCGCGCCTTGCCGGCCTTGATCGCCTGCATGGCGAAGAACGAAAAGCTGATGGCGGCCTTCGCCTCGCGACTCGGCAGCAGCGCCGTCAGCCCCCGCGATTCCGCGCGCAATGCGCTCTCAAAACCCATGCGCATCGAGTTGACAGCGATGTCGAGTATCCGCTCCGGCGCTGGCATCAACCCGCGCGTGCGTGCATAAAGCATCGTGGGCGACATTCGTGCGACGCTGCGCACTTTCGCAGAGTTCGCGTCGCCGCCGGGATAACGAAACCCCTTGCGGTCCCACGGCTGCTCATGCGCGGTCAAGTTCCCCTTGATCCAGGCTTTGGCGGCAGGGATCAGCTCCTCTTTAGTTGAAACGATCTCGTCAACCATCCCGGCGGCCAGCGCCTTGTGCGGCGGAACAGCGGTCCCTTCCAGCAGATACGGCAGCGCCGCCTCCAGCCCAATCAAAGCCGTCAACCGCACCACGCCGCCCGCGCCCGGCAGCAGCCCCAGCGTCACCTCCGGCAACCCGACGACGGCGGAAGAATGATCGACCACGATGCGCCGGTTGCTCGCCAGGCAAATCTCATATCCCCCGCCCAAGGCCGCCCCGTTGATCGCGGCAACTACCGGCACAGGCAGTTTCTCCACTTCGCGCAACAAACCCTTGTTGCGCTCGATCATCTCGAACAAATCCTGCGCCGATTGCCGGCTCGCCAGCATCTCGTCGAGATCGCCGCCCGCAAAAAACGTCTTCTTGGCCGAGGCGAACACGACACCCTTCAACCCCTTCGCACCCTTCAACCGCGCTACGATCTCGGCGAACGCGCTCGCCCATGCAGCGTTCATCGTATTTGCGGATTTGCCGGAAGCGTCCAGCGTGACGGTGACGATGCCGTCGGCGTCCTGATCCCAGTGATATTCAGACATAGCCGCCTCCCTCACACGCGCTCGATGATGGAGGCGATGCCCATGCCGCCGCCTACGCACAAACAAACCAGCGCGCGCTTCAGTTTGCGCCGCTCCAGTTCGTCGATCATCGTCCCCACCAGCATCGCGCCAGTGGCGCCAAGCGGATGGCCCAGCGCAATCGCGCCGCCCACGACGTTCAGCTTTTCGTCCGGCACGCGCAGATCGTTCTGCAAGCGCAGCACGACGGAAGCGAAGGCTTCGTTTATTTCGACGAGGTCCAGATCCTCGGCTTTCAACCCGGCCTTCGCCAGCGCCTTGCGGGCGGCGGGGCCGGGGCCGGTCAGCATGATCGTCGGCTCCGTCGCCGTCACCGCAATCGAGATCACCCGCACGCGCGGCGTCAGCCCAAGTTCGCGCCCCACCTTCTCGTTGCCGAGCAGCGTCAGCGCCGCGCCATCCACGATCCCCGACGAATTGCCTGGCGTATGCACATGATGAATACGCTCCACGCCCGCATATTTGGAGAGCGCAACCGCATCATAGCCAAACCGCCCCATCTCCTCAAAACTCGGCTTCAACCCGCCCAGCGCCTTCATATCGGTGTCAGGCTTGAGGAAATCGTCACGGTCCAAAATCACCAGCCCGCTGTCGTCGCGCACCGGCACGACCGAGCGGTCGAACCAGCCGCTCCTTTGCGCAAGCGCCGCCTTGCGCTGGCTCGCCAGCGCCAGCGAATCAACGCGCTCGCGATCATAGCCGTCGATGGTGGCGATCAGGTCAGCGCCGATGCCCTGCGGCACGAAGCCGGTAG
>Ga0075030_100006105_pt1 | contig 10816 bp, 9 predicted proteins | sample LitLauG_LLR_2012_FD_71393 | JGI IMG/M metagenome (GOLD analysis project Ga0075030, IMG submission 71393) | Freshwater sediment microbial communities from Pennsylvania, USA - Little Laurel Run_MetaG_LLR_2012 | ecosystem: Environmental > Aquatic > Freshwater > Creek > Sediment | place: USA...
CGTTGTCCAGCTTCACGGGATAGATGGCGATGTCGACCTTGCACGGCGCGCCCGCGACCCGCCCCGTGCGGATGTCGAAGCTGCCCTGGTGGAGCGGGCATTCGATGAGCGCGTCATCGACCACGAAGCCGTCGGCGAGGCTGGCCTGCCCATGGGTGCAGGTATCGTGCGTCGCGAAGATTTCCCCGTTCAGCTTGTACAGGCACAGCGGCTGGTCGCCGCAGTCCACCCGCAGCGTACCGCCCTCCGGCACGTCTCCGGCCTCCGCCACCTCATGCCAGTCGCTCATTCAGACACTCCTCCGCTCCGCGGCAGTCCGGGGCCGCGCCGCCCGCGAGCTTAACGCAAACGCCGCCGGCAGCGCCGCGAAGGGCGTCACGCGGGCGACGCCGGCACCGTCCCCCGGCGATGCGATATGCTGCGCTCCGAGCCGGCGCGGACCGCCGGGTTGAGGGGCACCGATGGACACCTCGATGCGGGTTTCGCATCCGGCATTGCAGCGTTTCATGACTGCGGCGTTCGAGAAGGCGGGCCTGCCGCCCGCCGACGCGTCGACGGTCGCCGGGCTGATGGCCGACGCCGACCTGCAGGGCTCCGACGGCCACGGCGTGACCCGGCTGCCGAACTACGTCAAGCGCATCCGGGCCGGCGGGGTCAATCGAAACCCGGACATCCGCGTCGTCGAAGAGCGTCCGGCCACCGCGCTGCTCGACGGCGACAACGCCATGGGCCAGCTGGTGATGAAGCAGGCCGCCGAGCTGGCGGTGCGCAAGGCGCGGGCCGCCGGCGTGGCATGGGTGGGCGCCCGGCTCAGCAACCACGCCGGACCGGCATCTCTTTACGCGCGCATGGCGCTTCCCCACGACATGATCGGGCTGTACTTCGCAGTCGGCAACGCCAATCATCTGCCGCCCTGGGGCGGGCTGGACCTGCTGCTGTCGACGAACCCGATCGCCGTCGCCGTTCCCGCCGGCGAGGAAGGTCCGATCGTGCTCGACATGGCGACGACCGTCGCCGCCTACGGCAAGGTCAAGGCCAAAGCCCAGCGCGGCGAGAGCATGCCGGTCGGATGGATGATCGACCGCCAGGGCCGGCCGCTCACCGACCCGAAGCGCGCCGACGAAGGATTCCTGCTGCCGATCGGCGATTACAAGGGCTACGGACTGGCCCTGATCGTCGGACTGCTGGCCGGCACGCTGAACGGCGCGGCGATGGGCAAGGACGTGATCGACTTCAACCGCGACGCGGCCGGAGTCACCAATACCGGCCAGGCGATCGTCGCCATCGACATCGGCGCGTTCGGCGATCCGCGCGCGTTCAAAGCCGCGGTGGACACCGTGATCCGGGATCTGCGCGGCAGCACGCGCATGCCCGGAGTGGATCGCATCTGGATGCCCGGCGAGCAGAGCAATGCCCGCCGCGCGGAGTATTCCCACAGCGGCATACCCGTTGCCCCCGCGCTGGTCGGCATCCTGCGCGGGCTGGCTGCGGAGCTGGGAATCCCGCCACTGGAAGGAGACCGCTGATGCCGTCAGCACGCACTTCGACGTCGCGGGCCGCGGCGCTCCCGCAGCGGCGGACGCCGCGGCGGCCCCGGCCGGCGTGGGTGCTCCGCAGCGCTGCGGCCGCCGCCGCGGCGGCAGCGATGACGCTGGCCGGTCCGGCGAGCCTGGCGCAGACGGCCTACCCGTCAAAGCCGGTGCGGATCATCGTGCCGCTCGCGGCCGCCAGCGCCGTCGACAATGCCGCGCGCCTGGTGGCGCAGAAGATGACCGACCAGATGTCGCAGCAGGTCGTCGTCGAGAACCAGCCCGGCGCGGCGGGGCTGATCGGCGCCGATCACGTCGCCAAGTCGCCGCCGGACGGCTACGTGCTGGGCGGCTTCAACGACAGCATCGTCACCATGCTGCCCAATCTCTATCCCAGGATGCCGTGGGATCCGCTGAAGGACTTTGCCCCCGTCTGCCTGGTGGCGACGATCGAGTGGGGCCTGGTCGCCGCCACCAGCACGCCGTACAAGTCGGCCGCCGACCTGATCGCCGACGCGAAGGCCAATCCGGGCAAGATCAACTACAGCTCGGGCGGCAACGGCAGCCCGCAGCACATCGCCATGGGCCTGTTCGCCTCCAGCGCCGGCATTTCGCTCACCCACGTGCCGTACAAGGGCGCGACGCAGGCGGCGATGGACGTCGCCTCCGGACAGGTGGCGGTCGCCTTTCTCGGACTGTCGACCGTGACCAGCCTGGTGCGCGCCGGGAAGATGCGGCTGATCGGCATTCCCACCGCGCACCGCCTGGCGGCGTTCCCCGATACGCCCACCGTGGCGGAATCGGGCCTGCCCGGATTCGAATTCTCCGCCTGGTTCGCGCTGTTCGCGCCGGCGAACACGCCGCCGGCCATCATCGCGCGCCTGAACGCCGAGGTACGCAAGGCGCTCGCCGCTCCCGATGTCCGCGACAAGCTGGTCGCCCAGGGCTTCACCCTGCGCGGCTCCTCGCCCGAGGAACTGGGCACGATCACCCGCGCGCAGCTGACGCGCTACGCACGGCTGATCAAAGACGCCGGTATCGTCGGCGAATGACGACCGCGGCGGCGGCGCACGAGGACGCAGCGCTGGTCCGCGACAGCGCCGTGCACCGGCGCGTCTACACCGATCCCGAGGTCTTCGCGCGCGAGCAGGAGAGAATCTTCCGGCGGGTCTGGCTGTACGTCGCGCACGAAAGCGAGGTCCCGCGTCCGGGTGACTTCGTGGTGACCCGTCTCGGCCCGGACGAGGTGGTCCTGGTGCGGCAGCCCGACGCCAGCCTAGCGCTGCTGCACAACCGCTGCGCTCACCGCGGCGCGCGCGTCGTCGGCGAGGCGTCCGGATGCGCGCGCCGATTCCACTGCCCCTATCACTCCTGGACCTATCGCCTGGACGGGACGCTGCTCGGGGTGCCCCTGCCCGCCGGATACGGGGAGGGCTTCGTAGAGGGCGCGGGCGGCATGGCGCGCGTCCCGCGCGTCGCCAGCTACCGTGGATTCGTGTTTGCGTCGCACGCCGGCCAGGGGGAGGAGCTGCCGCAGTTCCTCGGCGGCCTCGCGTCGGCGCTGGACAACATGGTGGACCGCTCGCCGTCCGGGGCGCTGACCCGCGCCGGGGGCCGGCTGCGCATGGAATATCGCGGCAACTGGAAGCTGTTCATGGAGAACGCCACCGATCTCGTGCATCCGGGCTTCGTCCACGAGAGCTCGGTGGCGGCGGCGCGGGAGTCGTCCCGGCCGGGCGGCGGCGGTGGCGCAACCGGACAGACGCTCGACATGCTGCTGTCCAACGGGCTGGCCGTGCCACAGTGGGACGACGTGCCTCTCCACGCGTTTCCGAACGGACACGTCTACATGGGCGGCTTCTACCGGCGCGGAATCATCGCGCCGCAGCGCGAGGACGCCGTGTACGCGCGCTACCGCGCGGCGCTGGCGGCGCGGCACGGCGAGGCCCGCACGACCGAGATCCTCGGCGTGGACCGCTTCAACAATCTCATCTGGCCGGGCCTGTCGGTGAACTCGCGCTTCGCCGTGCTGCGCCAGGTCACCCCGCTGGACGTCGACCGCAGCGTCATCACCAGCACCTGCTTCCGCTTCGACGGCGCGCCGGACGAGATGTTCGATCTCACGCTGCAGTTCCTGAACACGGCGAGCTCCCCGGCCTCCATGGTGGCCTCCGACGACCTGGAGGTCTTCGAGCGCTGTCAGCGCGGGCTGAGCGATCGCAGCGTGGAGTGGATCGACATGAGCAGGGGCATGGGGCGCGACCGGCACGCGCCGCGCGGCGTCGTGGAGGCGCCCGGAACCAGCGAGGTGGCGGTGCGCAACCAGATGGCGGCCTGGCAGCGGTGGATGGGCGCCGGACCATGAGCGGACGGGCGCGGCTGCAGGATCGCGGCGAGTCCGCCGCGCTGGAGCTGGTGTACGGCGAGGCGCTTCTGCTGGATGAGCGGCGCTTCGAGGAATGGCTCGAACTGTTCGACGAAGACGGCCTGTACTGGGTGCCCTCACAGCCGGGGCAGGCCTCTGCGCACGACACCCTCTCGCTGTTCTACGAGCAGAAGTCGCTGCTGGCCGTGCGGGTGAACCGCCTGCGCCAGCCTTCCATGCACGCCCAGGCACCCCCCGTGCGCACCCTGCATCACGTCGGCGCGGCCGTCGCGCGGCCGTCGGCGGAGCGCGGGGTGGACCTGGAAGTCAGCTCGTCGCTGATCGTCTGCGAGTGGCGCGGCGACGAAGGCCGCTGGTTCGCCGGCCGTGCCCTGCATCGTCTGCGGCAGGGCCCGGCCGGCCTGCGCATCGTGATGAAGCGGGTCGACCTGATCAACTGCGATGCCCCGCACCGCGCGCTGACGGTTCCGCTCTAGATTCCTCTTCAAAAGGCAAAACCGGGAGATTCACCATGAAACGAAGCTTGGGCGCGCTGGCGCTGCTGTCCCTGATCGTTCCCTGCGCGGCGCAGGAGGCTGCTCTGCGCGCGTCGGTGTTCGTGCCGCCGAACACCGTCTTCGGCGAGCCCTGTGCCCGCTTCGTCGAGCACGTCAACCAGACCTACAAGGGCACGCTGCAGATCCGCCTGGTCGGCCCGGACGCGGTCCCGTCCCTCGAGCAGGGCAACGCGCTGCGCAGCGGGGTCGTCGACCTCGCATGCATTCCCCCGGCTTACTACACCGGCGTCATGCCGGAGGCGGACGCGGCCATACTGTCCACGCTGAACTTCAGCCAGCAGCGGGCCGACGGCGGCTGGGAAGCGCTGAACAAGATCGCCCACGTGAAGGAGAACGCGCAGATGGTCGCCGGCTACGGCGACGGCGTGCAGTTCCACATTTTCACCAACCGGCCGGTGGCCTCCATCGCCGAGCTGAAAGCCCTCAAGCTGCGCACCACGCCGAACTACACGGCATTTTTCCAGAGCCTGGGGGCGACGCCGGTCAACATGCCTCCCGGGGAGGTGCAGACCGCCCTTGAGCGCGGCGTCGTCGACGGCTACGGCTGGCCGCTGCTCGGCATCTTCGACCTCGGCTGGGCGCAGCACACGAAATTCCGCATCGATCCCGGCTTCTACAACGTGATCGTCTACGTGCTGGCCAACTACACCCGGTGGAACGCGCTCACCGACGCCCAGCGCACCGCCCTCGGCAAGGCCGGCGAATGGCTGGAGACGGAGAACACACGGTGGGCGGCGGAGAAATCCGCGGCGGAACGCAAGCGGCAGAACGAAGCCGGCATCGCCGCAATCGACCTCGGCGCGGCCTACCGCAAGCAGGCCTATGAAGCCTACTGGACCGAAATCGCCCGGCGCTCCCCCGACGCGGTGAAGGAGCTGCGGCCGCTGCTGGACCGCTGAGCAGGCTGCGATGGACCGCGCGGCGGTACCCGGGGCGCAGCCGCGGCGCAAGGCGAAGACGCTGGCCGCCGGCCGCGGGCGCTACACCGACGATCTCCGCCTCGCCGGACTGCTGCACGCCGCGTTCGTGCGCAGTCCGTATGCCCACGCGCACATCGGCCGGCTGGACGCCGCGGCGGCGCGCGCGGCCGCCGGCGTGGTCGCGGTGTACGACAGCGCCGCGCTGAGCGCCGTGTGCAGGCCGTGGACGACGCGGCTGGCGACGTTCCCGGCGCACCGCTCGGCGCCGCAGGCGGCGCTCGCCGCCGGACGCGCACTGTGGCAGGGCCATCCGGTGGCGCTGGTGATCGCCGCGACCCGGGCGCAGGCCGAGGACGCCGCCGCCCTGGTCGAGGTCGAATGGGAGGAGCTGGAGCCGGTCAGCGACCCCGTGACGGCCCTGGCCGCAGGCGCGGCGGTGATTCACGACGAGCTGGGTGGAAATCTCGCCTTCGAGCACAGCTTCGATCACGGCGATGCGCGCGCGGCGTTCGGCGGCGCGGCCCGCGTCGTCACCCGCACGCTGCGCTTTTCCCGCCATACCGGTGTCCCGCTCGAGGCGCGCGCGGTGGTCGCCGACTACGACCCGGCGGCCGGGCGGCTGACGGTCTACCCGTCCACCCAGGTCCCGCACCAGATGCGGGCGATCCTCGCGGACTGCCTCGACATCCCGGAGCAGGACGTGCGAGTGGTGACTCCGGACGTCGGCGGCGGGTTCGGCATCAAGCTGCACTGCTATGACGACGAGATGGCGGTGTGCGCGGCGGCCGTCCTCCTCGGGCGCCCGGTGAAGCTCGCCTGCGACCGCCTCGAATCGATGCTGAGCGACATCCACGCCCGCGCCCACGACGTCACGGCGTCGCTGGCGCTGGACTCCGCGGGCCGTGCGGTCGCGCTGCGCCTGGACGTCTGCGCCGAGGCCGGCGCCTATTCGGTCTATCCGCGTTCCAGCATCCTGGAGGGGCTGCACGCGGTGAACTTCGCCGGCGTCGTGTACGGACTCGAATCCTGCGCGGGACGCCTGCGGGTCGTCTATCAGAACAAGGCCGGCACGGCTTCCTACCGCGGCGTGGGCCAGCCGGTCGCCTGCGGCGTCACCGAATCGCTGATCGACGCGGCGGCGGCGGAGCTGGGCATCGATCCGGTCGAGATGCGCCGGCGCAATTTCCGCGCGTGCGCCCTCGGCGGCACGCGGACACCGGGCGGCATCGAGACGGGCGAGCTGTCGCACCGGCGGTGCCTGGACGCGCTGACCGAGCTGATGGACTACCGCGCGCTGCGCGAGCGGCAGCGCGCCGGGCGGTCGGAGGGCCGCCTGCTGGGCATCGGCTTCGCCAGCTTCGTCGAGCAGAACGCCCCGGGTCCGGCGTTCTACGGCGCGGCCGAGGTGAAAATCGCCGCGGTCGACGGCTGCACGCTGCGGCTGGAGCCCTGCGGAGCGCTGACCTGCATCACCAGCAACGCGGATCAGGGGCAGGGCGTCGAGACCGCGATCGGGCAGCTGGTCGCGGGCCATTTCGGCATCGCGCCCGAGGCGGTGCGCGTGGCGGCCGGGGACACGGTGATGACCGGCCTCGGCGGCGGCACGTTCGCTTCGAGAGGCCTGGTGCTCGGCGGTGAAGCGGCGCTCACCGCCGCCGTCGAGCTCTCGGCCCAGCTGCGCGGTGCCGCGGCGGCGCTGTGGCTTGCCCGCCCGGACGAGCTGCGCGTGGAGCGCGGCGCGGTTCGTGCCCCCGACGGGCGCAGCCTGTCGCTGGCCCGGCTCGGCGAGCTGATCCACTACAAACCGCACCTGCTGCCGGCCGCCGGCCGCGTCGCCGGGGCGGTGACGGTACAGGTGAGCTCGCCGCACCCTTTCCTGCTCGCCAATGGCGCGCAGGCCAGTTTCCTGGAGATCGACCGCGACACCGGCGTCATCCGCCTGCTCGGCCACTGGGTGGTGGAGGACTGCGGCCGCGTCGTGAATCCGCTGCTCGCCGACGAGCAGCTGCGCGGCGGCGTCGTGCAGGGCATCGGTGCCGCGCTGTGGGAAGAGTGCCGCTACGACACGCGCGGCCAGCTCCTCACGGGCTCGCTGTCCGACTATCTCGTGCCCATGGCGGGGGAGCTGCCGGACATCGTCATCGGGCACATCGAAACGCCGCTGGCCGGCAGTCTGCTCGGCGGCAAGGGCATCGGTGAAGCCGGCACGGTCGCCGCCGCCGCCGCCGTGGGCAATGCCGTCAACGATGCCCTGCGCGCGCTGGGCGGCGAGGTGAGCGAACAGCCCTATACCCCGGAGCGCGTCCTGCGCGCCCTGGGAAGCGTGCCCTGATCCAACGCCGTCTTCGCCGGAGCCCGCATGCGGATCACAGCGGTCAGAGAGAGCACGGTGGCGATCGGCGCAGCGATGCGCAACGCCGCCATCGCCTTCGACGGCATGACGGCGTCGGCCCTCGCGGTGATCACCGACCTGCGCGTCGAGGGCGTGCCCGTCGTCGGCTACGCCTTCGATTCCATCGGACGCTACGGCAAGGGAGGACTGCTGCGCGATCGCTTCCTGCCGCGACTGCTGGCGGCCGATCCGCAGTCGCTGCACGACGACAGCGGGCTCATCGACCCGCCCCGCGCCGTGCGCGTCCTGATGCGCGACGAAAAGGCTGGAGGACATGGCGAGCGCCCGGGCGCACTCGGACTGATCGAGGCGGCGCTGTGGGATGCCCGCGCGAAAGCCGCCGGCGAGCCGCTGTGGCGGCTGCTGGCGCGGCGCTGCGGGCGACCGCCGGCCTCGCCGTCGATCGAGGTCTATGCATCGTGCGGGCATCTGCGCGACGGCGATGACGGCAGCGCGCTGCGCTCGGAGGTGGCCGCGGCGCGGGCGAGCGGCTTCGAGACGATCAAGATCAAGCTGAGCGGCGAGATCACCGCCGACCTGCGCCGGATCGACGCCGCGCAGGGTCTGGTTGCCGACGGCCGGCTCGCCGTGGACGTCAACGGGGCGCTGACCGCGCAGGGCGGCCGCCAGTGGATGACGGAGGTCGCGGCGCGCGCGCCGGCGTGGATCGAGGAGCCCTGCTCCGCGCTCGATTTCGCGCTGCTCGGCGAGCTGAGCGCCGGCTGCCCCGCTCCGGTGGCGACCGGCGAGAACCTGTTCTCCTTCGAGGACGCGCGGAACCTGCTGCGCTACGGCGGCCTGCGGCCCTCGCGCGACCTCGTCCAGGTCGACATATCCCTCGCTTACGGTATCGGCGAGTACTGCGACATCCTCGCCCTGTACGCGGCCGGCGGCTGGGCGCGGTCGCAGTTCTATCCGCACGCCGGACACCTGTTCGCCGCGCACGCCGTAGCCGGGCTGGGGCTGGGCAGCGCCGAGGCGGCCGCCGACGCGTCGCTGTGCTACGGCGGATTCTGGGACCACGCCGAGGTGCGCCGCGGCCGCGTGCGCGTTCCCGACTGGCCCGGTGTCGGCTTCGAGGCGAAGCGCAACCTGTACGAGCTGCTGCGACCGCTCGGCGAGGCATAGCGGCGCGGCGGCGGAAAGTGCGCGAAAATGGGTCGCCGGGCGCGCGCGCCCGCGGGCATCACGCACGGTGCGCCGGCGAACTCACCAAGGAGCTGTCCATGGCCAAGCTGCGTCACATTGCCCTGTCGGTCCCCGATCTCGAGAAGGCGGCGCGCTTCTACACCGAGACCTTCGGCATGACGCGGGTCAATTTCGCTTCAACGCCGTACGGGGACGGGCTGTCCCTGAGCGACGGCGTCGTGAACCTGACGCTGCTGAAGTTTCACACCGACGACGCCGCCGGCGACGAGCGCGGCAAGGATTTCGTCGGCCTGCACCACATGGGGTTCATCGTCGACGACCTGGAGCAGATGACGGCGGCGATCGAGCAGAACGGCGGCCGCTTCCACCGCGAACTCAAGGGCGGCGGCGGCGTCGACTTCGAGAGAAAATTCCGCGACCCCGACGGCGTGGTGTTCGACATCTCCCACAAGGGCTGGGTCGGCGCGCGCTGACAGCACCCGGCGGCGGGGCGCCTGCGCGCCCGTTGAGAGCTGCCCGGCGGCGGAGCGCCCGCGCGCCGGGACGGCCGCCTCTCAGTGGTACCAGTCGGGGAACTCGCGGCGCAGGTGATCGATCTTGGGCAGGTCGTTGATCACGATGTAGGGCTGGTAGGGATGCAGCGCCAGGTAGTTCTGGTGATAGGCCTCCGCCGGATAGAACGCACCGAGCGGCGCCACCTGGGTGACGATCGGGCGGCCGTACACCTTCGACGCATTCAGCTGGGCGATGTAGGCCTGCGCAGCCTGCTTCTGCTCCTCGCCGGCGTAGAAGACCACCGAACGGTACTGGGTGCCGACATCCGGCCCCTGGCGGTTCAGCTCGGTCGGGTCGTGGGCCACCGAAAAAAAGACCTTCAGGAGCTGGGTGTAGGACACCTGGCGGGGATCGAAGGTCACGCGCACGGATTCGGCGTGCCCGGTCGTTCCCGTGCTGACCGCTTCGTAGCTCGGGTCCTTGACCGTCCCCCCGGCGTAACCGGACACCGAGCTGGAGACGCCTTTGACGTGGCGGAACACGGCCTCCACCCCCCAGAAGCAGCCGCCGGCGAAGACGGCGGTCTGCGAATCCGCGGCTGCGGGTGCGGCCGCCGCAGCGGGGCGGGATGGCTGCATTTCCGTTGCCGGCGCGGCCCGCAGGCCGAGCGCCGCCGCCAGCAGCAGGACAGGGGCCACCCAGCTCAGCCGCGACATCCCGCGCACGCTCACTTTCAGTTTGTGCAGGCTCATGACATTCCTCCGTTCGTGGTCCGATACGCAGACCGCGTGCCGGTAGGCTAGCATCAGGTCCCGCGTCCGGGATCACGAGATCATAAAATTTCGGTCACGGCGGCGGCGGGCAACCAGGCCCTGCGCCGTGCGAGGAATCCTGCCTTTTGCGATGAAAGCCGTCCTGCAATACCGGGCCAGTCCGTGGTTTCGCGATCGCCTGCGGACGCTGGCGCCCGCGTGGCTGGACGTTGCCGTCGTGGACGAGTTCGACAAGGCCGCCTTCGCCGTTCAGATGCGCGACGCGGCGGTGCTGCTGCACGTGCTCGAGCCGGTGACGGCGGAGGTGATCACCGCCGCGCCGGCGCTGCGGCTGATCCAGAAGATCGGCGTCGGGCTCAATACCATCGACCTGGAGGCGGCGCGGCAGCGGGGCGTCGCGGTCGCCAACATGCCGGGCGTCAACAGCCGGGCGGTGGCGGAAATGACCCTCGCGCTGATGCTGGCGGCACTGCGCCGGCTGCCCGTTCTCGACCGCGCCATGCGCGCCGGAGAAGGCTGGTCGCAGCCGCCGGATCTGTTCGACCGCGTCGGCGAAATCGGCGGCAGCACCGTCGGCCTGATCGGATACGGCAGCGTGGCGCGGCGGCTCGCTCC